>B570J29032_109957629_pt1 | contig 10273 bp, 1 predicted proteins | sample LakMenEpi16Nov12_FD_29032 | JGI IMG/M metagenome (IMG submission 29032)
AGCAAATTGATAGTGGGTACAAGGAATTAGTTCCAAACAGATTCAATCTATTTGGGGAAGGGCATACCGATGTTCAAGAAAATAGTATCCTCACTTTGGAAAAAGAAACCTTCGATTAGCAAATATAACTCTGGGAATTATTTTCGCCCACAGATTTTAAACCTTGAAGACAGGCTTACCCCTTCACAAACAGTTTCCTTAAACCTCGTTGCAGGGGTTTTGCAAATCCAATCTAATACTTCCAGTGGCGAAACAAATACCTTTACTGTTAGTCAAGACTCCCCTACTAGTAACTTCATTAAGTTTACTGGAGCTGGTGGTACTGTTTTTAATGGAAATGCAGCTTTATTTTCTAGCGGTTTCAATACTTCCCTTGCGGAAGTAAATTCTCTTAATCTCACAGCTTTTAACAAAATTTTAGTTTATGGGGGTCAAGGTAATGACCTCATCACCTTGGGAAATTTGAATGGAAATATTATTGGTGCAATTGCTCAGCCCGATTTTGGATTTGAGGTTGATGTCCTTTCTGTTGCAGGCGGTTCTTCGCTTGGCGCAGATAGTTTGATAATCAGCGGTAATGTAGTAATGAAAAATGCTGGTGCTTTTACTACCGATGTATCAAACAATGTGCAGGTTGCAGCTAATCTTGATTCAATAACCGTTTCTAACTCTGGAGCCATTACTTCTGTTGGTTCTGGGCTCGTCAGGCTTGTTGCAGATGGCACTAATCTTAGTAATGTTAATATCAACAATGGCGGGCAGATCAGCATAGGTTCTGGTTCTGTTTATTTACGAGCAGGTGCCAATGGTTCCAATCGTCTTAATGGCAGTGCCATTACTACCATTGGTGGCCCCATTGTTTTTGATTCAGTGGTAACTTTGGAGTCTTCAACTTTTATCAGCACGGGATTAGGTTCTGGTGGTGTTAATTTTAACTCTGATGTTCAAGGAGTTTCAATTTCTTCTCAAAACCTAACTATTTTAACTTCAGGCGCAGTTGCTTTTTCCGGTAATGTTGGTTCTACAACTTTGCCTTTGGGTGCGATTACCATTGGTTCACAGCAGGCTGCTTCCGTCTCTATTGGAAATGTTTTTGCTAAGTCTTTAAGTGCTTCTGTTCAGGGCCCTTTCAATGGTTCTGGCACAATTAATTTAAATTATGTTGATGGGCTTACGATTTCTACTTTTAGTACCATTGGAAGCGTTAGCTTGGGGAATGCGGCAACCAGTTCACCTGCAGTTATTACTTCTAATTTAGGTAGTGTAATTATTAATAATTCCGCAGCACTAGCCATTAATGAAGATCTTATTCTTAGTGGTGGTTTTTCACAAAGTGGGGCGGGAACAACTGCAATTGGTGTTAATGGAGCAATTGGTGATCTTGTTATTTCAACAAATTCTTTTCCAATCTCTTTTGCTTCAACAGTTACATTAAATCAATCTGTTGTTATGTCCTCAAACTCCCTTGGTATATTAGGCCTTGGAAATAATATCACTTTTACATCTACTTTAGATGGACTTTTTGATATTCAATTAACCGCTGGCACTGGTAACATTTTATTTAATGGTGCGATTGGTTCTATCGCCCCTGTTGGCGCTATCCTTGTTAATAACACCAATAAGCTTACATCGAATTCAACTATCAGTGCCAATTCCTTTACAATCACACAAGCAAATAATGCTGTCACATTCATGGCTGCACAAACTTATAGCCAGTTCGCTGGCCTATCCATTGTCACCAATACCAGCAATGGTAATGTAGTGCTTAATGGCGCTGTTACTGGTACTAATAATGCGCAAATCTTTATTAATAATTCAGGCCTGCTCGTTATTGGGACCGGAGCAAATATTGTCACAGATCAGGGGGCTATTTCTCTTGGTGGGTCTGGTGGTGGAACTATTCTTTTATCCTCCAATTTAACTTCAGGTATCGGAGCTATTACTGTTTCTAATCCCCTTGAACTGCAGTCCAATATTGTTGTCACCAGTAATACCACGAATAATGTTACTTTTTTAAATACCATTAACAGTAATAATAGTGGACCTAAAAATATTACTCTTAATGGTAATAGTAATGCTAATTTTTTATTTCAAGCTGCTGTAGGCGCATCTTTGCCCATAGGGAACATTACCGTTAATTCTGCTTCAGGAGTTCTTTTTAATTCCACTTTAAATGCGGGCTCTTTTGCAGTTACTGATGCCATCAATACGATTAGTTTTTTGAATAACATTATTCTTAATGGGGCTTTGACTACTTCTGCAACAACTAATTCCTATAATGTTTCTATTTCTGGTTCTAATAATCAAATTTTAGGACTTGCCACACTTGGTCATACGGGCACAACTACCGTTGGCAATTTGAATTCTTCGACCACTCTGGTTAGTTCAGGTATAACGGAAACTGGTGGCGGCGGATTTATTGCGCAGGGTAGCATTGTTACTGGCGGCGCAATTAATCTCCTTAGTTATTTTATGGTAGGTGGCAACAATATTGGCGTGGTTTCTCTTGACCTTGGTCAAGATAGCGTTTTCTCAGGGGTTCTGTTGGTTCAAGCTAGTGAGCGCATTACCAAAACCGGTGCAGGTGGTTTAAGATTAGTCACGAATACTGGGTCAGCTTTCCAGGGGAGTTTTGTTGTCAATTTAGGCACGGTTACCGTTGTCGATGATTTTTCAAGCGTTCTCTCTACTACCATTTCAGGCGGCGCAATTGCGGGAACTGGTTCTTTAGGCCAGATTTATGGGCTTTCAGGTTCTATTCTCCCTGGTGACAATGTTGGAACTCTTAATGTTGGAACTACCTCATTAAATTCACTTATGACTTTTGGGCTTCAGGTTGGTACTGTCTCGGGAATTAGTGATCAACTTAGTGTGACTGGTTTAGTTTCACTTAATAATGCTCTTTTAAGTGTTACTGCTGGCCAGTATCTTACAGTAGGAAATGTGTTTACCATTATTAGTAATAATGCAACAGATGCTGTTAGTGGGACCTTCCTTAATCAACCTCAGGGTAGTTTATATACCGTTGGAAATTATACCTTCCAAATTTCCTACATTGGTGGCACTGGCAACGATGTTACCCTTACGGTTACCAGCGTGGTTTCTGCACCTGTCGTTATTGTTCCTGGCGTTAAACAAACCTTTGCTACCGCTGCTGATGCAGGTGGTGGCCCGTTAGTTACTGTTAATTATTCTGATGGTCATACAAGATCATTCTTTGCTTATGATCAGAATTTTACAGGCGGTGTTCGTATCGCAATGGGTGATATCAATGGCGATGGGTTTTCTGATCTCGTTACCGCTACTGGTATAGGTGGTGGGCCTCATATTAAGATTTGGGACCTCCGTACTGGTACCCCAATGCAAGTTGCTAGCTTCTTTGCTTTTGAGTCCAACTTTACCGGCGGGCTTTATATTGCTTGCGGCAATTTGAATAGTGATGTAAACCCTACAACTGGTTTGGTCTATGATGACATCATCGTAGGCGCTGGCCCTGGTGGTGGTCCTAGAATTACTGCATTTGCAGGCGCTCAAGCTTTTGCAATTAATCAAAGCACGGTATTGGTCAACTTCTTTGCTTACGCCCCGCAGTTTACTGGCGGTGTTACTGTAGCATCGGCGGATCGTACGGGTGATGGAATTGATGAAATTGTAACGGGTGCAGGTTTTGGTGGTGGCCCTAATGTAACGGTATTCCAGCTGCAACAAACTGCACCTGGCCAATTTAATCAAGTTGTGATTCAAAACTTCTTTGCATTTGATACTACCTTTACTGGCGGTATTTATGTTGCAGGGGGAAGCTTTACCAATTCTACCTATGATGACATTTTTGTAGGTACCGGACCAGGTACCAAAGCTACCGTGGCGGTTGCTTTTGGTGCACCTTCTGGTGGGATTCATTACTTAAATCCTTTTGGTAACTTTACAGGCGGAGTGAGAGTTGGTATTTCCTCTAGTACCTTGGCTGGAACTACCCCAAATTACCTGATGGCAGCAGCAGGCCCTGGCGGTGGCCCACAAGTAAATTTATATAACACCAATTTCAGCCTTGTTGACTCATTATTTGTGCTGAACCCTAATGTAACTTTGGGTGTTTTTGCTAACACCACCATACTTTAAGTAATCTTTACAAAATCGCAGCCATCCTATGAAAAATAGGGTGGCTGTACCAATTTTTACATTTCTTTTGATTATTCTTCTTTTTCATACTAACCCAATAAATTTGTCTTATTGAGGCATTGTATTGCTTGGGGAAGATAATCCGCATAGTCGAATTAATCAATAAGGCATGGACTGTCAGGAAGACAGGTTGGGTTTGTCGTGTTAAACACGGGGCCCTGCAGCCGTATGGATTCAGGAGATATAAGATGAAGCCTTCATGGATGCGGAAGCTAGCAAATTCAGTGTTTGGTTCTTTTAAAAAAAATAGTCGAAGGCCTTCTTTTAGTCGGAATATTGACCTTGAACAACTTGAAAATAGGTTAACGCCAACCACCATTACCAGCAATGGTGCAGGTCAAATAGTAATAATTGGAAACGATCCTCTCGTTCCACTTAGTATAAATGATAATCTTACTCTAACTCTGGCTAACAACCAATTGACTATTACTGAAGCGAATACCACTCTTACTGGCACGGTGTTTGGTGTTACAGCTGTAAATAATACCGTTACGATTGACTTTGCTACTAATGCTGCAGCAAAAGCATTTACTGGTTTAAGTGTTAATTTGCGGGATGGGGATGACACTTTAAATATTGTCACGGGCCTTGATTTTAGGGCAATCCCGATCAATAATCTCAATTCTGTATTCATATCATTGGATGGGGATGGCCTAGGTAGCCCTGCAGGAAAAAACACCTTTACTTTTCAAGGTTTGACTGCTTCAAAGCAAAACTTTGTAAGCATAAATAATTTTAGCTCATTAATAAATAGTAGCGCCACAGGCGCTCTAGCAACTATTCAGGCCAATGGCAGCGGTGTTTTGCCCGTCCCTTTGACCTTAAATGATAACGGTCCAATGACTCTTTCTTCGTCGTTTGGCACTAGCGTTGGCGTTGCCTTTGAGGCCTCTTCCAGTGGAAATTCTATCGCAATTAATAATCAGTTAATTGTCAATACTCCACTTTTTGTACGTAGTACAGGGCCAACTGAAATAATTGCGATCACTTCTACAACTAATACGGGCACTTCTTTCTCGGGTAATTCAGCGTTAACCATGCGCACTCAAGGTGATATAAATATTCAAGGTGTTGTTTCTTTAAAAAATAGCTTTACTGTTTTAGATTCTGAAAATTTTACTGCCCAAGCAAATGTTAGTGCAACTACAATTTCGATGACGAACACTACAAATGCTCCAACAACGGTTATAGCTTTTAATCAAAATGTAACCGCCACTGGAAGTTTTTCGATTACGAATCTTGGAAATAAGGTTACTCCCGGGGCACAGATTTATATCAATCGTGATGCAATAACAACTGCTACTGCCGGTTTGACTTTTAATGTGGGTGGTAATTTTAGTGCTGCTACAACAGGTGGTTTGTACAATCTTTTCATATGTGGCCAAACTGCTACTGTTGGGAATAATATTACTATTGCAAATCAAGGTTCCTTAACTTTAGGTACGGTTAACATACCTTTAAATCCTCCTAATGGTTCTATTACTTCACAAAATGGTTTTTTTGATGCCTCAGCTATTACTGGACCCACCAATCTTTTTATGGATATTGTCAGCAGTCAATATGTTTCGATTAATGGAGATGTTTTAGTTCGGTCTGCAAATTCAGGTACTATTAATCGCAATTTTACTATTCAGGCTCAGAATGGTAATCTCGATATTGCAGGCCAAATTCAATTGCTCGATAACCCAGGTAATACCGCTTTGGGGTCAGATCTTACCCTTTGGGCAGGTATCCTTCCTGATATTGATCTTGGTAACATCAATATTCAATCGGTGATTGGAGTGAATCGAACTCTGATTATTAATGATTGTCAAAACTTTAATTCAACCGGTTCTGTCCAAGTTAAAAGCCTTGTTCTTCAAGCAACTGGTGGGGATGCAAATCAGGGCGCTGGCCAATATAAATTTTCCGGCAACATAGGTCTTTTAAGCGCCCCTACTGCAATTACTGCAAATAGTGGCGGTTATGGTATACAAATTCTTGGTTCGGCTAATGTATTTGGTTCTACCCCTCCTGCAGCTTTATCAGATTTTAACAATACAGGAACCGTTATTTTAGGTGATAGTTCAAGTGCTACTATTAATTTTACTGGTGGTGCTATCTTTCATGAAAATACAACTGTAACCGGCATCGGGATTATCAGTGGTAACACTCGCATCCAAGGTAATTTAGCTCCAGGTGGGCTTCTGAATACTAATGGAGCAGGGATCCTTACTTTCACTAGTTCTTTGACACTCGAAGAAACTAATCCTGCTCTTCCACCAGACCTTCGAAAGTCTGTTTACTACCCTGAAATCTTAGGTAATGTTCCTGGTTCTACTCAGGATCAAGTAGTTGCTCAATCTGGTTTTGTTCTAACTAACAACCCAATTTTATATCCAATTCTTAGAAGTTCTACTGTCACGGTTGGAAGTCAATTCACTATTATCAGGGAAACCGATGCTTTACCTATTGCAGGTCGATTTTCGGGGCTCGTTAATCTTGCTTCTAATACTTATGCTGTTCTTAATGAAGGTGATACATTTTTTGCCTCAGGCGGACAATTTCGTATTTCTTACTCGGGCGGGGATGGCAACGATGTAGTTATCACCTTCGTTGGTTATGCTACTGGAACAAGTGTTTTTGTTGATGCCAATAATGTTTTAAATGTTCTTGGTGACAATAAGGCTAGTAATGTCACAACTGAAATTAAGACCAATGCTTTGGGTGAAACCATTCTGAATATTCGCGATTTGGTATTTGGCCTTACTGGGTTTGCTTATGGTTCGAAGGTGATTAACAATACTATCGATATTGCAATTTCTAATCCTACCGCTATTGGGCCTAATCAGTTTACTGGATTACAAGTTCAACAAAATGGTGGTAGTGATACCTTTAATTTGACTAATGTTGATCTTGTTGCAATCAATGCAATTAATCCCAATGTTGCAAATGTTTTTTTCTCTTTTAATGGTGGACCAACATCTACTCCTAATCAAGACATCGATATTTTGAATATTAGCGGATTGAACCAGAATGTTGAAACAGGAACATCGGGTACGTCTACGGTTTTAATCCAAGGTTATGATTTTATTCATAGTCAAACTGCTGCTGCTGCTCCGTCCACAGGTATTTTAAATTCAGCTAATCAGGGTAATAACTCCCTTAAGGTTTTGGGAGCGATTTATTACGATACCGGCGATATTACCTTTGGAAGTAATAATAGGGCCAATACTATTACTTCCAATGTTGCGAGTACTCCCTTAGTCCCATCTACATCGGGCACTATTACTTTAGCTAACAGTGCCTATTTAGGGGATGCTGCTTCTTTAACTCTTGGGAACGGCAGTGCTTCTAACCTTATTGTACAGGCGATAATTGGTACTCAAGGCGGTGCGGCCAGTTCCCTATCTTTTAATGTTGCTAGATTTAATTCTGTTCAAAATGGAACTATTAATACTACTCCGATTAATATTACGGGGGGTAACATTTCTGTTAACGGGGCAATTGGTACGGATATTAGTAATTTTAATATGATTAATTCTGGTATCACAACTTTTAATCAAACTGTTGATGCAGTTTCCATTAATATTTTCAAAAATGATGGAGGTATTAATTTCAAAGGAGCTGTGGGGGGATTTTCTTCCGTTGGGGTGGAACCCATCATAACTATTGGGGCAATTTCACAGGGTGCGTTTATTACCTTTCAAGATAATTTAACTGCAACTTCTATTAATAGTACTGGTACTAATGCAAATTATGGTTTGCAATTCTTAGGTTCTAATACTACTGTCACCAAAAATACAAATTTAAACAATACCGGTGGGATTGTTTTAGGCGATTCTCTTGATACCCTTACTTTTCTTGGCGGTCTAAATGTAAATCAAATTTCCCCTGCGCAAATTAGTGGGATTATCCAGTCCCAAGGTGCACCTATTAATATTGCTTCTAATAATGTTATTAATGGCAATGTGGAAATAGGGCTTACTTTGAATTCTAATTCGGTCATTAGAACTACTTTTGGCGCTACGGGTACTTCTGGACCTATTTCTTTAGGTAGAGTTTTTTCTAATTCTAATTCCCTTACCCTTGATGCGGGTAATAGTACAGGTTCTGTAATTTCTATTAATCAACTACGAGGGGATGGGGGTTCATTAATCATTGTTAATTCCGCCGGAGCCACTATCTCTCAGGTTGGTCGTCTTACATCCAATGCTAATTCTCTTGCTAGTGAAACTTTTGGTACCATTTCTATTCTAGATTCTGTTAATAGCATTTTATTTAACGGTCCCATTTTGACTAATAAAATTCTTACTTTTGAAAAGAATTACAATGTCTCGTTTACTGGAAGCACTTCCTCTACTGTTGCAAATGATCAACGTATATTTATTATTACCAATACTAATCCCACGGTTTTTCGTAATCGAGGGGATGTGACGATAGGTGTTAATGGGTCTGTAGCTACTAGTTCAATGGATTTCTTTATTTTTAATGGTGGGGTTGATACCACTCTTATTACCGGTACCACCAATCTTGCATCAAGGATTTATACTAATAACACTGACATTATTTTTGATGATATTTCAATTACTAACAGTGCTTTTTTAAATACATATTTTAGTTCTGTTGCAATTTCTAGGTTTCTTAGTCTAGGGTTTTCTACGAATCAAACCTCAAACATTCTTAATATTTTTGGATATCCGAATTCAAATGTAAGAACTGTTAGTCAGGATCTTCCTCTTTCAACGGGCTCTATTTTTCTTTCTTCGGTTGTTAATAATGGGTTCACGTTTTCATTAAATGCTGGTGGCCCTGGTGCTTCTAGTTCCTTGGTCACTGGTAATATTTCCATGGCTTCTTATGCTGGGAATTTTAACGAAACTTTGCGTATTTACAGAGCAAATGACGTTACTGTTTTCGGTAGTATTTCTGGGTTTGACATGTTCCTAGGCACCATTGCAAATGGTTCGTCTTCTTCGCTTATCGAACTTACAGGAACGGTTTTTATTCAGGGTAATCTTACTGTTACCAATAATTTCCAAGTGTCTAATGATGTTAATAATATTTCTATTACCGGTGATGTTAATAATATTTCCGCTCAAAATAATATTAATAATATTGGGTTTTTACAGTTGGGTAATCAGTCCACTGATGTGTTTACTATTTCTACAAATTTTAATGTAAGGGGGCCTGCTGAACGCCGAGTTGGTGCAACTTTTAATGTAAATAGTGGTAGAATCCTTGATTTTGGCCCTGGTATAACCTCGCTTGTTGCTAATACCGTGGTTACTACGAATAGCCAGATTGGCACAACTATTGGGCAGATTAATAATAATGCTTTTTCTCTTACCATTAATGGTAAGACTCAAATACAACGATATGCTAACGACAGCCAGCTTTCTCCTTATCCTGCGTCAACTAATCCCAGTAGCATTATTCCTGTTAATAATGTGCTTGGTGCTGGAACGGGCGGTGGCAATGTATTTTTGAATGGGGAAGTTAGCATTCAAAATATTATTCAGTCTTCTATCTCAGCTATTCTTATTACTGATGGAGGTACCAGTTATTCCACGCCTCCTACGGTTGTTATTCAGGGCGGCGGCGGCTCGGGAGCAACGGGTACTTCTCTTTTAGGTTTATCTGCTATAACGGGTATTTTTAATCCTGGTACAGGATATGTTGTTAATGATGCTATTAATCTTAATGATTTTAACGGTAATTCTAGTGCCGCTGCCGTTGTTCTTGCTGTTAACGGCACGGGAGGAATCACTGCACTTAATTTAACCTCTGCTGGTTCTGGGTATACTTTTACTAATTTTCTTACTGTTACTGGTGGAACTGGAACTGGTGCTTCTGTAGGTGCATCTGCAAATGTGGTATCTGTCGCTATCACTAATCAAGGTTCTGGCTACAGTAGCTCCCCACTTGTTTCTTTTAATGGTGGCGGTGGCACGGGGGCTTCTGCTATTGCTAACATTACCATTTCCAATGGTTTTCCTTCAGGAAATATCATTATTCTTCCAAACGATATTTCCCTTCGCAAGCAGGGTACCGGTTCCGTATTCCTTAACACCGATAGTTCTGCAAATACCGCTGGCCTTCTCACGACCATCGA
>B570J29032_109957628_pt1 | contig 10269 bp, 7 predicted proteins | sample LakMenEpi16Nov12_FD_29032 | JGI IMG/M metagenome (IMG submission 29032)
TGGGGTGGACTAAATGGATTAAAGGGGTTATTTTGAGTATTATCAAAGGTTGCTTTTAAGTTAATGGTGCTGCCTTTGGGCACTTTAACCATTTTCTTAAAAGTGTAAAAATACTGCCATCTAAAGTCCCAGTGATTAATTTTAATTAAAGGTGTAGTTTTCCCCTCTGGATCAACCACATAGGCAATAAAAGATTTGCCCAATAAATGCATGTGTGGATTAATGGTTACTATGGAAATATCACTCTGAACAGTGTATTTTGAAGTAAACGTTTTAATAGAATCTGGAGGAATCATTAAAGCAGGTTCTATTTTAGATACACCATAAGTACCCAATTGAAACTCACCAAATTTGCGCTCTGGCTGAATTTTAGAAAAGAATACATTGAAATATGATTCGTCTATTTCATCTTTAGGACTTGGTCCGTAATGAATATCGTTTAATAAGATAGCTCCTTTCTTTTTCATCAAAAAACCACCAATTCCTTGAGGGTAGACAGGAGCAACTACTCCGGGCAAATAATTTGTAACCGAAGGTATTCTCAATGGAAAAGTACCATCATCATTAGTGATTTTGAGCTTCTCCCACACCGTACGCTCATCCATTTCATAATTATTGACGAAAAACTCACCTTCTCTTACATTCTTTTTCTTTCCTTCATCATATACGACCATGTATCCATTAACATGATGAACTCTCTTCCTATTACCTGGCACATATTCTATTGTACGAACATATTGGTCTTTAGGAATCTCGTACGGAATTTTCATAATCACGTAATGATCATGGTTATTGCCTTTGATTTGATAAGGCTTAGGCAGCTTTATAACTAAATCGGGCTTGCCCAATTGAGACCCTTTAGGAAATACAGGCTCAGGAAGCTTATCTTTTTGATCACCTTCATTAGCACCTTGAACCACCCAAGCTTTCAAAACTTGTTTTTCATAATCGGTTAAATACAATTCTCCAACAAAACTAGAATATGTTCTATCCGCAGGCCATGGGGGCATGTAACCGCTATGTGTAACTTTTACAATTGTTTTTTTTCTGCGATAAACGTCTTTGTAGCTTAACAATGAAAATGGACCAGATTCTCCGGGGCGATGGCAAGTGGCACATTTTTGATAGATGATTTTAGATACATCTTTATTGAAAGTAATTTCTTTGGGGAGTGTTTGCAGTTCTTCCTTATCAATTATCTTAACGCTTTCATTTGCGCAAGAGAATAGAAAGACAGTACTAAGTACTAGTATGATTTTATTGATTACAATTCGATAAAACATCCTACAGCATTCGTTTTAATTACTTTTATTTTTTTAAAATTAGAATATTGGGAAATAGCACTATCTAAATAATTGTGCTGCGCGTCTTGCCTAATAAATTCATTATCAAATGCTCTATCATCTATGGCTCCTTGATAAACTACCTTCATGCTATCTGTCACTAAAAAAACTTCCGGGGTCGTCTTCGCTTTTAACATTGATGTAATTACAGCCCCTGTATCTAATACTACTGGAAATTCAATTTGGAATTGTTCAATAAACTTTTTCACCTCTTCATTAGTATATAAATTACCAGGAATGACTACATAGGTTGAATAGTCGTACTTGAAATATTTTTTCTGCAATTTGTTTAGTTCTTGTATTGCAGCCTCACTTAAAGGACATTCGGGAGCTAAAAAAACTACCGCATTTAATTTATGGTTTTTAAAAGTCTTGTCAGAAAAGTCATCACCGTTATACGTTTTTATAGACCAGTCGGGTTTATTACATGAGCTGAAAAAAAATATGCTCAATAGAAACACTATAATAAAATTTGTTTTTTTCATTTCAGCTTGTCATTATTAATATGTCTAACCGAATCACGTTTAGATTTTTTCGCTAGATTTTTAGTCAATGCATCGTTCAGATTTATTCCGGTTTGATTAGCCAAACAAATTAACACGAATAATACATCAGCTAGTTCATCGGCTAATTCTTTCTTTTGATCTGATTCCTTGAATGATTGCTCTCCATATTTTCTAGCAATAATCCTAGCCACTTCACCTACTTCTTCAGTAAGCATCGCCATGTTGGTAAGCTCGTTGAAATATCTTACCCCTGTAGTTTGAATCCAGTCATCTACAATTTTTTGAGCTTCGTCTATTGTCATATTTTAAAAATACTATTTTGATTGAATAAACAAAATGACTTAATGCCTCGCTTTATCATTTGTGTCCATAATAATGGTAACCGGACCATCATTTAGCAAACTCACTTTCATATCTGCACCAAAAACTCCATATTCAATTACTTTGCCCATAAGTTGATTCAACTCGCGAATCATTTCTTCGTATAATTCGATAGCCAACTCGGATTTTGCAGCATTAATAAAGGATGGTCTATTGCCTTTTTGAGTTAATGCAAATAAAGTAAACTGGCTTACCAATAAAACATTGCCCCTGCAATCTAATACTGATTTATTCATTAATCCATTCTCATCAGAGAATATTCTCATGTTGACAATCTTCTGTGCTAGCCACTTTACATCAGCAACAGTGTCACTTAGCTCTACCCCTAAAAAAACTAAAAGGCCGGCATCAATCCGACCTTTTATGGTATTTTCTACTTCAACAGAAGCGTTTGCAACACGTTGAATAACTACTCTCATCTATTATGGCAATAAAGCTTTAAAATTTGCATATTCTGCATCAAATGTACCAGTACCTGTACAACCTTCCGTTGTTTTGTTAGTTGCTATGTTTGCAATTCTATTGTCAGGACAAGGGTGAGTACTAAAAAATTGTTGAATCCCTCCACATTGAATTCCTGATGCTTCTAGCTTAGTAAAGAAGCCAGCCGCACCTGCAGCATTGTATGGAGTTGGACATAAATATTTAACAGAATATTCATCTGCTTCTTTCTCGTGTTCGCGAGAGTTTTTCAATTGTAACATTCCACTAGCAATTTGGCTAACTTGTGCAAGGTCTTTACCAAGTACTACATTTAACAATAATTCAACACCATATTGTGTTTGCATAGAACGACTAGTATGTCTTCGGTCTGCGTGTGCCATTTCGTGTCCTAATACACCCGCCAATTGATCTTTAGAATCGAGATATTTCAAGATACCCGTATAAACATAAATATAACCACCTGGTGTGCAGAATGCATTCAAAGTTGTGTCACCTCTAACAACACGCAATCTCCAACTAAAATCGTCTTTATAAACTACTTTCCCTGAGTTCAATATTTCATTGCGAATAGCATACAAATAAGCATAAACACTTCTGTTTGTTGCCGAATCTAAAATAGGATATTCACTAGGTTTGTTTGCTATTTCAGCAGAAACCTGAGCACCTAATTTGCGATCGTCGGAAATACTAAAAAATGGTACAAAGGGAGAGTCTTTTTTACATGAGTTAAAAGAGATTACTCCAATTAATAAGATTAGGGTGAGTTTAATTCGCATAAGTATAATATGTTAAAATGTTAATGCTTGCCTCGGCGTAAGACGAGGGGATAATATGTTAATGCAATTGAATGTTAATGTCTATTGTCTTCGTCGGCAAATATACTTAAATAACTATCATACCTAATTAATGAGATCTTACTATCATCAACTGCTTTTTTGATAGCACATAATGGCTCGTTCGTATGTGTACAATTATTGAATTTGCATTCATTTAATATGGAGCGCATTTCTGGAAAATAGTGCGATATTTCCTCTTTTTTGAGTTCTACTAAACCAAGTTCTCGAATTCCTGGACTGTCAATAATAAAACCGCCTCCTGGTATCTCGTACCTTTCGGCAAAGGTTGTGGTATGAACACCTTTAGCGGAAGCTTCCGAAATTTCAGATGTTTTTAAATCGATACCCGGAATAAGTTGATTTACTAATGTAGATTTTCCAACTCCAGAATGCCCAGAGAATAACGATGTTTTGTTTTTACATTGATTTTTCAATTCTTCTATCCCATCACCTTTTAAAGCTGACATGAATAAAACAGGATAACCAATACTTTGATACATGTCTTTTATTTCATTGACAAACGACAAATCTTCTTCATCATAAATATCAATTTTATTAAAAACTAAGATTGTTGGGATATGATACGCTTCAGAAGTAACTAAAAAACGATCAATAAAACCAAAAGATGTACGAGGTTTTGCAAATGTTACCACTAAAAATGCTTGATCAATATTTGCTGCTATAACCTGTGTTTGCTTGGAAAGATTGATAGACTTTCGGACAATGTAATTCTTTCGATCATACAACTTAACTAGAAGAGCTTGCTTCTTTTCTTCGTCTTCTGTTTCAATTTCAACATAATCGCCTACTGCAACAGGATTGGTTGATTTAATACCTTGCATCCTAAACTTGCCTATAATCCTACACTCCCATTGTTGATTATTTTCATCAACAACAGTATACCAACTTCCTGTAGATTTAGTTACAATTCCTCTCATTAAAACACTGCTTTCGCAATTTGATATGTTGGGTTCGCATTACCCATGGTATAATAATGTAAAACCGGTGCGCCTAATTTTATTAATTCTTTTGATTGTTGAATTAACCACTCTACTCCCACTTGTTTCACATCTTGCTCATTTTTACATTTGTTTACCGCTTCACTTAAATCTTCAGGTAAATCAATATGAAAAACTTTTGGCAAGGTAATTATTTGTTTTGAATTCGTAATTGGTTTTAATCCTGGAATAATTGGGATATTGATACCATTCTCTCTACATAATGCTACAAAATCAATGTATTTCTGATTATCAAAAAACATTTGAGTAACTATAAACTCAGCACCTAAATCTACTTTATGCTTCAAATATTTAATGTCTGATTTCATATTTGGCGCTTCGAAATGCTTCTCTGGATATCCTGCAACACCGATGCAGAAATCAGTCCCCATGTTTACATCAATATCTTCATGCAAGAAAATCCCTTTGTTCATGTTCGATACATGCCCTAATAAATCTGAAGCATAAGAATGCCCACCTGGGGTTGGGATGAATTGAGATTCTGCTTTTCTAGAATCACCTCTTATTACAAGTACATTGTCTATACCTAAGAAATTCAATTCTATTAAGGCGTTCTCCGTTTCTTCTTTTGTAAAACCGCCACATATTAAATGTGGAACAGCGTCTACTTTATAACGATGCATAATGGCTGCGCAAATTGCAACGGTACCTGGTCGCTTTCTATAAGAAACTTTTTCCAATAAACCATTCTCACGTTCTTTATAAATAAAGTCTTCACGATGATAGGTTACATCAATAAATGGTGGATTAAATTCCATCAAAGGGTCAATTGTATCGAAAATAGATTGAATTCCTTTCCCTTTTAATGGTGGCAAAAGTTCGAAAGAGAACTTGGTCTCTTTTGCATTTTTTATATGATCTATTACTTTCATTTCTAAAACTATTAATATGATAAGTTTGGCGAAAGCCAACGTTCTGTTTCTTCTACACTCATGCCTTTACGTTTTGCATAATCAACTACTTGATCTTTCCCGATTTTACCCAATCCGAAATATTTAGATTCTGCATTTGCAAAATAATAACCACTTACAGCAGCAGTTGGATACATAGCAAAATTTTCAGTCAAGTGAATTCCTGCTTCTTCTTCTGCGTTTAATAAATGGAATATAGTTTTCTTCTCGGTATGGTCTGGACAAGCTGGATAACCAGGTGCTGGTCTTATGCCTGCATAAGATTCTTTAATTAAGTCTTCATTACTTAATTGCTCTTCTTTAGCATATGCCCAATATTGTTTTCTCACTAATTCATGTAGTTTTTCAGCAAATGCCTCCGCTAAACGATCAGCTATCGCTTTTGCCATTATAGAATTATAATCATCGTGGTTAGCTTCGTATTCGTTAACCATTTTGTCTAAGCCTGTTCCAGTTGTTACGGCAAACATACCTACATAATCCTTTATTTTACTGTCTTTTGGCGCAACAAAATCTGACATAGCGAAATAAGGTAACCCATCAGCTTTTTCTGCTTGTTGTCTTAGTGAATATAAATTTTCTAAAATATGATTTCGTTCTTCCGTAGTGTACAACTCTATATCATCTCCATGACTATTCGCTGGGTAAAAACCGAATACTGCAGATGCTGTTAACTTTTTATTAGTTACAATATCTTTTAACATTATTTGAGCATCCTTAAATAATTTTGTTGCTTCTACTCCAACAACTTCATCACTTAAAATTTTCGGGTAGCTGCCTCTCAACTCCCATGTATGGAAGAACGGTGACCAATCAATATAATCCACTAACTCTTCTAAAGGATATGATGCAATAGTTTTATTACCAACAAAAGTAGGTGCAACTATCTTAGAGTTATTCCAATCTATTTTAAATTTCTTCCTTCGCACTTCTTCAATACTAACCGTTTTCTTTTCTGCACTTCGCTTTAAATATTGTTCACGAGTATTTTCGTAATCTAATGCAACTTCTTTTATATATGCTTCTGAAGAATCCTCATTTAATAAATTACTAGCAACACCCACACTTCGCGATGCATCTAAAACGTGTACCACGGCACCATCATAATGTGCATCAATTTTCACAACGGTATGTATACGTGATGTTGTAGCACCACCAATAAGCAATGGGATGCTCATCCCTTCGCGTTGCATTTCCTTTGCAACGTGCACCATCTCATCAAGTGATGGAGTAATTAAACCACTTAAACCAATAATATCAACCTTTTGTTTTTTGGCTTCCTCAATAATTTTTGATGCTGGCACCATCACACCTAAATCAATTACTTCGTAATTATTACATGCCAATACTACACCAACAATATTTTTACCGATATCATGAACGTCACCTTTTACGGTAGCCATAAGTATTTTCCCCTGACTAGAATTCTGTGATAATTCGGGATTATTTCTTTTTTCTTCTTCAATAAATGGTAATAAATAAGCAACTGCTTTTTTCATTACCCTTGCACTCTTCACCACTTGAGGTAAAAACATTTTTCCAGCACCAAATAAATCTCCAACGATGTTCATCCCGCTCATCAATGGCCCTTCTATTACTTGCAATGGACGATCATATTTTTGACGAGCTTCTTCAACATCATCATCTAAGAAATCAATAATACCTTTAATTAGTGAATGAGATAAACGTTCTTCAACAGAAGTTTTTCTCCATTCTAATTCTTCTTTTACCTGACCTTCTTTCCCCTTACCTTTTACTTGCTCTGCAAATATGATTAGTCGTTCCGTAGCATCGGCTCTTCTGTTTAAAAGAACATCTTCTACTAATACCAATAAATCTTTTGGGATTTCTTCATACACTTCTAACATCCCCGCATTTACAATACCCATATCCAAACCAGCACGAATAGCGTGGTATAAGAATACGGAGTGCATTGCTTCACGCACAACGTTGTTTCCTCGGAACGAGAAGGAAATATTACTAACTCCACCACTTACTTTTGCGTATGGTAAATTTTCCTTAATCCATTTCGTTGCATTAATAAAATCAACTGCATAATTATTATGCTCTTCTAACCCTGTTGCTACCGTTAAAATATTGGGATCGAAAATTATATCTTGAGGCGGGAAATTTACTTTATGAACTAGTATATCATAAGAACGTTTACATATTTCGATTCGGCGCTCATACGAATCGGCTTGACCATTTTCATCAAAAGCCATAACAACCGTAGCGGCTCCATAGTTTTTAATTTTTTCGGCATACTCGATGAATTTTTCTTCCCCTTCTTTTAGTGAAATAGAATTTACAATTGCTTTCCCTTGAATACATTGCAGTCCAGCTTCAATAACCGACCACTTTGAAGAGTCGACCATAATTGGCAAACGAGCAATATCAGGTTCTGCAGCAACAAGGTTTAAAAATTTAACCATGGCAGCTTCAGAATCAAGCATTCCTTCATCCATATTAATGTCGATGATTTGAGCACCACCTTCTACTTGTTGACGAGCAACAGAAAGTGCTCCATCAAAATCACCAGATAAAATTAATTTTGAAAACTTTGGAGAGCCTGTAATATTAGTACGCTCACCAATATTAATGAAATTCATTTCAGGCGTTATTACCAAAGGCTCTAATCCGCTTAAGCGAGTAAATGGTTTAGGTTGATTAGGCACTCTAGGTTTTACACCATTTGCTAATTCAACAATTTTGCGAATATGATCTGGTGTTGTTCCACAACAGCCACCAACAATATTTAAAAAACCATGTTCAATGAAATCATGAATATGCACACCCATGTCTTCAGGACTTTCATCATATTGACCAAATTCATTTGGTAAGCCAGCGTTTGGATAAGCACTTACGAAGCTGCCTGATTTATCAGACATCTCTTCGATATAAGGTCTCATATCTTTAGCACCTAATGCACAATTCAGTCCGACGCTTAATAATTCTGCATGTGTTAGTGAATTTAAGAAGGCTTCCGTTGTTTGTCCAGAGAGTGTTCTACCACTAGCATCGGTAATAGTACCGGATACCATTACTGGTATTTTACGATTTAGTTTTTTCGCTAATTGATTTAAGGCAAATAGTCCTGCCTTAGCATTTAATGTATCAGTAATAGTTTCAATTAAAATTAAATCTACACCACCATCTATTAATCCTTTTAACTGTTCTGTGTAGGCAATCACCAACTCTTTAAAGTTCATTGATCTATAGCCAGGGTCATTTACATCTGGCGAAAGTGATAATAAACGAGTAGTAGGGCCAACAGAACCTGCAACAAAACGAAACTTTGTAGGATCTTTCGCATTAAATTCATCTGCGGCTCTTCTGGCAATTTTGGCTCCTTCGAGATTTAATTCATACACCAATTCTTGCATGTCATAATCTGCCATCGAAATGGAGTTAGAGCTAAACGTATTGGTCTCAATAATATCAGAGCCAACACTTAAATACTCCTTATGTATCGCCTCTATAATATCTGGGCGAGTAATATTCAATAAATCGTTATTCCCTTTTAAATCTTTATTGTGATTAGCAAAACGGGTACCTCTAAAATCCTCTTCCTCCAAATGATAGCGCTGTATCATAGTGCCCATCGCCCCATCAAGAACCAAAATCCTTTGCTGTAAAATTTCTTTAATATTCATCAAAACAAGCTTTAAATCAATAAATTATGTGCGCTTATCCGGAAATCCAGAGATTTAGTTCCTTCTTATCATTCCCCTTTCAGGTAGATTTTAGCACCTTGTTAGCACAGGTTGCTAAGACATCGCAGGGTCTAGTCCCTCCGTCTTTCTTGATAAGCAATGCAAATAAAGCAAATTTCTTACCCAAAAACAAATTAATAAAGTTCTCAGTCTTAATACTAACTTAACATTTGTTTAACATATTTGTCGTAAGCTAGTCATTGAATATGAGAGTGCCTTTTGAAAAAATATTACTTTGCATAATAATAGTATCACAGATATCCTGCTTCGGAAGTTACGACGACCGAATTAAGATTGATGGATCTAGTACATTATATCCTTTAACGGAAGCTGTCGCCGAAGAGTTTAGATCAGTTTACCCAGAAATAAAAATCACGGTTGGCGTGTCAGGCACTGGTGGAGGATTAAAGAAATTTGTTCGAAACGAGATTGATATTGCAGATGCATCTAGAGTATTAACTACTTCTGAAATTGAGCAGTGTAAAAAGAATAATGTTCCGTTTATCGAAATTTCAGTTTCAAATGATGCATTAGTTATTGCTGTAAATAAATCTAATAATTTCGTAGATTACCTTACCGTAAACGAATTGAAGATGATTTGGGAACCCGGCGCTCAATTGAAGATTAAGTATTGGGATCAAATCCGATCAGAGTGGCCACATTTGCCAATACAACTTTTTGGAGCAGGAACTTCTTCAGGCAGTTTCGATTTTTTCACTAAAAGTATAATGGGTGAAAAAAATGCATCGAGAGGAGATTATACAGCGAGTGAAGATGACAATATGTTGGTTCAAGGAGTAGAAGGGGCTAAAGGGGCATTGGGGTATTTTGGACTAATCTATTATTTGGAAAATAAAGACAATTTAAAGGCCATTCCTATTGATGATGAAAGGGATGATAATGGGAAAGGGGCGATCTACCCTGATGAGAATAGTATAAAAAATGGGTACTACCAACCTTTATCTCGAACTGAATTTTTATATGTAAATAAGAATTCAGCAAACAGAGAAATTGTAAAAAAATTTGTTGACTACTACATAGTATCTGCGAGTAAATTAGTAGATGAGATAGGTGGAGTGCCATTGCAGAAAGACACTTACATTGAGGCTTTGAAGC
>B570J29032_109957627_pt1 | contig 10268 bp, 18 predicted proteins | sample LakMenEpi16Nov12_FD_29032 | JGI IMG/M metagenome (IMG submission 29032)
ACGTTTTATATCACCTGATGCTGGTGCATTGAAGAAAGTATTTCATGTTGCTGATGCCGTTAAATATAGAAACGAAGTTATCATCGCATCTAAACATCGTAACCTTGAAACCGGTAAGATTGATTACACCAATGTACCAATGTCAGTACGCGATGCTGATAAGGATGTGTTTATCATTGATGACCTTTGTGATGGTGGTAGAACTTTTATTGAGGTTGCTAAAGCGGTTAATGAGGTTAGAAAATTATCAAGTTCAGTTAAACCTGAACAGTATGGTAAAAACTATTTGATTGTTACTCATGGTATTTTTAGTGGTGGTTTTGATTTACTTGCTGAGTACTTTGATGGTATCTATTGTACAAACTCGGTTAAAGATATTACTGATGGAACAATAGTTAACACCTTCTCACGTCATAAAACAATTAATTCATTAGTAAAACAATTAAATATTTTTTAAAAAAAGTTTGGTATTGGTAATTTTTTTATTATCTTTGTGGTATGATTATAACAAAAGAACAATTTGAAAAAGATATTTTAGCGTTATCTAAATTTATAGGGTTGGAGAAATCTTATGAGATTTTTATTGAAACTAAGCAACCAGGATTAACAAGATTGGTTGAGATGATTGTTTATGATTTATTCATCAATCAATTTGATTACAGGGGTTGTAATGGTGATTTATATTATTCTTACCGAAATCTATTAGAATATAGTAAGGAATTAAAAGAAAACGGCTTTATAAACTTTAAATAAAATGAAAGAATATTTTGATAATAATCCAGAATCTATACCATATTTGAATAGATTGGAAAAAGAATGGCGTGAGCATGGTAAAATAGTAATAGCGGTTGATTATGATTCAACCATATTCCCATACCACACAATTGACAATACTAAAGACATTGAAAAAGTTATTGATGTATTGAAAATAGCGAAAGAAACAGGTGCTTATATTGCAATTTTCACTTGTAGTGCTCCCGATAGACACGTTGAAATTAGAGAATATTGTAAAACAAAAGGTTTGTCAATTGATTCAATTAATGAAAATCCAATTCATTTACCTTACGGACATCACGGAAAAATATATGCGAACATATACCTTGATGATAGGGCTGGTTTAAATGAGGCGTTAAAAACGTTACAATTCGCTATGTATAAAATCAGGGGTTCAAAAACAACCCAAATGTACGATTTTTAAAAAAAATTTGGATAATTAAAAAATACATTTGTAAAACAATTAAAAAAAATAAAAATTATGTTCAAACCAATTGCATTATATTATACCGATGGGTATAAAGCATCACACAAAAAAATGTTAGCAAAAGGAACTGCCCGTTTATATGGGACATGGATTCCTCGTTCCCTTAAATACGCACCTAAAGGTGTTAAAAAAATCTTATCGGCTGGACACCAACTTACAATGCGTTGGTTACACGATGAGTTCCAAGAGAATTTCTTCAATCAACCAAAAGATGTTGCAACCCAATTCCAAAAAGATATGTCAAACTATCTTGGAATGGATTATGATGGGGTTCATTTTGAAGCATTACACGATTTAGGTTATTTACCTATTAGAGTTAAAGCCTTACCTGAAGGTGTTGAAACTCTTCCAAACATCCCACATATGACATTTATCAATACTGTTGATGGATTTGCTTGGCTTACACTTTATCTTGAAACAGTCATCTCAAGTTTGGCTTGGAAAACATCCACATCAGCCACAATTGCATTACAATATCGTAGAAATGTCGCTAAATGGGTAGCAAAAACAGACCCAGCAAATGCTTGGTTAATTCCTTTCTTATGTCACGATTTCTCAGCGAGAGGTTTATCACCTTTTGATATGTTATCAAGTGGATTGGGACACGCTATGTCATTCAGAGGTAGTGATACTTTAATAGTTATACCTGGAGCTCGTTATTTCTATGATGAATCAAAAGATGAGGTATGTATCAATTCGGTAAATGCTTCTGAACATTCAGTATCAACCACAAAGATATTTACTTGTGGTGAATCTCAAATGATTGCTGATTGGTTAGTTGAATTCCCTAAAGGAATTCTCTCAATCGTATCAGACACATTTGATTTGTGGAAATTGATTACTGAATACTTGCCAGCAAACAAAGAAGCTATTATGGCTCGAGATGGTAAATTGGTAATTAGACCTGATAGTGGTGATCCTGTTGATATTATTTGTGGTCATTTAAAAGGGAATGAAGAAGAGTCTTATGAACAATACCGTGATAAAATTTATCGAATGAGAGAAGAAAAAGGTATTGTTTTAGGAATGGATAAAATTGCACCCGAAAAAGGTGTAATAGAACTTCTTTGGGGTATCTTTGGTGGAACAATTAACGAACAAGGGTATAAAGTATTGGATCCACATATCGGAGCAATCTATGGTGACTCAATCACATTAGACCGTCAATTGGAAATCTATGAAAGATTGGAAGCGAAAGGATTCGCATCAACCAATATTGTATTAGGTGTAGGTAGTTTTACTTACCAATATAATACAAGAGATACATTAGGATTTGCCGCTAAAGGTGCTTGGTTTGAAGTGGTTGAAGAAGAACATAAACCTAAAGAAGGTTATGCGGGAGGTCAGGGTAACAGTATAAATAGAAAATCATACAACATCTATAAAGACCCAATTACTGATGATGGAACTAAGAAGTCATTGAAAGGATTGTTGTGTGTTAAAGAATCTGAAAATGGAGATTTAGTATGTTTAACAGAACAAACTTGGGAACAAGAAGACCAGGGTTGGTTACAAACCATTTATGAGGATGGGATATTCAAAAACCAAACAACTTTAACTGAAATCAGGGAAAGAATTAATAAATTGGTTGATGTTGAACAAGGGGGTTAAAAAATGATATATTTACCACCACAAAATATTGCTTTAAGATGTAGAAGTAAGAAATCTGTTTTCTTAGCTGGAAGCATTGAAATGGGAGTTGCTGAAGATTGGCAAACCACAATGGGTAAATGGTTTTTATCTTTAGGTTGGAACGTATTCAATCCGAGAAGAACTGATTGGGATTCAAGTTGGATTCAAAGTTACGATAATCCGCAATTTAATCAACAAGTAAGTTGGGAATTAAATGCGTTAGAAAAATCAGATGTTATTTTAATGTATTTGGATCCTAATACGAAATCACCAATATCTTTATTGGAATTGGGTTTACATGCCTCAAGTAAGAAATTATATGTGATATGTCCCGATGGGTTTTGGAGAAAAGGAAACGTTGAAATGGTTTGTTCGACATACGACATTCCATTATTTAATACATTAGAAGAATTCAAAAAATATATGAAAATATTTGACAAATTAGTATAATATAAATATAATTACATTATGGAAAATAAAAAAAATAACCAATTTTATAAAAAGTTTGAAGAAAGTGGGCAATTCCCAACAGATTCTCACGGAAAAATCATTAATAACCGAACCACTGGTTATGATACATCCAAGCTTAGTTTTGAAATGTATAAAAAAACTATTAAAGAAAAGTTAGACGTTTCAATCGCCAAATCAAAGTGGAAAAATGCTATGAAGGTTTGTTACGGTAAAAATTGGAAAAAACATAACAACCCAATATCATTTCAATAAAACTAACTATTTATCCTAAAATCTAATAATAAGTTATGAAATTACAGGAACTAAAAAACAAAATCAAAACTGAAGATTTCGATACAGTTTGTTTACTTGTATACGAATCAATCGTTGAAAATAAAATCACGCAAGAACAATTTTTAGTTTTAATGAGTGAAATTATGAATGAATTCGAAGATCAGATAGAGGAAGATGATTTTAATGAATCTTTTGATGATGAAAACGATTTATTTGACAATTATGACGATGAAGATTTGGATGGTAATTATTAAATAAGTTTATCCAAAGAAGTTTTAATTAATTTAGGGGTAGGAATAATCATCACGTTTCTACCCCTTTTTTCTATTGTAATCAAACCAAATGAATAAAGAGATCTAAGTAATGGTTTTACATTATGTGATGCCAATAATCTTGGATCAACAATTCTTCTTATTGTTGTAATATTTTGTTCACCTTTTTCTTTTAATAGTTTAATTGCTGTAATAAAAGCTCCTTGAGGGACTTTTTTAGTCCCCATTTTATCTATATCTTTATATAATTTTACATTTGAAAAGTATTCTTTTGGGTTATCAATAAAATATTTTTTAACTTCAGGTAATTTAAGTAAATCAATAAAAGACTTTCGAAATAATTTTAAAAGATTAGATTTATTTAACTTTTCATTACTTACAATACTTTTTAAAGGGTATACATTTTCAATATATCTTTCACCTGTTTCTTCATTATTTATTATTTTGGACACATAAAATGTTGATGATATTTTATTATTTTTGATATCCACATCCACCTTAATCCAATGGTTAGCATTTTTTAATTCATATGTTAATGATAACACAGAATAATCCATATTATGTTTAAACGATGATCTTTTATAACCTTTAATATGTTTATATGAATAATCTTCAAGCATTTTTCGGATAAACAATTCATCAATTTCATCTTTCGCGATTTTACTATATTTCCCTATCGATTCGAATATCTCAGGGATAAATCTTCTTACGATGTTTACTTGATCAACTGACAATTGCTTATCTGTGGCATCCCAAACTTCAGTTTTATTGGAGTATTTATTTACCAATATCGCCATTTTATATAAAGTATCTTCAGGGTCATTTTTTTCTTTTTTATCTATTACAAAATAAATAAAGTTGTTTTCAGAATAACCAAAACCTGTAAATCTATTATCACTTTTTTTTGCTGATATACACCATTGTGTTTCAGAACCATATTTACAAGACGCTTCTTCTGACTTAACTCTAATTACTAACCACCTATCATTCTCATATACTTTATCAATTTCTTTTTCTAATTCTTTTCTTTTTTTATTTTCTTCAACTTCATCAACTATGTCAAATAAAGAATAAGGATTTTGAGCTAAAATATCTTTAGTAATTAGATTTTGTGATTTATATAACATCCATTTATTAAAGTAATAATAAACCTCCTCAAAACATTCTGTTAAACTATATTCATAATCCATATAAAGTTCTTCAACCAAATCAAAAAACTTGGATATGTATTTTTTAGGTGTTGGGATATTTTTAATAAATTCTTTAGTGTAATAGTCAAATTCATCGGAAAATTTTAATTCTTTACCGATTTCACTCTTACTCATTTTTTCTTTTTTATTCTTAATGATATTATCAATCTCACTTTCCATTAATATATTTTCAATAAGCAGTTTTAGTTTCATACAATATAAATACACCCTAAAATAAAAATATAAACTATTTATTGGGGATAAATATTAATAAACTAATAAATTAAACTAACAAAAACTATGTTATTAAAAGTAGGATCGACAGGAGAAGATGTAAAAAAACTCCAAACAAAATTAGGAACTGCAGCTGATGGTATTTTCGGTGCAGGGACAGAAAAACTTGTTAAAGAATGGCAATCAAAAAACAATCTAACCGCTGATGGTGTTGTCGGTGATGGAACTTGGAAAACAATGTTCGGTGAAGTAGCAGCACCTACAACAAGTGCGACCCCAGCATCAGGTTTTAAATTGGATAAATTGAAGGGACATGTTCCTGATTCAGTATTAGCTCAAATCCCTGATACTGCAGCTAAGTTTAATATCACGAATACTTTACGTTTAGCCCATTTCTTAGCTCAATGTGGACATGAAAGTGGTGGATTTAAAGCAACACAAGAAAATTTAAATTATTCAGCTGATGGTTTGAAAAAGATATTCCCTAAGTATTTTCCAGGAACATTGTCTGAAGGTTATGCGAGAAACCCACAGAAAATAGCTTCTAAAGTATATGCTTCAAGGATGGGTAATGGTGATGAAGCTTCAGGTGAAGGATTTAAATTTAGAGGTAGAGGTTATATCCAATTAACTGGAAAGGCTAACTATCAAGGATTTACAAAATTCATTGGTGAAGATTGTATTGCTAACCCAGACTTAGTAGCTACTAAATATCCATTAGCTTCTGCGGCTTATTTCTTCAATTCAAATAAACTATGGGAAATATGTGATAGAGGTGCTGATGAGGTAACTGTTACATCTGTTACAAAAAGAGTGAATGGTGGAACAATAGGGCTTTCGGACAGATTAAAACATTTTAAAGAATATTATGCTTTATTATCATAATTTTTTTGTGTAATTGAAAAACTTTATTATTTTTGTAGTATGACAATAGGAGATTTATGTGAATTCAAAACCAATTTCCCTGATGCGGATTTTTGGTTAGTTAAAAAAGGTAGTAGGAGTGAAATTGGTATGCCAGTTAAAACATTCTCACCTGAAAACATTGGTGTTAAAGTAATTAGAACCGATGTGTTATTACCTCAATATTTGTATTATGTCTTTATGAACCTAAAAAATCAAGGGGTTTTTGAGATGTTGGCAGATGTAAATGACGGTGGAAAACGAGTTGTATCAATTGAAAAACTCAAAAAAATACCTATTGGTGAACAATAAGTTTAAAAAAAAATACCTGATTATTTGTTTAGTCAGGTATTTTTTTTATATTTGTAGGTATGAAAGACAATTTTGAACAAATAAAACAATACTTAACATTTGATAGTTCAGATGATTTTTATTATGTTCAGGTAATACAGAGGCGTAAGGAAAATCCTGAATTAAAGACAAATAGCTATATGGTTAAATCATATACCATAAGTTCTATTGACTATCTTGATATGAGGAAGAATGAAATTGTTACCCTATGTAAATTACATAATGCTAGAGCTTATATTAATTTAAATAAAAGGAGTTTTGAAAAGTGTGCTTACCATTCAATGAAAAAACTAACTGATATAATATTAGCTAAGAGTTTTAAAACAACTAAGAAAGTATTTGATAGTGTGGCGTCTACATATTCAGCTGATAAAGAAAAGAAATGGTTAATTGATATTGATGATATGGAGTTTCCAAGTCCTTTGATGATGGCTTACATTGAACATGAATGTAGTCCAAATAATCCTGATAAGATAATTGGTGTTTTGGAAACTGTAAATGGGTGTCACTTAATAACAAAACCATTTAATGTTACTCAATTTAAGGAAAAGTATCCTGACGTGGAAATAAAAAAAAATTCACCAACACTATTGTATTATTAAAAATAATTTGTTATAATTATCTTATGGGACGATTTATTTTTTCAATTAAAGGTGGTGATGAGGTAATTGGGTTATCAGAAACTCAAAAATCATTAAAAGAAGCGATTGAGTTTTTCGCTAAAATAAAAAACTTACCGATTGATGATTTTGTTAAGTTATATGAAGTAAAAGAGGTGAAAAAAAAATAATATGGAAGAATATAATATGGAAGAATATAATATGGAAGATATATTAAGAGTGTTTAATATGGTAAGGGCTGATAATGTATATGATACATTTAAACTATACGGTTACGATAATAACACATTTAATATTAATGATTATGAAATGTTTTTTAGTGGAGCTGCAATACCAAAAAAACAACCATCTACATTAAAAAATGGATTACCTATAAATTGGGATAATGAAGAAGTTTAATTAATACCCCAAAACTTTTTTCTTAATAAATAATCGTAAAAGATTGTAAATATAACACCAAAGTAATTCCAAAAAATAAAGAAATCTATAATACCGAATATTGGTGTATAGAATACGATGGCTAGTGAGAAAAATATTAACATCAATGTTTTAGATAAATGCCACATATCGGTTAAAAAGACTAAAGGTCCCATTGCGAATGGGAATGCTGGACCTTTTTTCGGGTTTTTATCTTTATATTTATTCACCCAAGATACCGAACCATTAAAAAATTGATTTAATTTAGGGTATAAACTAAAAATTGTTGAGTTGTATTTAACGCTAATCATATCCATAATTGCGTTTAAAATTGCGGCTATTGTTATAAAAATAATTGTAATCATATAAATAAATATTTGTATTTTAAAAAACTATTTATTATTTTTGTAAAATGAAAAAAGAAGTTAATTTAAAAAAACAAGTTCAAATGGAGGTGATAATATAATGTCAGATAAAAAAACAAGTTCAGGGTTTGGATTGGGGACAGTTCTAACTCTTATATTTTTAACCCTTAAGCTTGGAGGGTGGGGAGTTGTCGCTACTTGGAGTTGGTGGTGGGTATTTTCTCCAATATGGATACCGATTTTATTATTAGTAGTAATTTTATTTTTTTTATTTTTAATGGGTTATTTTTTAAAATAATAAAAAAAGGTTTCAGTGATGGGACTTTTTTTTCACCTATTTATTAATATGAAAAAACTAATTACATTATTATTTATGCTGCCTTTGATGGTATTCGGGCAAAACAAAATTGACACAACGATTTATATGTCAAATTACACCAGTTATTTTAGCAAAACACACAAAAATCCTATCATTTTGACTTACAAATTATATAAGGGTGGTGGTGACTGTTCAAGAGCGAGTTTCAGATTTAAAAATGATTTACCAATACCTTGTCAAACTGATGCTGAATACCTTAAATCAGGTTATGATAAAGGACATTTGGCTAATGCTGAGGATTTCGCCAACAATTGTGTATACGATGAATTAACATTTAGATACTACAATTGTGTACCCCAAACAAAAGAATTAAATAGAGGTGTTTGGAAACAACAAGAAACAATAATTAGAGCAATGTCACAAAAAGATAGTTTATTGGTGTTTTGTTTCAATGACTTCTCAAGTTGTAATAACCCACATAAAAGTTTACACATTCCAAGTCATTGTGTTAAAGGAGTTAAATCGTTAACTACTGGTAAATGGGTAAGTATTATGTCATATACTAATACAATTAAACCTGAAGTAAAACAAATTACTGTTGAGGAATTTAAAACGAAATTTGGGATTGATATAAACCAATATTAAATATTAAATATTTAACTATTTATTGTTATGAAAAACAATAAAGAAGAAGAGCCAATTGCTCAATCAACAGAAAACGTTATGGAAGAAAAAGAAAGTAAAGTGAAGAAGTTTTTAGGGTTAGGAAAATCAAAACCCACTCAAGTAGATAGTAAAAACAGATTCTACAACATGCTATTAGGGATGCAAAATAACAGATGGAATATTACTTTAATAGTATTATTTTTATTCTTCTTTATTATTGCAGGTATTAACTCAGCGGTATTTTTCGGTATTATGATTCAAGAATCGTGGAAAGAAATGTTACTTATTTTATTAGGTGCTTTCGTAGGTAATTTAAACAAAGTAATTGATTACTGGTTCAATTCTGAGGATAGAGATAAAATGCTAATTGCTAAGGTAGATGAGGAAGATGATACAGTTGAAGCGATTATAGCTAAAAGAAATGCTCCGTCAAACATCTAAAAACAACTAAAAATTATTTTATGGGGGTTAGTGAGAACTAACCCCTTTTTTTATTGTATTTGATATAAAAAATTATTATTATTAAATTATTATTACTAAATTATATATGGAAACACCTTTGGAAATTTTGATGAAGTGGATTGTTGAACAAAACACAAAAAAAAATATTGATGTCGCAGATGTATATTTCAAAGCAAAAGAATTATTAGAATACGAGAAAGAAAATATTAAAATAGATATTGAATTATTGGATTAGATTTCATATAATTAAAATATGAATAAAATATTAATAATTTTAAGTTTGATAGGTATGGTTGCCTGTCATACTGAACACCCTACAAATTTTAAAGTAGATAAACTAAAAGGTGATTTTAAAGACATTACGGTTAAAAACGATACATTTTTTTATCAATTACAACCAATTGCTAAATATACTAATATTGAATTAGAATGTTTGGAAAAAAATTGTGTGGTAGAAATATCAGTAAGTCAATTTAATGAGGGTATAAATGATACAACTCAGATACTTATGAAATATTTACACCATCGTCACCCACATTCAAAAATAGAAATAAAAGTTAAATAATATGAAAAATAGCACAATAAAAATTGATTTAAATTGGGTTAAAGACTTTGTTATCCGGCTTAAAATATTCTTTAACCCTTCATATTGGATAATGAATTACCCTTATTCAGCTGAATGGGATAAAGAATTGAATGACTTAATGGGTGAACATGATTTCAAAAAACATAGCGACTATTATTCTTTTTTAGGTGATAAAAAAATATGGGTTCAAAATCACCCTTATGCTAGTTTTACGAGAGATTGTCAGAGACCCTCAAGAATAACAAT
>B570J29032_109957626_pt1 | contig 10263 bp, 7 predicted proteins | sample LakMenEpi16Nov12_FD_29032 | JGI IMG/M metagenome (IMG submission 29032)
AGCAGCAAGCAACCCGCAGCTGACCAATTAAGCCAGTTGCCAGTGGCCGCAGCTCCCGCCAAAAAGAAGGCAATCCATATCGCTTGTTCGCTGGCGTAGTTTGGGTGTCGAACCCACTTCCATAAACCGGTGTGCACAAACCCATGCGCATATTCACCCAAAGGTTCACCACTGGCAATGCGGCGGTGCTTCTCGGTTTGAAAATTCCACTGTTGCTGGTCTGCAATGGTTTCAATGATCAAGAACGCTATAAATACCAAATAGAACAGTATTTCTAATGCTTTCAATTCCTGAGATTGCGCACCAGCTGCATACACTGCAGGTAGGGTGAATAGCCATATCAACGCATTTTGATACAAGGAAATAAAAAATAGATTGAATAGGGTCCATTTTAGCTTGGTGTTGAACATGGGGTTTGTGCGCAAAACCTCCCAGCGATAATCCTCCTCGCCAGCCCAGAATTTCCAGGTATAGGCCCCGCGGCGTGAAAAATTATAGGTGAGGCGAATTCCCCACAGTGTTGCCAAAGCCGCCATGCAAGTCACATGGATTTCGTTGGCCTCCCAAGCATAATACCAGGTATATCCGATGGGGACAATACTCCAAATTTTATCTACCTGACTGCAATTTCCAGTGAGGGTGCTGAGGGTGAAGCAGGTGAGGGCTACACCGAGCATTCCCCAGGCGGAACGTTGGATCATGGTCCATTGCAATTCAGTAGGAGGGCTGTCTAAGTACCAGGCCGCAAGCGGTACCAGCACTAGAGTAACAATAAGCAGAATAATGGAATGGTGCGTATCATAATACAAGTATAGGAATTCAAATGATTTGTGCAAATTTCAGTCTTTTGAAATTCTTGTTGATGATGCAAGATTTCAGCAAAGTAGTGTTTCGGATTTCGGAGCCATGCAGTATTTTTGCGTACATACGTTTATTGTCAACACACCACTATTTTATGAATTATTATGGAAAATTATGAATTTGAAATTGCTAGAAAATTTGTCGAAGAAACCGACACACCCATTTTTTTAACGGGAAAAGCCGGCACAGGAAAAACTACCTTTCTCAGAGAAATCACAAAGAACACAGGTAAGAATCACATCATCGTTGCACCTACGGGAGTGGCAGCGATTAACGCAGGAGGTGTTACCATACACAGTATGTTTGGTCTGCCCACGCGCGCTTTCGTGCCGGACCAAGCCTTCATAGATCCCAACCTCGCTAACAATATTCCTACACTTATTCGCCACTTTCATTACAATAGAGATAAACTCAAGTTGTTTAGAGAATTGGAACTCTTGATTATTGATGAAATATCCATGGTTCGTGCGGATTTGTTAGACGCAGTGAATCTCTCACTGCAATACACGCGCAGAAGCGAACAACCATTCGGTGGTGTGCAGGTGTTGTTTATCGGAGATATGTATCAGTTGCCCCCAGTAGTTAGAGATCATGAATGGCCTGTGTTAAGTCCATACTATTCTAGTCCCTATTTTTTTGACTCGCAGAGTTTTAAAAAAATGGATCCTGCATATATTGAACTGCGAAAGATTTACAGACAATCAGATAGAACGTTTATTCAAATATTGAATAATATCCGGAATCAGGATTTTCAATATGATGATTATGAGATACTGAAGAATTTATACAATCCCGAATTTACACCAGATGAACCTGGCTATATCACATTAACCACGCACAACCGCAAAGCGGATGAGATGAATGAAAGGGAGCTGGCGCGTTTGGAAGATCCCGAAGTGGTGTTTGATGCAACAATAAAGGGAGAGTTTGGTGAAAACATGTATCCTGCGGAGGGCTTATTGCGTCTAAAATGCGGAGCTCAGGTGATGTTTGTGAAGAATGATACCAGTGGCGAACGCAAATATTTCAATGGAAAAATAGGGGTTATTGATGTTCTAGATCCATATGCAGACAAGGATAAGCAGTTGCGGGTGACCTTTCCAGATTCAGGAGAAAGTATTTATGTAGAACGCGCTGTGTGGGAAAATGTACGCTATACTTTAAATGAATCTGAAGGCAAAATTGAGCAAGATCAAATTGGCAGTTTTACACAATTCCCCTTGCGATTGGCATGGGCCGTGACCATTCATAAAAGCCAAGGCCTAACATTTGAAAAAGCGGTAGTTGATGCAGGTGAAAGTTTTGCGCCCGGACAAGTGTACGTGGCATTGAGCCGTTGCACCAGTATGGAGTTTTTAGTGCTGAAATCATTAATTACCAATCGCAGTATTTTATCGGATGAAAGGATTGTAGAGTTTTCTGGCAGGGTAATGCGGGAAATGGTGTTGGAGAATAAGCTTGAGGCAGGCTCAAAAAATTACGCTGGAAAGCGCCTTCAACGCGCCTTTGATTTTTCATTTATGCATGAACATGTGGATGCATGGGAGAAATCAACGAAGAAGTTAAAAACGGTTGACGCACTTCAAATTGTGGGTTTTGCGCGCCAATTTAGAAGCGCATTTAAAGAAGTTCATGAAGTGGCGCAGAAATTCCAATTTCAGCTCAGATCCATTTTAAATGGTCCCCTTCCATGGGAAGAGAAAATTCCGCAATTGCAAGATCGGGTCACCAAGGCCGCGGATTATTTTATGGCGAAATTAAACTCTGAAATTATCCAACCGCTTCAGTTTGAAATTGACGATGTGCAATGGAAAAATAAGCGGAAAAAGTACACTGGACTTTGTATGGATTTGTTGCGCATGGTCACCAAAAAAACCGATAGTTTATTTGATACAACCTTGCTGGGTATTCCCATGTATTTGGGGGATAAACCAGTGATTCAAACTACTGCTGCGGAGGATGATCAGCCGAAAAAAGGTCATACTTATTCTATTTCACTGGAATTGTTTAAGCAGGGCCTCTCGCTAGAAGCCATTGCGAAAAAAAGAGAAATGGCGGTTTCCACTATTGAGTCACATGCTGGCATTTGGCTCAAGCGCGGTGAAGTGGCGCTGCAAGACTTGTTGTCTCAAGAAAAAGCGGCCCGCATCGCAGATGCAGTGCGAAAATCAGCGGAGAAAACAGCAGGAAGTATCAAGCAGCAACTTGGAGATGAGGCAAGTTGGGCTGAAATTCGTTGGGTATTGCAAAGTATGGAGAATGCAGTCCGCGCCTAAGTATATCACAAGACTGGCTCCCACACCCTCCGGTTATTTACACACAGGGAATATCCTTAATTTCTTATTGGTTCAAGATTGGTCTGAGCAGCTGGGTGCTGATATTCTATTGCGCATTGATGATTTGGATTCGGATCGGGTGCAAGCCCAGTATGTGGACTACATCTTTGAGGTATTGGAGAAGCTAGGGATCAAATGGGATATGGGACCGCGGAATGCAATGGACTTGGCAGCTTGGTCGCAGCATGGACGCAGTCATGTTTACGAGGCCTTGTTGCAGCAATTGATTGCTACAGGGCGTGTATATGCCTGTGATTGTTCGCGCGCGCAGCTGCAGTCGCGAGGTGAAAGCATGTATCAGGGTCATTGCAGGCATCGCAATATTCCATTGGATGCGGATAATGTAGCTTGGAGACTGCGTGTTGATAATACCGATGTGGTATTTGCTGAAAAGGCGAATAAATGTATTGTAAAGAATCTGTTTCAACATATGGGAGATCCTGTAATTCGTCGGCGTGATGGAATTGCTGCCTATCATGTAGGTTCATTGGCAGACGATTTTGAATTTGCGGTAACCCATGTAGTTCGCGGCAAGGATTTGTTGGATGCTACTGCGTTACAGGTGTATATGGCGCAGCTTCTTGGCTTGAGTGCATTCCAAGAAATAACTTTTTGGCACCATCCCTTATTGGTCAATCGGGAAGGCGAGAAGTTGTCAAAAAGTGCGGGTATACAAGTAGAAAAACCTACCCTGGAAAATGTAGAACAAATATTCGAAATATACAAAAGATGGCGCGCTACATTTGGTACTTGAATGCGATCTCCATTCAATTTTGAATATGAATTGGCAAGTGTTGAATGTGGGCAAAATGGGGTCAATTCTTGATAAACTAGAATTAATATTGTCGTTTTGATGGTGAGTTATAAGAAAATAGCGCAGCAATTAAAGTTGGAAGAGTGGCAAGTAAGTACTGTTTCTAAGCTGCTAGAAGACGGGGCGACCATTCCTTTTGTGGCCCGATATCGAAAAGAGAAAACAGGGAATTTGGACGAGGTTCAGATTCAACAAGTGCGCGATGCGGTGGAAACTGCAACTGAGCTAGAAAAGAGGCGCAAATATGTGATTCAGCAAATTGAGGAACAGGGAAAAATGACACCTGAGTTGAAACTTGCGTTGATGCAAGCTACTGAACTGCATGTCCTTGAGGATTTGTATTTGCCGTATAAGTCGCGACGCAAAACCCGAGCAGATGTGGCCAGAGAAGAGGGCTTTGAGCCTTTGGCTGTTGCCATTTATGCGCAAAAGGGCGATCAGTGGATGCAGCAGTTGCAGGAATTGGTGCCAGCGGCCAGTAAGATGGAAGCGGCTTTGGAAAAAGCCCGCGATATTATCGCAGAATGGATTTCAGAGGACACTGCAGTGCGCGGTAAATTGCGCCATATTTTTGAAAAAGAAGCCTTACTGGAATGTAAGGTTACACGGGGCAAGAGCAGTCATGCAGATGCCCAAAAGTACAAGGATTATTTTGCGCATACCGAGTTGTTAAAGAACTGTCCTTCCCATCGCTTTTTAGCTATGAGTAGGGGTGTGGATGAAGGATGGCTAAAGTGGTATGTGTCACCCGAAGAAGATCAGGTAATTTATACCCTAAAGAAGCAGGTGCTTCGCGGGTATGGTGAGTCTCAGGTTCACATTCTAAAAGCAGCACATGATGCTTGGGATCGGCTGTTGCAGCCTTCCTTGGAGTCTGAGTTTTTGTCGACTCTCAAAGACAAGGCTGACGCTGATGCGATTGGGGTATTTGCAGAGAATGCCAAACAATTGTTGTTGCAACCGCCCTTAGGTCAACTCTGTATTATGGGAATAGATCCGGGCTTGCGCACGGGTTGTAAGGTTGTAGTTGTAGACAAAGGCGGGGAACTCTTAGATCACTTTACCATCTTTCCGCATGAGCCTCAAAATCAAAAAGAGGAGAGTTTGCGCAAAGTGTCAGTCGCACTTTCAAAGCACAATGTAGAGGCCATTGCAGTAGGGAATGGCACAGCAGGCAGAGAGACCGAAGAGTTGCTAAGAGGAAAGGTGCAGGTGCCTGTGTATTTGGTGAGTGAAGCGGGGGCATCCATTTACAGTGCCAGCGAGGTGGCGCGCGAAGAGTTTCCAGACAAGGATTTGACCATCAGAGGCGCGGTAAGTATTGCCCGCCGGCTTATGGATCCCTTGGCAGAATTGGTGAAAATTGATCCCAAACATATTGGCGTAGGGCAGTACCAGCACGATGTGCATCAAGGGCTGCTGAAAAAGAGGCTCGATGCTGTTGTAGAAAGTGCGGTAAATGCAGTGGGAGTAAATTTAAATACAGCCAGCCGTTGGTTGTTGAATCATGTAAGCGGTTTAGGACCTGCCTTGGCCGAGAATATTGTAGCCTATCGCCGCCAACATGGGGCGTTTAAAAGCAGAGAAGAACTTAAGAAAGTTGCACGGTTGGGGGATAAGGCCTACGAACAATGCGCTGGATTTTTGAGAATAGCGCAGGGCAAACATCCCTTGGATAATTCAGCGGTGCACCCTGAACGTTATGCCTTGGTAGAAAGAATGGCAGCGGATATGGGTGTGCAGGTACAGGCATTGCTGAATGAGAATATGGCCTCGAAAATCGCACTGGAGAAATATATCGATGAAAAGGCAGGGATAGGTTTGCCAACCTTACAGGATATCCTGGGTGAACTTAAAAAGCCCGGACGTGACCCAAGAGGAGAATTTAAGGCTGTGGGCTATAGCGATGCAGTGCGTGCCGTTTCTGATTTAGAGCCCGGTATGGAGCTCAATGGAATTGTTACCAATATTGTGGATTTTGGCGCTTTTGTAGATATTGGAGTGAAACAAGATGGCCTGGTGCACGTTTCGAATATGAGTCAGAAATTTATTAAACATCCTACCGAAGTAGTAAAGCTTGGACAGCATGTAAAAGTGCGTGTCATGGAGGTAGATGGTCAGCGCAAAAGAATAAGTTTGACGATGAAGTTTTGATAAAGTATGTACTTTAATTCTGATTAAAAACGAAATAAAAATTGAAAATTATTCAAAGAAAAAGGGCATCATTTGCGATGCCCTTTTTCTTTGAATAATAACCAGAACAAAGTATGCTTTACATATTATCCAGCATACTCAAGTCGCCGAATTTTTTCACAAATGTGATTGAAGGCAACACGATAAAACGGTTTTTAACACCTACAATCTCTTGGCTACTGGCAAATTCAGTAGGGCTGTCGTAATTGCCGTAGCTGTATTCCTGTGTGATGGTGCTGTTTTTGCCATTTTGGGTGTAGCAAGACAAACCAAAAGACCAAGAGCTGGTATTTACGCGGCTGCCAATAAAGCGGAATTGTAGGTTACCGAAAATCATGTTTAACGGACCTGTAATGGATTTCTCTTCATTCACGATTTTGGCAGAAACATTTCCCCATGAATTGGTTTCTGTTATAATGTTTCCTGCACCATCGCGCTGCCATGTGCTTTTTGTGTAGTTGTCTGTATAAGTTCCAGTGGTTCCCCAAAGCTCAAATACCATATAAATGTTCTTGGAAATTTGTTGCATAGCTCCAATATTTCCAATAGGCATGTTCGCCTTGCTGCCAATATTGTGCGAAAGCAAACCAGCACCGAAGGTGATGTTGGTGGCAGGTGTTCCCAAGGTCAGTGCACTGTAAGCGATATTCGCGCGAATTGCATTTTCTGCAGATAAGAACATGCTGCTGGTAGCCATGTCGCCAATTGCCAAACGTGTCTTTTTACCCAAGGTGAAACTGTATTTGGGTGTGATGTATGCAAATAATGGCAAGCCATAACCAATACCCATGCTAAAGTTATCGGTTACGCCTACTTGAATATCGTGCATGAGAAAGTCGAAGGTTTGATAGTACACCATGCCACGAGGAACGGGATACGCACTTGGACTGAATGCATAGCGAGTGGCATGAAGGTTTAGGTGTTTCATGCTGTTTTCTTCTGTACTGTCAGTTTCTTCTTGTGCCAAGAGGGGAAGCGACACAGCCAAACTGAGGAGGAGGAGGAGCTTTTTCATATGTATTGTATTGCTTTAGGTTGAATATTAACTACAAATTTCGCAGTTCCTAATGACATCGCCTTATGGCTTTCTAAACAGTAGAATTTTAAAGTTGCGTTTTATCCAAAAACGTAGCATTTTTTATGAATCTATGTTTCTTATTACTGAAAAAACGCAAAAGCAAAATGAAAAGTTGCAAAAAATGCAAAAACATCAACGTTTTAGCCTCACAAAGTTCAGGTTTCGTAATGGTAGCCCCTTAAATAAAATTGACCGTTCACTTCAGATTTTAATCGAATGAATCTTCCAAAATTGGCCGTTTTGTAGTTTATTGCCACTCCAAACTACTGGTAATATGAGTGTCGAAATCGTAAAAATAAATGCCCTGGTAAACGCAGATGTCAACAAGGCTTGGAATTGTTATGTGCAACCGGAACATATTGTAAAATGGAATTTTGCCAGCGATGATTGGTAGTGCCCTTGGGCAGAGAATGATCTTCGCATTGGTGAAACCTACAAAGCGAGAATGGAAGCCAAAGATGGTAGTTTTGGTTTTGAATTTGAAGCGGTATACATCGCCATCACTGAGGCTGAATCTTTTACCTATGTAATGCCTGATGGAAGAAATGTAATGGTAAAGTTTACCCCACAGGAAAATGGAACTTTAATAGAAGTGGATTTTGATGCGGAAACTCAGAATCCAGTGGAATTACAACGCCAAGGTTGGCAAGCTATTTTGAATAATTATAAAGCGCATACCGAGGCTATTTAAGGATCACTTTGACTGTTTTGTACTTATAGACAGCGATTATACGTACATCTTACAAGTGCTCATAAATGTTTATACAACGTAATATATTTCTGCTCGATGCATCGGGTGCTGCCACTACCGCGGCTGTTCATTTGGTGCTCTTGTCACCTAATTTTGCTTATGTTGGCGTATCGCAAATTCTACTCAATACTTTGGGATTTATAGCGTTGGGCTATTGCGCATTTTCTTGGTTTTCTTGGCTTACCTGGCCAGAGTATAATCGAGCAAAGTTGCTCATTATCGCCATTGCCAATGCCCTGTTTTGCGCTACAACCTTAGGCATTGTTTTGGCTTATTCCGCTACAATTCCTAAGGTTGTTATGGGGTATTGGGTGATAGAAGCTGCTATTATATTGGCAATGGTAATTGCAGAACTCAGCATTCGGAAAAAGCTGGAAATTGAAAAAGCGGAATAATTTCTTTTTGAATTAAGAATAATAAACTGCACGAATTTCGGTGCCAGAATTATTATTTCGATTTACAGCAAGTTGAGCTGATCTTTATTTAGTCTTTCTTCCTCAAACTGTTCCATCACTGTGGGCTTTACAGCCTCAGGGGGTGCGCTGGTTCTGTCGCCTTTCAGGCTTACTTTCTTAACCGTTTCTTGACTCAATCTATTGCCAACGGTTTTCCACCCTTTAACTTCCATGAAAGCATTGAATTCAATGTCGAATTCCTGTTTCTCTTTTTTCTTATTTTCAATAACCACATGGGCACCACTTTCAGGATGGGTGCTAGCTACCAATAAGGCAGACCCCTTCTCTTCTGAAATAAATGGGAACTTTTTGCCCAAGGTGCTGGTTTCTATTTTGAAACGTTTTACAAATTGTTGCTTGCTCTTTCCGTCTAGGTAAATACAGTTAATAATCAGTTCTGGATAGAATTTTTGAATCAAATACATTTCAGAGGGCTCATAGCGGTTGATGAGCTCATAGTTGGTGAGTTCATAACTTCCGTCATTGTACAAGGCCAATATGCGGTCATCGCCATCAAATTCGCCCATAAACTTACCGCGGCTTTCGCCATTTAAGCGGCCTGTCATCTCGTCCCACCATATTTTTACACCGCCCAAGGTGGATACCCCTTTTTCGCGCAGCTCTACGCGACGCACAGGGTAGCGTGTAAGCAGATTTCCTTGAGCCGTTTTGCCTTTTATGGCCAACTGACTAAAGTCGTAGTCAAACTGTTTCACACGCGCATTGGCCATGTTGCTTAAGTGTATGGTAACCTTTTCAGCTTCCCCATTGGGGTTGGCTGTGAAGTACATGATTTCGCTGCCTTTGCTGCCCGTGGTCATGTCGTATTCCTTGTCGCGAATGAGGCCAGTAGCGTTGAAGCGTTTCACCATGGCTTTCTTGGCAGACCCATCCCAGTATATGACGTTGTAGGTTGTACGTTCATCATTCTTTCGCCACACATCGATATGCACCAAGTCTTTGCCGTAAAAGGTTTTATCGGAGACTTTGCTTATCATGTATTTTCCATTGGCCTGGAAGGCAATAATGTCGTCAATATCGCTGCAGTCGGCGATAAAGGTTTCTTTTTTCAGCGAAGTGCCAATGAAACCTTCCTTGAAATTGGCATACAATTTTACGTTTGCCGCAGCCACTGCATTGGCTTCAATGGTATCAAATAAGCGAATTTCAGTTTTGCGTTCGCGTCCTTTACCGTATTTTTTTATGAGGTTCTTGTAATAATCGATGGCGTATTCAACCAAGTGCGCCAAATGGTTTTTAACCTCTTCGATTTCCTGTTCAAGGCCGCGCATGTATTCATCAGCCTTAAAACTATCGAATTTAGAAATTCTTTTAATGCGAATTTCTGTGAGTTTAACAATATCCTCTTCGGTAACCTCGCGAATGAGTTTTTTCTTAAAGGGTTCTAAGCCTTTGTCAATGGCAATCAATACTTCTTCCCAAGATTCACACTCTTCAATATCCCGGTAAATGCGGTTCTCAATGAATATTTTTTCGAGTGAAGAGAAATGCCATTTTTCTTCGAGCTCATGCAAGCGAATGCTCAATTCTGTTTTGAGCAAATGCAAGGTGTTTTGTGTGTTTTGTCTTAATATTTCATTTACCGACAAAAACATAGGTTTGTCATCGGCAATGAGGCAAGACAGGGGTGAAATACTAATCTCACAGTCGGTGAATGCATATAGCGCATTGATAGACATATCCGTACTCACCCCAGGGGCGAGCTGAATCTCTATGTCAACATTTGCAGCGGTATTGTCAATAACCTTTTTAAT
>B570J29032_109957625_pt1 | contig 10262 bp, 8 predicted proteins | sample LakMenEpi16Nov12_FD_29032 | JGI IMG/M metagenome (IMG submission 29032)
ACTTCAAGGACGATCTCGCCTTGAGCAAATCCCATCCCCTTTGCCACGGGATAAGTCCACCGAAACATTTGACCTTTGACAAGGGTTTGACGTGGGTTTTCTGAGACGAAAGCTCTGCTCATTTTGCTCTACCGCAGCGTAAGCGCGAGAATACGACCATGAGCGAGAATTTCGGCGTCCCAGATCAGATCATCGACCAACTAGTAGATATCGACCCGACCGAGACAGCCGAATGGCAGGCCTCATTCGATGCCGCACTCAATAGCGCCGGACCCGTTCGTGCTCGGTTCTTGATATTGAAATTGCTACAGCGTGCCCACGAAAAAAATATCGGAGTAGCCGCTCTTCGCAATACTGATTACATCAACACAATTACTCCTGAGCATGAACCTGCCTTCCCTGGCGATGAAGCGATAGAACGTCGTATCCGCGCATTTATCCGTTGGAATGCGGCGATGTTGGTGCACCGTGCCCAGCGACCTGGTGTTGGTGTCGGTGGACATATTTCAACTTATGCATCATCTGCGGCACTTTACGAAGTTGGATTCAACCACTTCTTCCGTGGACAAGATCATCCAGGTGGTGGAGATCAAGTATTCTTCCAAGGACATGCTTCTCCTGGAATGTATGCGCGTGCATTTATGGAAGGTCGTTTAAGCGAAGATCAGCTAGATGGTTTCCGACAAGAGCTTTCGCATAAAGGCGGAGGGCTTTCTTCTTATCCGCATCCACGTTTAATGCCCGAGTTCTGGCAGTTCCCAACTGTTTCAATGGGAATCGGACCAATTAATGCGATCTATCAAGCGCGATTTAACCGTTACTTGCAGAACCGCGGAATTAAAGATACGAGCCAGCAAAATGTTTGGGCATTTCTTGGTGATGGTGAAGTCGATGAAGTAGATACCTTGGGCGCAATTGGCCTGGCATCGCGCGAGAATTTAGATAACTTAACTTTTGTTGTTAACTGTAACTTGCAACGCCTTGATGGACCAGTGCGCGGAAATGGCAAGATTATTCAAGAACTTGAATCGATCTTTGGTGGCGCTGGTTGGAATGTCATCAAGGTCGTGTGGGGCCGTGAATGGGATCCGCTATTGGCTCAGGATCGCGAAGGCGCACTAGTTAACTTGATGAACACCACTTTAGATGGCGATTACCAGACATTTAAGGGCGAAGGTGGCGCTTATGTCCGTGAAAACTTCTTTGGTCGCGATCCACGTACTGCTGCAATGGTTTCAACTTGGTCAGATGATCAAATCTGGGCGTTAAAGCGCGGTGGACATGATTACCGCAAGTTATATGCAGCATATGCCGCAGCATCACAACCAAATGGTCGCCCGACAGTAATCTTGGCGAAGACTATTAAAGGTTGGACTCTAGGTTCGCACTTTGAGGCTCGTAACTCAACGCACCAAATGAAGAAGATGACCCTGGAAGATATTCGCGAATTCCGTGATCGTCTGGGAATTCCAATTTCTGATGACAAGTTAGATAAATACACACCGTCTTATTACAAGCCAGCTGAGGATTCAGTGGAAGCCAAGTATCTGCAAGAACGTCGTGCGGCGCTAGGCGGATCTCTCCCACGTCGTCGCAGCGTCTCGCGACCATTGCAACAACCAGGAGATGAGGCTTACGAATCCGTTCGTCGCGGATCAGGTCAACAAGAAATCGCCACAACTATGGCCTTTGTTCGCATGCTTAAAGACTTAGTGAAAGATCCGGGACTTGGCGCACGTTTAGTACCGATCATTCCTGATGAAGCGCGCACATTTGGAATGGATTCTCTCTTTCCAACGCTAAAGATTTACTCTCCTCACGGACAGCAATACACCGCAGTTGACCGCGAATTGATCTTGTCTTATAAGGAATCTACTTCTGGCGTTATCTTGCACGAAGGAATTAACGAAGCCGGATCAGTAGCATCGTTTACTGCAGTTGGTTCTTCGTACTCGACTCACGATGAACCAATGATTCCGATTTATATCTTCTACTCAATGTTTGGTTTCCAGCGCACGGGAGATGCTTTTTGGGCAGCATCCGATCAGCTGGTACGTGGCTTCGTGGTCGGTGCAACTGCCGGTCGCACGACGTTAAATGGCGAAGGTTTACAACACGAAGATGGCCATTCACCGTTGTTGGCATCTACCAATCCAGCTGTTATTGCTTACGATCCAGCATTTGCCTTCGAACTTGGTCACATTGTCAAAGATGGTCTGCGACGCATGTACGGCGAAAATAGTGAGAACGTTTACTACTACTTAACTGTTTATAACGAGCCATACATTCAGCCACCTGAACCAGATAATCTTGATATCGATGGGTTGTTAAAGGGAATTTACCTGTTCCAGAACGGTGCCAAACAGCGCAAGAAGAATGCGCAAATTTTGGCATCTGGCGTTGGTGTCAACTGGGCGCTCAAGGCCGCAAATTTACTTCAATCAGATTGGGGAGTTTCTGCTTCAGTTTGGTCAGTTACTTCTTGGAATGAGCTACGACGTGACGGACTTGCAGTAGATCGCCATAACTTCCTAAATCCAAATAGCCATCGCAGCGCTTACATCACCAATAAGTTAAAGGGTGCACCTGGTCCAGTTATTGCGGTTAGCGATTACATGCGATCAGTGCAAGATCAGATCGCTCCTTGGGTAGAGCAAGAGTTTGTCTCACTCGGTACTGATGGCTTTGGCCTCTCTGATACTCGCGGTGCTCTGCGTCGTCACTTTAAGGTTGATGCTGAGTCAATTGTTATAGCAACCTTGGCTTCACTCGCTAAAGCTGGCGAAGTTAAGCAAAGCGTTGTTCAAGATGCCATTAACAAGTATCAAATCAATGACATCAACGCTGCAGATCCAGGCAATACTGAAGGTTCTGGCTAAAGTGCGCTTAGCCCACTTTAAGTGCGCGAGTGAAGAAGGCTGCAGCAATCAACATTACCGCTGGGATAGTTAAGGCTATTGCTAGTGAACCTGTTAATTGCGCCGTCCAAGCAACTACTGCTTTTATGACAAAAACGGAAGACACATTCACAACGCCCATTTGACCGATGACCACCGCACTTGGCAGTGAGGATCGTCGATTTGCAGCAGCGAAGAACGCTGGAGTTATTACTGATGAACCAACCCCGGCAAATGCAAAGGCAATACAGGTTGTAGCTAAAGCAATATTCTTATGTTCGGCAGGTATCTGAGCTGTGATTGCTAGGAATATCAGAAAGCCGCCGCCGCCAAATAGCGCTAAAAAGCGAACCATATGATGAACGTGGAAACGCTTTGCCAATCTCCCGGCATTTAGCCTTCCCGTGATTATGGCAATCATAAAAACCACATAAGGAAGCGCGGCTAATCCAGGGCTTACACCTATTTGCTCTTTAGCAAAAATAGCCGACCAGTCACCTGTGGAGAATTCTATGAAAACAGCACATAGAAATCCACCACTGACCAACCAGTCGATCCTAAAGGAGGTAATAATGCTGCGAAGTGGAAGGTGTTCATGCTCGTTTTTATTAGCCTTAACTAGAACCGGGGTAAGTCGTTGCACTATTGCAGTTAAAAGAAGCATCACAATGATTACTAATCCACCCACGTGCCAAGCGATACTTAGGTAATTCACCATAAATCCCGAAAATACTGCAGTCAATAAAGCTCCTAGTGACCACATGCCATGCAGCCGAGAAACTGTTAAATTCTTAATTCGCTCCATCGCATCAAAACCTTGAGCATTTATGCAAATATGATAAGCCGAGGAGCTCCAGCCAATTGCAATATTACAGATCAGAAAAATTACAGCGGAGTCCGTTCGAACAATAAAGAAGTAGGCAACTCCCATAATCCAGAGATTGGTCAAGATAACTCGCTTTATTCCATATTTGTGGACCAAGTGGCCACTAAAAAGTAGACTGACAATTCCGCCGAAGGCGGCAGTACTGATGAGCGTTCCGAATTCACCAAGATTTAAACCCAGATTTGCTTTAATCTCAGGAAAGCGTGGAATCCAAGACATTAGCAAGAATGCATAAACAAAGAAGAGCCCTTGAATTAATTTATACTCAGTATCTGGATGAACCGTCTTCATCTAAAACAACGCATTTGCTAGCGCTGCGCGAGCTTTTATAACTCGTGGATCAGCTGGGTCAACTAAGGCAAATAACTCAAGTAGGCGATCTTTCGCTAACTTCTTTTCTGGACCATCTAAAGCTTGTATGAGTCGAAGTAAGCGAGCAAATGCTGGCTCTAGGTAGCCACTAACAACTTCTATATCGGCGCATTGGATTTGTATCGCTATATCATCCGGTGCTGCGATCGCATCTTGCATAATCTTTGCGCTATCTAAACCATCTGTTCTTCCCAAAAGTTGTGTCTGGGCTAGCCCTAAAGTGGCAAAAGAATCTCCCGGCTTGCGCGCCAATAACTTTTTATATGCAGCCTCGGCTGTTGTGTAATCACCTGCATCCAGGGCAGCAATTGCTTCCTCTTCTTCAGGTTCAATTTTCTCAACCGGCGCTTCGCCTACTCCTTGTTCGGCGGATAAGGCCAATACTTTATCTATAACCATGCGAATCTGTTCTGCTGGGTAGGGTTGTTCGAAGAGCGGAACCATCTGTTCGTTAATTATCGCAACTGCAAATGGGACCGCGCGCGCCTGTAAAGCTTTTGCAACTTGTGGCTGAGCATCAACATCAACTCGTGCCAAGATCCAGGCTTCTCGATCTTCTATGGCCAGCTTGCCAAGTATTGTTACAACCTCTTGCGATTCAACAGATCGCGGTGACCAACAAATTAAAATTATCGGTTTACTTTTAGATATCGCTATAAATTCTTCGGTGAAGTTCTGAGGAGTTATCTCCATTCCTGGCATTGGGCCAGTTGGCTCTGCTTTCGGTTTTCCCAGCGAACTCAAGTCCACGGCGCGACCAAAATTTGGAGGCAGAGTCACTTACTTCTCCCCGTTTCTGCTCCAGAGCCACGCCTCAATGGCGCTACATCATCGATATAAGACTGTGCGGCAAATGTTAACCCAACATCGTGACCTTCGCGTTCACCTAGATACCAGCGGTGCTCCAATACTTCGTGGAAGAACTGTGCCTCTTCTATCTTTCCAGCCAAATTTGCAGGAATCATCTCAACTATTGGACGATAAGTTTCATTTAGCCAACGCCTAGCTGAATCAGCGATTGGAGGTTTTGGATTTGCCTCTCGTCCGCGGAATCGATCGAGTGAGGCAAGTAATCGTTTAGCCTGAAGCGCCTCTGTTTCAAGACCGGTCAACTCTCTCAAGCGATTGCGGTGATAGCCAGGTGCTACAAGTTTGGGTTGAAAATATAACTTCTGCGATTGGCCATCTAAAGAAACAGAGACTTCATCAACTGCAAATCCTAAATTATGTAATTGACGCATGGCTCGCTCTACAGCGTGACGGTCTTTCGGATCTAATACTTGGCGCTCTTTTAACGCTTTCCAAATTCGGTGGTAGCGCTTTATCACAGCTTCACTGGCGCGAATCGGATCTATACCTGGATAAAGGACTCCCGAGAGCGCTAGATCTTCGAGCTCTGCCGCAACATTAAAATGTGCGATCTCAAGATCGTGTTCGCGCTGACCATCGCTCAGAGATTTTTGAAATTCACCCGTTTCGGCATCTACTAGATATGCAGCAAATGCTTCGGCATCACGCCGAAAGAGCGTGTTGGAGAGTGAACAATCTCCCCACCAGAAACCAAGTAAATGTAGCTGCACTAAAAGTAGGGCTAGGGCATTGGCCATCATGGTTATATCGTTTGAAGTTACATCTTTACCGCTAAGTAAGATTCGATACGGAAGTGAGTATGGCAAGAAGCGCGTTACTAGAGCGCAAGGTAGTTCTTCATTTGCCTCATTAGTGCGCCCCTCAATCACCGCAATTGATTGCACGCTCGGTGCACCCAGCTGTGCAAGTTCGCGTAGAGCCTTATATTCACGGTTGGCGAATTCAGAGACCGTCTCTTTTACCGCATAGACTTCGGAGTCAGGATCATCGGTGGATCGCACCAAGCGGACTACGTGGCGGGAAATACCGCGTTTTTCAGCGAGCGTTGGATCTTCTGGCCATTCTTCTAAATTGATATGCCACGGCAGGCCTGTAACGGCAGCGATTTCCTCGCCTAACCCCGTAATGCGCAACGCCATTAAGCAAGGATATCGCTTTAGAATAGGCGACATGGCTATAACTGATCGCATCAAACGGAAACCTAAGGCAAGTGCAGCCCCAACTGATTTGGGGATTCAGGGCCAGCCGTTAGATCGGACAAATCCCTTTTATTTTGGGTTTGTCGCAACTTTAGGAGCGCTAGTCGCAATTGTTTTGATGCGCGCCCTTGCTAGTACTAGTCAAATATTTGTATTAATTATCGTTGCTCTCTTCTTAGCCACTGGATTAAATCCCGCCGTAGTAGCAATTCAAAAGCGCGGAATGCGGCGAGCTGGCGCAGTAGCCGTAATTTTTACATCTGTGATCCTCTTTGTAATCTTCTTTATTGCAGTGGTTATCCCCCCGGTTGTTTCACAAGGTACACAGTTAATAAATAGCGCTCCGACGCTGCTAACTGACCTAAAAAACAACGCCACGATCGCCGAACTAAATAGCCAATTTGGTTTTATAGATTCCCTGCAAAGTAAGTTAAAAGAGATTACGGCAGATGGAACGCTTATTATCTCAGCCTTCGGTGGTGTCATTGGAGTCGGTAGATCTGTTCTATCCGGAACCTTTACCGCGCTAACTATCTTAATTCTCACTCTTTACTTCATTACCTCGCTTCCGCAAATGGTTGGTATGGGAGTGCGCTTTGCTCCAGCCAGCCGACGTGACCGCGTCGAGCGCTTAACTAACGCGGTTATCTCGCGGGTTGGATCTTTTGTCGGCAGTCAGATTGTCATCGCCTTTATGGCCTCGGTATTCGTGCTCGCCCTTTCTTTAGTCTTAGAGCTCCCATCACCGATAGCGATTGCGATGATTGTTCTGGTCTGTGGGTTGATTCCGCTTATTGGACACTTCATTGGTTGCACGGTTGTAACTATTATCGCCTTGACGCAATCAGTCTCAATCGGAATCATCGCTTTTATTGCCTACGTGGTTTATGTTCAGATTGAAAACTACATCGTCACTCCGCGCATAATGAAGCGCACTTTATCTGTACCTGGAGCAGTCACGATTATTTCAGCGCTGATTGGAACTTCACTCCTTGGTTTGGTCGGCGGATTACTGGCTGTGCCAATTGCCGCGTCTGTTATTTTGATTCTCGATGAAGTGGTATTTCCGAGAGCAGATAACTCTTAAATCTCAGTCGGTAGCGGCAATCTATCTGGTGCAATAATCTTTGTAATCTCACTCAATACTCGATAGACCGATGGTTCGCCGACCCAGAGATGTTTTGCGCCAGCAACGGCAATAATCTCAATTTGTGTCAGCGGTGCGAAACGAATTTTAGCCTCAGCAGGTTTTAGAAAATCATCGTGCTCCGGAACTAACGCAATCACAGGGCGACCATCGGCTGCCCAATATTGCATATCGCTAACTTCAGATGTGCGAAGTGGCGGTGATAAGAGAATCAAACCTTTAACTCTTGGATCTTTTGCGTGACGTAGCGCGAGATCGGTTCCAAAAGACCAGCCAACCACCCAGAGATTCTCTAACTTCAAGGTATCTAGGCAATAAGCCATCATCGCTTCCACATCAAAGCGTTCAGCGCCACCATTATCAAAGACACCAGTACTAGTTCCGGCTTCGCTGGTCGTACCGCGTGTGTTAAAGCGAACCACCTCAATACCAGACATTGCAGGTAATCGATTAGCTGCCTTTTTATAGATATGGCTATCCATCATGCCACCGGCTGTAGGAAGTGGATGAAAGCAGAGGATCGCGCCCTTGCAGCGATCAAGTGGTGCAGAAACTTCGCCAATTAGGGTTTCGCCATCTGATGTGGTGACAGAGAAAGGAGTGCGCTGCGCGGGCAAGATTGTGCTGGGGCGTACTGGCTGCGACATAAAGGAGAGTCTAGTCTTTGCTCATGACCACTTTATCCAACGCAACATTTGCATCTCACTACCCTGTCACCGGAGAAGTAATTGCAAATTACCCGATTGCCGATCGCGCACAGGTGCACGAGGCAGTTAACCGCGCCCGCGCAGCATCCCTTGCCTGGCAGAACCTTGGGTTTAAAGGTCGTCGCAAAGTCTTGTTGCGGTGGAGTAATTTACTAATATCCAAATTAGATGAAATTACCGAGATTGTTTCGCGTGAGACTGGTAAGCCGGTAAGTGATGCCAAGCTCGAAGCTGCACTAGCTGTTGGGCATTTAGGTTGGGCGGCCCGTCACGCCGAAGATGTAATGCGCACCTCGCACCGATCTCCTGGTGTCTTGATGGCGAATATGTCTGCAACGGTAGAACGCTCCCCAGTAGGCGTAGTCGGAGTAATTGGACCTTGGAATTACCCAATCTTTACTCCTATGGGTTCTATTTCATACGCGCTAGCAGCAGGAAATACTGTTGTATTTAAACCAAGTGAGTACACACCAGGGGTTGGAACAGCTCTGGCGGAAACTTTTGCTGAAGTTGCACCCTTTGCAGATGTATTCACCTGCATCACCGGGCTTGGAGCAACTGGCAAAGATCTCTGCGAAAGTGGCGTTGATAAGTTGGCTTTCACTGGTTCTACTCGCACCGCAAAATTGGTGGCAGCAAGCTGCGCCTCAACAATGACGCCGGTTGTTCTGGAATGCGGCGGAAAAGATCCAGTAATTGTTGCTTCTGATGCAGATATAAAGCGCGCTGCTGATGCGACTATTTGGTCAGCGATGTCCAATGCTGGTCAAACCTGTATCGGTGCAGAACGTGTCTATGTACATGAAAGCGTTGCTGATAAATTCATTGAAGAAGTGCTAAAGGTTGCGCGCAGTATTCATCCAGGTGCTCCAGGTGTTGGAAATTATGGACCAGCCACAATGCCATCGCAGATTAAAATTATTCAAGGCCATATTGATGATGCCCTCGCCAAAGGCGCAAAAGCTGCCCTCGGTGGATCTGATTCAGTGAAAGCGCCTTATGTTGAGCCTGTCATCTTGCTAGATGTACCTGAGAATTCAACTGCGATGCTGGAGGAAACATTTGGACCAACAATTGCCATAAATCGCGTTAAATCTATGGATGAAGCGATCGCGCTATCAAATGCTTCGCGTTATGGACTTGGCTCATCTATCTGGTCAAAGCGCCAAGGTAAGAAAATTGCCCGTCAACTTCATTGCGGAATGGTCGCTATCAACTCGACTATCTCCTTTGCGGCGATCGCATCTGTGCCCTTTGGTGGCGTAAAAGATAGTGGTTATGGTCGTATTCACGGGCCAGAAGGAATTTTAGAATTTACTTATCCGCGCACCGTTGTTCGTGCGCGTTTCCAATTGCCAATTGCCTTTACCAGTTTTAAGCGGACAAAAGGAAATGATAAATTAATTGTTACTTTGACACGTTTATTGAATGGTCGCTTAGGTTAGTTTTAACTTTCAGAAGCGAGGCGCATTTCGTGTGCGCTCTGTTCTGGGTCTGCGTTCATTACGTTTAGCCCAACACGCGTTATGCCAATGGCGTCGGTTATCTTCATCGCCCATCAGCCAAGCAACTGTGTGTGGCGTCGCCATAGGAATGACTTGATCGCAACCAGGGCAACGATAAGGTTTATTGGAACTCGAGCCTGTGATTTTACGAACAATAAAATCACCATCCGTGTGCTCTTCAATTGATTGATTCGATGTAGATATTTCTCGATCTTCCGTCTTTGGCCGACGACCCTTTGGAAAGTTACGGCGTGGGCTCATAAAGGTATTTTCTCGCACTTTTGCCGACAATGTGGCAAGGTAGCCATATGAGCAGCGTGATATCTGTCCGAGGCCTGAAGAAGAGCTATGGATCTACTCAGGCTGTTGCTGGGATTGATATAAATATCGCGCAAGGAGAGATATTTGCGCTACTTGGCCCAAATGGTGCGGGAAAGACGACTACCGTAGAAATACTAGAAGGTTTTCGAACTCGAGATAGCGGTGAAGTTTCAGTATTAGCTACCGACCCCGCTGTAAAGGGTGAAGCTGGACGCATCTGGCGAAACCGGATCGGCATAGTTCTCCAATCAACATCTGATGCAGGTGATTTATCGGTGAAAGATACAGTTGCACATTTTGCAAAGTATTACTCCAACCCCCGAGATGTTGAAGAAGTTGTCAGCGCGGTTGGTCTTGA
>B570J29032_109957622_pt1 | contig 10259 bp, 4 predicted proteins | sample LakMenEpi16Nov12_FD_29032 | JGI IMG/M metagenome (IMG submission 29032)
TTTTTTACCGTTTTTTCAGCTTTATTTTAGTAAATTTACCACTTGTTAAATTACTAAAATGGACAAATTTTCGTACATAGGAACAAGCGATGTAAATGCAATTGAACAGTTATATGTTCAATATCAAAAAGATAACGGATCTGTTGATAAAACTTGGCAGGACTTTTTTAAAGGCTTTGAATTTGCCCAAACCAACTATGACACAAGTGGAGGTGGCATTCCTGAAAACGTAGCTAAAGAATTTAAAGTTATTGGCTTGATACAGGGTTACCGTCAACGTGGCCATTTGTTCACCAAAACTAATCCAGTGCGCCAGCGTCGTACTTACGAACCTAACTTAGCATTAGAAAATTTTGGTCTTTCTGAAAAAGATTTAGAAACAGTTTTTCAGGCCGGCAACGAAATTGGAATTGGTAATGCAAAATTAAAAGACATCATTGCACATCTTGAACAAACATATTGCCAAAGCATTGGCGCCGAATATTTATACATGCGCGAGCCAAAGGTAGTAAAGTGGTTACAGGAGCGCATGGAAAAAAGCAAAAACACAGCTAGCTTCAGCGCGGCTGAAAAGAAAACCATTCTTAAAAAATTAACACAGGCCGTTGTATTTGAAAATTACCTGCATACAAAATTTGTTGGTCAAAAACGTTTTTCTTTAGAGGGTGGTGAGTCGGTTATTCCAGCCATAAATGCTTTGATGGAACATGGTGCCAACATAGGCATTGAAGATTATGTAATTGGTATGGCACATCGCGGACGCTTAAACGTACTAACCAATATCATGAACAAAACTTACAAAGATGTTTTTACAGAATTTGAAGGCCGGCCAAGTGAAGACTCTTTGTTTGATGGTGATGTTAAATACCACATGGGTTACTCCTCTGACCAGATTAGTGACGGTGGTAAAAAAACGCACATGAGTTTAACCCCCAACCCATCACACTTAGAAACAGTAGATCCAATTGTAACCGGTATTGCACGAGCAAAGATAGACAACTTGCACAATGGTGATAATTCTAAAGTCTGCCCTGTTCTAATTCATGGTGATGCAGCCATTGCCGGTCAAGGCATCGTATATGAGGTGCTTCAAATGAGTCAATTAGATGGTTATAAAACAGGTGGTACCGTTCATTTTGTAGTTAACAATCAGGTTGGTTTTACGACCAACTTTTTAGATGCACGGTCATCAACCTATTGTACGGATGTTGCAAAAGTGGTGCTCTCTCCTGTTTTCCATGTGAATGGTGATGATGTTGAAGCACTTTGTTTCATTTCCAAACTAGCAATGGATTTCCGTCAAACATTCCACCGCGATGTATTTATTGATGTGCTTTGTTATCGTAAATATGGCCATAACGAAGGGGATGAGCCTCGTTTTACACAACCAATCCTTTATAAAGCCATTGCATCGCACCCTAACCCAAAAGATATTTACGTTAAAAAATTAGCTGCTGAAAATTCTGAATTAGCCAACGAAGCCAAAGCCATAGAAACTGCATTTAAGGCTGAACTGGATACTAACTTAGATGAAGCTAAAAAAACGGAAAAGGCCAAAATCACTTCCTTTTTGGAGGGTAACTGGAAAGGCCTAAAGATGGCTTCCTCCAAAGATTTCGAATCTTCCCCAAACACGCAAGTGGATAAGAAATTGTTTTTGGATATTGCCAAACAAATTACAGAACTACCAAAAGATAAAAAATTCTTCAATAAAATTCAAAAACTATTTGACGACCGTAAAGCCATGATTGCCAATAACAATTACGATTGGGCTATGGGCGAATTAATGGCCTATGCCACATTAATGAAAGAAGGACACGACGTTCGTTTCTCAGGTCAGGATGTTGAGCGCGGTACGTTTAGTCACCGACATGCCGTTGTAAAAATTGAAGATAGCGAAGAAGAGTATACACCACTTAACAACATTGGCGCAAATGGAACTTTAGACATATATAACTCCCATTTAAGTGAATATGGCGTTTTAGGTTTTGAGTATGGTTATGCTATGGCCGCGCCAAATGCACTAACTATTTGGGAAGCACAGTTTGGTGACTTTTTCAATGGTGCTCAAATTATTATTGATCAGTACTTAACTAGTGCGGAATACAAGTGGCGAAGAATGAATGGTTTAGTTATGTTATTGCCTCATGGTTACGAAGGCCAAGGTCCTGAACACTCAAGTGCGCGTATGGAACGATTTTTACAAGCATGTGCTGAAAATAATATTCAGATTGTTAACACCACTACACCAGCACAACAATTTCATGTGTTACGCCGTCAATTAAAACGTGACTTCCGAAAGCCGCTAGTATGTTTTACACCTAAAAAGTTATTACGTTACCCAAGCTGCGTTAGTACATTGGAAGATTTTACCAACAAATCGTTTCAAGAAGTTTTAGATGATACAGCAGATGCAAAAAAAGTAACGCGTGTTGCGTTTTGTAGCGGTAAAATTTATTACGACCTTATAGAACGTAGAGAAATGGAAAAAGCCAATGATATTGCATTTATCCGTTTAGAACAACTTTATCCTTTCCCGCAAAAACAGGTTGATGAAATTTTAGCCAAGTATAATAAAGCTAAGGATTTCTTATTTATACAGGAAGAGCCTGAAAACATGGGACCTTGGAGATTTGTTGATCAACAATTAAGGAAATTAAACCTAACGTATGCCGGAAGACACGAAGCTGCAAGCCCTGCAACAGGTTTTGGAAAAAGACACGCCATTGAAAATGAAGAAATCATGCAAAGTGTGTTTAGTAAAGTTTTAGTAAAATAATTAGTTTAATCGCTTAATAATAAATTAGTAAGTATGTCAGTAGTAGAATTAAAAGTACCAAGCCCGGGTGAATCCATTACAGAAGTAGTTATTGCCAGATGGGTAAAACAAACCGGCGATGTTGTTGAAAAGGATGATGTGTTAGCTGAAATTGACTCAGATAAGGCCACCTTAACTTTAAACGCCGAAGAAAGCGGTAAAATTGAAGTCTTAGCTGCAGAAGGAGACACGGTTAAAGTCGGTCAAGTAGTTGTTAAAATAGATACTTCTGTTAAACCTGAGAAAAAAGCGGAAGTTAAGGCAGAAGCTAAAGTTGAAACCAAGGTGGAAACAAAGAAGGTAGAAACCACTACTATCACTTCAACCAATAAAAACACAACTTATGCAACAGGTACACCAAGTGTGGCTGCGGCAAAAATAATGGCTGAAAATAATATTTCTGCCAATCAATTAAACGGCACCGGTAAAGATGGTAGAATCACTAAACAAGATGTTCTGGCTGCCTTATCAAACGGATTACCAAATGTGCAACAAACATTAAGCAACACCTGGAAAGGTGGACGTGATAAGGACCGCAGTAAAATGACTTCTCTTCGTAAAACCGTTGCCAAGCGTTTAGTTTCAGTAAAAAACGAAACGGCAATGCTTACAACGTTTAACGAAATAGACATGAGCGCCATTTATGACATCCGTGCGAGATACAAAGATAAGTTTAAAGAAGTTTATGGTACGAATGTTGGTTTTATGAGTTTCTTTACCAAAGCAGTAACAGAAGCTTTATACCATTTTCCTGCTGTTAACGCCATGATTGACGGAGAAGAAATTGTGTATAACAAATACTGCGATATTGGGATTGCAGTAAGCGCGCCTAAAGGTTTAATGGTACCTGTTTTGCGTAATGCTGAATTAATGAGCTTAGCAGAAATTGAAAAAGGCATTAAAGATTTAGCCATTAAAGCGCGTGACGGAAAATTATCCATTCCGGATATGGAAGGCGGAACCTTTACCATTACTAATGGAGGTGTGTTTGGTAGTATGATGAGTACACCAATTATTAATCCTCCTCAAAGTGCCATTTTGGGTATGCACAACGTGGTTGAGCGCCCAATGGCAGTTAATGGTCAGGTTGTAATAAGACCAATGATGTATGTAGCTTTAAGTTATGATCACCGTATTATTGATGGTCGTGAGAGTGTTGGGTTTTTAGTAAAGGTTAAAGAAATGTTGGAAAATCCTAACCGTATGATTTTTGGGGGTAAGTTACCTGAAGAGGTGTTGCTAGGGTTATAATTGAAGTGCAATTATTAAATGTAGAACTCTATTAGGGTATTTCGTAAATTCCTAAGCGAGTTTCATAAAATAACCTTAGTAGTTATTGTACTTTACGCTAACTTAATGCGCTATTTAAGGTTCGACACTTATAGAACCATAAAAGGCAAAGAAATTTAGATTTGAATAGACAAAGGGTTTATTTGTGTTTCTAAAAATAAACATAAACAAAGTCTTCGCTAATTTTTTAATACATGTTATGAAAAAACTATATGCATTACTGGCCGTTATTGCCATTACACCAATACATGGTCAAGTACAAGACAAATGGGATACTGTATTTAAATATTTCCCTAATCCCTCTAATGTTGAATTTAGGTTGAGGGGTTTAAAATCAAATTCTAATGATATTATTTTATTTGGCGATAGTGTTTTTGACCCTTCGGGCTTAAACAACGTTACAACTAATGCTAAAAAATATAGTTTAGCAACCAACACCATTACCAATATTCACTTCCCGAAAAGCAGTTTTGATGTAGGTTACACCTCTAACACGTCCGTAAACACGAATACACCCGGCGTTTTCTTTAATTATTTCACGACCGAAAACACAACTGCATTTTTGTCTAATACGAAAACATTATACAAGCAAAATTCGCAATCCGGTTTAATTACAACAGAAACATTTACTGCTAATAATGTTTACCAATACGGGTATACACATGTTGCCGGTTTTAGCCCGGGTACAAATAATGATAGCTTAACGATATTTGAAAAAGACATGGGCATATTCAAAATTTTAAGAAAAAAATTTAATCAACTAACACCTTTGCTAACCACAGAAAATTTAGCAGTAAATAATGTAGAGAAAAGTATCATTTTCAACAATAAGTTATTAATTGCTGCCACAAGTATAACAAACTCGGGAGTAGGACAACTTTACGAATCATCTAATGGTATTACTTTTACATTGAACACTGCTTTTTCGGCATATATTGGATCTACGATTCAAAAAATAACGGAGATGGAGGTTTTTAATGGTTATTTATATCTTGCTCTATACGACAGTGATGGCAATTTTTCAATTATTAGAACCAATAACCTTACTTCTTTTACCCAAGTTTCAACCGTTAATTCAGGTAACTTCATAACAGATATGCAAGTTTACAAAAACAAATTATGGTTTGTTTACAAATATGGTAGTGGGCCTTGTTCTTTATGTGGTGGCAGACCAACAATTGAACTTATTGAATCTAATACCGCCACTACTTCAATAATATCTACGGATACACTTGGCAGATCAAGTAATGCTGGAGAATACTTTAAACTTGCCGTTGCCAACAACAGTTTGTACTTAATTGGAGGGAATAACAACGTTGCCAACCTAAATGATGCGGGTATTTTCGTATATAGACTTAAAACGCCAACAGCGAATTTTACACCAACTAATGTGCCATTATCATGCAACAATGCGGTATTAACTTTTTCAAACAATTCGCAAAACGCAGATTCGGTTAGGTGGATTAAGGACAATAACTTTTTTGCTTCAACTGGCAATACCTTCAGCACAACTTTTAATTCTTCGGGTACTCACACCATTGGTTTAATTGCGATTATAGGAACGTTAAAGGACACGCTGATTACAACATTCTCTACCTATTCCGTTTCAGCTGGTTTATCATTATTAAATGGGAACGCATGCACCAATTCAAGCATAACCGTTAACTCAAGTGTAGTTAATGGTGTGTCACCATTAAGCTATACATTTACTCAAACTGCTCCTACTACATCTATTGTCTCAACAAGCAGTAACTTATCATTGTTCAACTTAACGGCAGGCATAAAAAGCTATAGTTTTATAGTTAGAGATGTGAATAACTGCGCAGCAATTATCCCGTCCTACACTTTCAATGTTTTGCCTGCACAAGTTATTAATGTTAATGTTACTTCTACCTTAGCCGCGGTAAATGGTAGCGTTACATTGTATCGATTTGAACCGATGTTTACCAAATTTGACTCAATTGACACCAAACCTATTAACGCGGGCATAGCAAGTTTTACAGCTGCACCTTCCAATAGTTACATTGCAATGGCTATACCTTCTGCAACAAATATGCAAGTTACCTACGGTAATAGTTCACAGGGTTGGTTTAATGCTAATGTGTTTCCTCACGGTTGTTTATCCGCTACATCAAGCTCTATTAATGTTTTATCCATAAACAATATTGGTTCAGGTCCAGGCGTATTAACAGGAACTGTTGTTGAAGGTATAGGATTTGGAAACAAAAATATTTCAATAGTTCCTGGTGGACCTGTAAAAGGTGTTCTAATTAAAATTGGGAGAGAGCCAGGGGGCGATGTTGTTGCTCAAGGCAGAACTTTGCCGGATGGGACCTACACGATTTCAAATTTACCATTAAATAATTCTGGAGAAAGTTATAGAATTATCCCGGATATCCCAGGATTAGATACCAATGGCACCTACCAAAGAACTATATTAGGTACCAATACAACCTTTGCTAACTTAGATTTTGTAGTGGATAGTGCTAAAATCAATACCACAAACATGTTGGTTGGAATTAAAAAAGAACTTTCCCTTTTTGGAAATGTAGTTTTATATCCAAACCCTGCAAAAGAAAAACTAATGCTGAAATTTAATCTGAATACAGACGCATCCGTTTCAATAGAAGCATACGATGTAATTGGGAACGTTGTGCTGAATAATGACAATTTAATGTATTTGAAACAAGGTGAAGTCATAAAAAGTGTTGATGTCAACACCTTGGAAAACGGCGTTTACTTTATTATTGTTACAATTAATCGTCAAAAAGCATTATTTAAACTCATTGTGCAACATTAAACCATTGGTTTTGTATTGAAAGATTTAATTCGCGTAATACTCTTTGTTTTTTGTTTGGGTAAAGTATTTACACAAACAATTAATTTTAAAAATTACACAACCGAATCGGGCTTACCACAATCTCAAATTTTAGCTTTATTTCAAGATCAAAACAATTTAATTTGGATTGGCACAAATTCAGGCGGTGCTGCCAGCTTTGATGGGCAAAAGTTCACAGTTTATAACGAATTAAATGGATTAAACAACAAAACGGTTAATTCAATCACGCAATTTAAAGATCAAATTGCTTTTGGTACATACTCAGGAGTAGACTTAGTTTCAAATAATCAAAAAAAACATTTTGGAAATAAGGATGGAGTATTAAATGAAAATGTGTTAAAACTTTTAGTAATTAATGACTCTCTGATAATGGCAACTCAAAAAGGAGTGTACTACCTATATAAAAATCAGGTTAAAGAGTTTAAAACAGACAGCTTACTTTCAGAAAGCGTTGTTTATAATGCTGAGATAGATAAAGAAAATAATTTATGGTTTAGTACACTTAACAACGGGCTATCTTGTTACAATTTTAAGACCAAAAAAGTCAAATGGTTTAATACAAAAAACGGATTAAACAACAATACTGTATTCGTTGTTAAAGAATACTCAAAAGATACTATGCTTATTGGAACAAGTTCTGGATTGTTTTACTTAATTAAAGGCAATCAACTTAAACCAGTTTTTGGAGAACAGTATAGTTTGGATTTAGGTGTAACTGATATAATAATTAAGAACAAAGTTATTTACGCAAGTGCATACAATAAAGGAGTTCTAAAAATTAGTAACGGCGTTATAACCAAAGTTTATAACCAAAAAACCGGGTTAAGTAAAAATGCTATAAGATGCGTATTAATGGATAAAGAAGAAAATTTGTGGATCGGAACTGACGGCGATGGGATATTTAAAAAGTCGAGCGAAATGTTTTCATACATAAATAAAAATCAAAACTTAATTGAAGATTATATAAGCTATGTTTACAAAGATGGGGAGGATTTATGGCTAAGCGTCAAGTCTAATGGAGTTGCCAAGTTCTCAAATGGCCAAACAACCAACTATACTCCTAATTCGAAAAATGGAATCGGTTTAAGTGAAGTTGATATCAATGCCATAATCAAATACAATGATAATTTATATTTAGGAACGAATTCAGGCTTAACAGCATTTAAAAATGAAAAGTTTTCCGCAATTGAGCAGCCTGATTTTACCAATAAGTACATTTTATCTTTGTATAAATCTAGTCAAAACAACCTATATATTGGAACAAGTGAAGGTTTGTTTGAACTTAATAATAGCATTATAAAAGGAGTAGACGCCGTTAATAAATTTATTTTTAACAACGAATTAATTGTTTACAAGGTAATAGAAGATAATGCTAAAAAGCTTTTAATCGCAACAAATATTGGGTTGATTGAATATAAAAATGGCATCGCAAAAATAATTAGTAAAGTAGATGACACCCCCATTAACAGTTTGTGTTGTGATATTTTTAATAATTATTGGATAGGAACAGAACTTGGTTTATACCTGCTTGCTAAAAACGAACTCACGCCGGTTTTATTTGAAAAGAAAAAAATGGGTTATGTAAATTTTACAATTACAAAAGATGGAAAAACAATTTACGTTGGCACCAATAATGGCTTATATAAAATTAAGGCAACAGATTACTATAAACAAAAAGAATTTATTAAACATTATACCACAGAGGATGGCTTATTATCACTAGAATCTAACGTTAATGCTGCATTTATTGATGAAAAAAACAGATTATTGGTAGGTACTGTTAAAGGGCTCGAGATTTACTCTCCTTCAGAAGATAAAGTGAACAATGCCGCACCCAATACAAAAATTAACTCTATTAAATTATTTTTTGGAACTGAAAACATCAATTATTACTGTAAAGGAGATACGAATTCGGCCTTACCACAAACTCTCATATTACCCCACAATAAAAATAATTTAACTTTTAATTTTGTTGGCATTTCGTTTACGTCTCCGGAAAAAGTTAAATACCAATATAGACTTTTAGGATTAGAAGATAATTGGTCGCCTATCACTACAAAATTTGAAATCACCTATCCATCAATTCCTCCCGGGACTTATACATTTATGGTTAAATCATGTAATAGTGATGGCGTTTGGAATGATACTCCATCTTCCTATGCCTTTACAATAAATCCACCATGGTATAAAACTTGGTGGTTTTACTCTGCATGTATAATATTTGTAATAGGAATAGTAATTGTCTACAATAAACAAAAAGTAAAAAAACTTATTGCAGATAGAGAAAGATTAGAACAGATTGTAAACGTGAGAACATTAGAGCTAAGAAAAGAAAAAGAAAAGGTAGAAGAAATCAATAAAGAAGTAATAGCACAAAAGATATTAATTGAAGAAAAACAAAAAAATATTATCGACTCGATTAATTACGCTAAACGTATTCAAACAGCATTAATGCCCACCAAAAAGTACATAGAAAGATATATTAAATAAAATTATTTAAACCGGATCTACATTTACGCTGACGCGATAGTTCCAATTTTTAAAATTAGATTTCAGGTCATTTAATTTACCAAACATGATTTCTCTTGTTTTTAATGCCGATTCGTTACGATTTACTTTTAGAAGAATACGTTTAATATAGTTGTTCTTTATTTTTTTAATCATTGGAAACTCAGGCCCCAATACATGTTCTTTAAACTCCGTTTTGAGGTATTGTGCTAATAATTCAGAAAGGTGATTCAACTCGTTTAGATCTTTACTTTGTAAAGAAATCTCGATTAATCGACTAAACGGTGGGTAAAAAAAAGCTTTTCGTTGATCCATTATGCTCTCATAGAACAATTCTAATTCATTATTAATAACGTACTTTATTACTTCATGCTTAGGTTGATTGGTTTGAATATAAACCTGTCCTTTCTCTGAGCCTCGTCCTGCACGGCCTCTAACCTGAACAAACAACTGAAATGCTTTCTCAAACGATCTGAAATCCGGAAAGTTTAATGCTGAATCCGCATTTAAAACGCCAACAACCGAAACATTCTTGAAATCCAACCCTTTAGTTACCATTTGTGTACCAATTAAAATAGATGTTTTACCACTTTCAAAATCATCCAGCAGTTGTTTATAGGCGTACTTGCTTCTTGTACTATCGAGATCCATTCTTGCAACTGTTGCCGTTGGAAAAAGTAATGAAATATCCTCCTCTATCTTTTCGGTTCCTAAGCCTTTAAATACTAAATTATTGCTTCCGCACGCATTGCAAACAGTTGGTGGTGTAGTAGTGTAACCACAGTAATGGCAAGTTAATTTATT
>B570J29032_109957621_pt1 | contig 10255 bp, 5 predicted proteins | sample LakMenEpi16Nov12_FD_29032 | JGI IMG/M metagenome (IMG submission 29032)
ATGACTGCTCGTGAAGAAGATATTCTTACCAATCAAAATCTTATTAAGAAGGGTGTAGTATTGGATGAATTGTTAAAGGCATTGATTGTCACACCAAACGTTAAACTCGACGATATTCTTATAGGAGATAAAAATGCCATATTTGTAGCAGCCCGCAGACTTGCTTATGGAGATGAATATCCTGCAAAAATTACTTGTCCAAAGTGCGGTGAAGAAAACGAAGTAAAAATAAACTTGGCAGAATTGAAGTCTAAGGAGTTTGATTTTAGCAAATATACAAGGGGAGAAAATGCATTTTTGTTTGAGCTACCTGTCTCAAAAAAGACTGTAGTTTATAGACTATTGACCCACAAAGACGAAGGAGATATTGACGCAGAATTGAAAGGTCTTGCAAAAATATCAAAAGCAAATGCACCAGAAATGACAACCAGATTGAAATATAGTATTGTGTCTGTTGACGGAAGTAACGACAGGGGGGTGGTCAAAAAATTTGTAGATAACATGCTTGCTAAAGATAGTATATCACTGCGTAAACATATCCGAGAAAATACTCCCGACCTAGACATGACGTTTGATTTTACTTGCAGTGCCTGTGGGCATAACGAAAGGATGGCAATGCCACTGGGTGTTGACTTCTTTTGGCCTTCCACCTGAGTATAAGGTAAGTTTACACGAAGAGATATTTACGCTGTGTTATTACAGCAATGGGGCATTTAGTCACACTGAAGTATATGCTTTGCCTATACATTTACGTAGATTTTATATAAGAAAGCTTGTAGATACCAAAAAACAAGAGGCGGACCAGCACGAAAATGCCACTAAAGGTCCAAAATCGAGTGGGCCAAAGATAGATAGACCGGGAATACGTAGGTAAAAAGGGTGGTTATTATATATTTATATAAGATAACCTATTACATAAATGGCTGAAGAAAAAAAGAATGTTTCTATAGATCCTAAAGACGTGGATCGCGCAAAAGCGATGGCAGAGCTTTTTGAAAAAATAGAGGAAACAGTGGATAGAACTCGCGGCGTCACAAAACAAAAACAAGAACTGGCGGAACAAGAAACACGATCTACGGAAGAAATACTTGATTTAACAAAGAAAATTGAAACTAGAAAACAAAAAATTCTTCAGTTAGAAGGTAGTTTGGCGAAAGAACTTGGCGTATATCAAAAAATTCAAAAAAATATAGCAGAAAACGAAAGTAAACTGGCAAATTCTGAATATAAAAGTGATATTATAAAAGACCAAATAAAACAGCAAAATATAATGCTGGCTCAAAAGCAAGCACAATTTCAGCAAGAAATAGCTTCCGGAAAAATTACAGAAAGAACAGCAGCAGCCAGACGAAGAGAAATTGGTTCTATTAAAGATATAATTAAAGCAAAAGAGCGAGAAGGTAAGCAAGAAGAATATATACAATCTATATTAAATAAAAAAATTGCGGGTGGGTTAATAGCAGCAGGTCAACAAAAAATTTTAGTCGATCAAATTGAACATAAATTAAATTTAGAAAAGACAGGTCTTTATAATGACGAAAAAGCGTTAGCACTTCTAAAAAAGCAGCAAGAAGAACGCACGAAAACAAAAGATCTAAACGAACGCATAGCTCAAATTGGAAAATTTATTGAAAGTAACCTTTTGAGTGAATCCGTAGGATACGGAAAGATAAAAGGACTGGTGACAGATATTGCCAAGGGCGGACTAACCGCTTGGTTGGCACTCATAAAAGCATCTCTGGATCGTTGGAAAGAATTGGATAAAGCGGCGCTAAATTTCAGGCAAAACACGGGATTTTTGGTCAGTCAAACTAAAGAGTTAGACAAGGCCGTCAGAGAAGTTAATGTACAAATGGCAAATTTAGGCGTGACTATCGGAGATGCATATGCGGCAGCATCCGCGCTTACTAATGAATTCCAAGTTATTGGACTTGTAACAAAAGAAGCAATTGCAAATACTGCCATGATGGCCGCGAACCTTGGGTTGAATGTCCAAGACGCAGCAAAATTTAAAGGTTTATTTGAGTCTATTTCACAAGAAGCGGGAAGTTCTGGCGATTCGATGATAAAATCTGCCGCAGCATTGGCCGAAATGGGTGGAGTAGCACCGAGGGCAGTTCTAAATGATATGGCAAACGCATCGGAAGAAACTCTTGCCTTTCTTGCCAAGAGTCCTATGGCACTGATGCGTGCTACCGTAGAAGCGAGACGATTAGGAACCACAGTAAATTCGTTATCAAAATCTGCGAGAGGATTTCTTAATTATCAAGATTCTATTACGAGCGAACTGGAAGCTTCCGCGTTGATTGGAAAATCGCTCAATTTCCAAGAAGCCAGAGCAGCAGCATATGCTGGAGATGTAGTAAAGTCTAGAGAGCTTGCGCTTAAGCAGATCGAAAAAGCTGGAGACTTTACAGAATTAAATGTATATCAACAAGAAGCGCTCGCTAAAGCAGCCGGAATGACAACGGGCGAAATAATCAAACAACAAAATCAACAAAAACTTCTTGCAAAACTAGAGCAGACAAAACCAGAATTGTATAAAAAATACATGGAAATGCAGGAAAAAATAAAAGAAAACGAAAAAGCTGCTGCGGAGGATTTGGAAAAACAGGCGGAAGAAATGGCAAAACGGCAATTAATGCAATCTGAAATGAATAAACTGACCAGTGCATTTGATGCAATTTGGACAGATATATCAGATTCATTGCTTGCTATTGCAAATAATATAATGCCACCAATAATAATTGCAGCAAGATTATTAGGGGGGATATTTAAAATTATAGGTGCTGTAATTCGTGGGTTTTTGACTCCATTTGATAGAATCGGAAGTTCTTTAAGATCCGGTACAGACGGAGGATTGATGTTGGAAAAAGTGATGACTGCCATCTTGGGAGGAGTGCAAAGCATAGTTCCGTATGTAGAAAAACTCGCAGAAGTGGCAGGATATGCAGTTAATGCGTTTGCGTTCTTGGCAGTAATGATCGGAAAAGGAGCCGCTGGAGCAAAACCATTTGTGGCTATAGCTGAGTTTTTTGAAAAGATTGCTGAAAGGGTACGTACTTTTTCTAACGGTCTTAGTGGAATAGGGAAAGCATTTAAACCAATATTACAAGGAGTCGCAGGCTTTGTAAAATTTTTGGGAACATTTGCAAGATTCCTTGGACCAATTGGATTAATAATAAGTGCAATTCAATTGGTTGTTTCTTTGTGGAAACGATTTAGTAATTTGTTTGCGAGCGACGAATTTGTAAATGCGCGTTGGTATGAACGGATATGGCTTGGTATAAAAGCAATAGGAGGTGCCTTATATGATACATTAATACAACCTTTTGTAGATGTATACGATTGGATAAAAGAAAAATTGATGGGATCGTCTCCATCAGAAATAGGACTCGGAATAGTTGATGGAATAAAATCTATCGGAGGTATGTTATTGAGCGCACTTACTTGGCCATTTAGAACTGTAGTAAATTTTGTTTCTGGTATATTTGGCCTCGGAGGCACTTTGGGTACGATGATAGTAGATTCTGTAAAAAATATTGCCGGAACGGTATTTGACTTCTTGACCTGGCCACACCGAAAGCTCTGGGATTTTGTGTCGGAACTGTTCTCGGGGGGAGGATCGGGAATCCTAGGCACCATTCTTGGCGGAATTAAGTCTACAGCGGCGACCGTATACGACTTCTTGGCGTGGCCATTCCGGAGGATGTGGGATTTTGTCTTCGACTTGTTTTCGGGAGGAGGTAGTAGCATCGTGGGTACCATAGCCAACGGAGTCAAGTCCGTCGCCTCTACCGTGTACGACTTCTTGGCGTGGCCATTCCGGAGGATGTGGGATTTTGTCTTCGACTTGTTTTCGGGAGGAGACTCGGGAATATTGGGAAGTATTTTGGACGGACTCAAATCGGTCGGATCTTCTATTGTAGATATTTTAATTTCTCCGTTTAAAACTGTAATAAATTTCATATCTGGTATATTTGGTGGAGATGGTTCTATCGGAGAAACTATAATAAATGGAATAAAGAGTGTTATGGGTGGAGTATTTGACTTACTGGTCTCTCCGTTCAAAAATGCATTCGAAGTTATTAAAAAACTCCCCTTTGTAGGTAAATTGTTTGGGGGAGGAGACGCGACGGCCACCTTAAGCGCCGAAGCAAAAGCGGATGTAGAAAAGCAAGTTGCTATGGCAGTTGAAGTCAAGAATATCAATGAACTCAAAGAAACGGTGGACAAACTTACGGAAGCTATATCAAAACTTGGAGGTACGGCGGGCGGAGCATCTCCGGTTGTTAATGTAAACAATAATCAAAATGCAATGATTGAAAAATTAGATGAACTTATTGGTCTACTAAAAGATGGCGCAATCGCGGTTAATATGGACGGTATACAAGTTTCTAGAACACTGGCCAAGGTAACGTAATATTTATAACTTATGGAAGACAACACATTTTTAGCTCCATTAGCACCTTTACGACGAAGTACGCCTGCCGAAAATCTTATTTCGTTCCAACGGAACGAGCGTAACATATATAATAAGTTTAGTCCATATGATCAAGCGGGTGGAGACATAGGACCAGATCAACCATATATATACACTAAACTTACTGACTCAAATTTTCAAAAAAGTTTAACGAGATACGACACACCGGCATTTCCCGTAGGTTCTACGGTCAGAGATGTTATAAGAATGACAAAATTTTCTGTTAGCGGTACTGGATTATTATACACAGGAAAACAACTTTTACTTCAACAGCAAAATGCATTTAATGAAACTAGAGTATATAATCCGTTAAGTTTGCTAAAAGCAACAGCCCGTCCCGGTGCACTTGGATTAATTGATTATCCGCAAAGACATTTAGAGACAAGCGGTGGTCTATTGAATTTTTTCAAAGACGCACTACTTAGTACACTGGGAATGCAGTCGAAAAATACTACAAACGCGCCGATAGAAGGAACGGCGACGGGCACGCAAGGAAGTTTGGCATATTCTACGTATGCAAACAAACGGGGCGGAGCCAGAGCCGGATTATTACGGTACAAAACTGGAACTTTGTCTTTGTCCACTTTTGATACATTTTGGGTAAACAGTAACAATTCTACTGGTGCTGGCGGAGGATTTTTAGCAAATTTGGGGAGAGGATTAATAAATAGACTTCGTAGTTTAATACCTAGTACAAATCCCATGGGAGCATTTGGAGGAAGTCCAGGAACTAAATGGGAATTTAGACCAGAATATCCTACCGGACTTGAAGGAATATATTACAAATTTTTACAAGATGGAAACGGGTTTATGACCGTAAAAACAGTCGCAACTTCGGAATTTTATAACGGAAAAATACAAAATACAAATCCAGAAGACAAACGGGTAACAAAATTTCATAAATATTACCCAGAATATCAGACAAAGGTTAGTCCAGCGGCAAGCGAAGTACAAGATAATTCATATGCGGACAAAACAGACATAGTTCAAAAAACTGTCGGATTTTCTGGAAACAATATAATAACAAAATATGAAAAAATGTTTTCGGCATTAGAATCCTTTAACGCCAGTGATCCAGTTCAACTTAGAACATCAGCCGAACGATATAATCGCCTTGTAGATCAAAACAACAATGCACTACCGGTATATAACGATATACCTGGTACATCTCGCGATGTTTCATTTTCTACTGTATCGGAAGGTCCATTCGTAAAATACATAAGAGAAAAAGGCGAAGTACAATATGGATTTACTATGGACAACCGTGGATTCGCAAAAGCAGCAAGAAAAATAAAAGACGTAGGAGCTGCGGATGAATACAACAAACTAACCCCATATGATTCGGGGTATGGATTGAAACAAAAAAGAGGAACTTTGCCAGACAACATAAAAGGATACTCAGAGAACCAATCGAAGGACATTATATTCTTTTATTTTTATGATTTAATCCACGAAACGTATATTCCATTCAGAGCAACGCTTGGTAGTATACAAGACAATAATACTGCTGATTGGGAGGATATTAAGTATATGGGTCGTGCAGATAAACTTTTTGTGTATAAGGGGTTTAGCAGAGATGTGAGTTTTAATTTCAGAGTATATGCAAATAGTATATACGAACTAGTTCCTAACTGGGAAAGAGTTAATTATTTGGTAGGATTAACGAGACCGAGTAAGTATACAGATAGAGCATTTCAAACAGCCGAACAAGACGGTGGATTTACTGGAGAAGACACGAATTCTACCGGAAGAGAAAGTGGATTTATATATCCTCCGATGATAGAATTCAGAATTGGCGATTTATATGTGGACCAACCTGCCGTATTAAGAAATGTTGGTGTGACAGTTCCAGACGACGCGCACTGGGAAACTTTACGAGCAGAAGATTATACATATATTTATGGAGCAAGTGACGAAAAAGTTATAAAGCAGATAAAGGGGAAATCGAGACAACTTCCAACAATAATTGACGTGTCGGTGCAATTGGGTATGATCGAGAAAGCACAATCTAAAACTAAAAATTATCATTTTGGTCCAAATGTAGAAGAAGGATGGAAAAACTTATAATTTACTATGAATAGATACGTTCAAAATGAAACAAATGTTTTTAGGCGATACGATGGTAAGCGGGTATTTAGAACAACTAGATATCCAAAAATACCAATAGCTTCAAATGATATTTATATTGTAGCAAATGAAACCGATTATCTCGATAGTTTGGCTTACAAATTTTATAAAGATAGTACTTTATGGTGGATCATTGCGCAGGCAAATGGTATAAAAGCGACATTAAAAGCACCTAACGGACAACAACTGAGAATTCCACAAGATATAGAAAATATAATTTTAAATTTTAGAAGAGAAAATAATATATAATTGTTATGAGTAATATAACTGTAGTACCGTGGGGATTACATCCATTATCACCTTGGGTGTTTGAGGAACTTAAAAATAGGGCAAAAGAATATGGTCAAAATCCGTCGCCCACCGAAAATAGTCCATATAGTGGACCAAGAACTGCTTGGGTTAGATTTTTTTCAAACGGAAAATCGACACTCCCCACAGCAGAGGGAAAGGATGGATTTGTTTTAGGCGGAACATATGGATTTAACGAAAGCTACGGATTTAATCAAAATGGAAAAATAACAATCGGAGTGGACGCAAAAGGATATCCCCACGAGATAGAAAAAGAAAATTCGGTGAGCTTGGCAATAAACCGAGCTGGTCAAGCTACTAGAACAGACTTTGCATATCGTCCACCACCAAACGTAGAATCTGTGTCTTGCGAATTAAATGGGTCAAACTCAAGTTTTCCAAATTTATGCAGAAAGATTACAATAAATTGGAAATGCTATTCTCTCGCACAACTTAATTATCTGATTCCATATTTCTTAACTCCGAGAATAACTTGCTTAGTTGAATGGGGATGGAATAATTATGATCGTATATCTTTGGTAGATTTGTCCGATAGGGATTGGATAAACCGCATGTTTGTTGATCCAAGTTACACACTAGAGTATCTTAAAAAATCAAAAGGAAATTATGATGCCGGTCTTGGATTTATTGTGGATTTTGGGTACAAAATGAATGATTATGGTGGATATGATTGTCATACTACACTGATAAATGCAAATAAGCTTTTAGAGGGAGAACAGATTGCAACTAAGGAAGTTACAATCAAGAAAGGATCAGATTATTTGTCGGTACAAAGTTTTTATTCTTTTGCTAAAGAAAATATGAAAAACATAGATTCTAATGAAGAACAATACAAACAAATAAGACAAGATTTGAGAATTGGAAAACGATCATATGAAACGATAGTTGATGATTATGGGCAAGAGGAGCGAGTAGAATTGGACGAGGTAAAAGATAATATTAGTGAAAGAGTATTTCGTATAACAAATGTTCCATCACAAAATAAAACAAAAAAACTTTGGCTGAGAATGGACTTGATTCAAGATATCATAAATGCATTTTTCAAGTTGAACATGACCGGAGAAAAATCGGCAGTAATACGCGAACTTGATATTATGGAGACGAGAATGTGTGGAAATCCTTTTCTAAAATCTTCTAACACCAACGTACTTGTTCCTAATAAATTTGCGCCAAGATTTGCATATGAATTATCAACGGACGTTGGTACAAATGAAGGATATCAGCCGGAAGATGGAATATACACCTCGCTGTTTCAAGAAAAAATACAAAATGTTGCAAAAGATTATTTTTTGGACAGTACAAATTTTGACAATTTGCAAGAAGCAATAAATCCAAAAGGAGAATCGTTTCCAGTATATAAGGATGATGAGTTAAAAGATGGAGATGGAAATACTGCACAAAAATTTAAATCGGGATATTGGGGATTTTTGAAAGACTTATTTGTGGACGAGGAATATTTTAGAAAGCTTGTATTGAAACACGATTCAATATTAAAATTGATAGAAGAACTTTTGCAGGGGATAAATCAAGCTTTGTGTCAAATATGCCAATTAAGACTTATACCTGCCGAATATGGAAACAGTAAATATTCTGTGTATGATGGCAATTTACCGGGTATATCAGCAAAAGTTGATGCAAGAAATTTACCAATTATAACTTTGGGAGCAATAGATTCCTCTTTTATAAAAGCTGCATCGTTTGACGTAAAAATGAGTTCCGAGATGATGAATCAGTTGGTGATGCAAAGTGCAAATCCAGAAAGAGATCCGGATGGTTCTACGCAGACCAAGAATGTTGCGGCAAATCCAATCGTTAGTAGATACTCTAATGGAGACAGGTTATATGAAAAGGGAATAATAAAAACCGTAGTTGTAGCAGAAAATACTCCAAAATTGACACAACGAGAACGGGATAGAGCAGCAAGAGAAAGAACGGCAGCAGCTAAAAGACAACTGAGGGAGCAAGATAGAAAATTGCAGTCTAGAAGTGATAAGAATAGTAGTACGTTTGTTATATATTACAAACAAGACCCAAATAATCCGGGAAAAAATTTAAGATATTTTATATGTGAAAAAGATGCGAGTTTTTTGAACTATATATTAAAACTTCCCAACAAAAACTCTCCATATTTAAACAATGCAATAATGCCAGGAACTACACTGACTTTGGAATTGCCGGGAATATCGGGTATAAATTATCTTTCTCAGTTTTTGATAGACCACGCACCAGAACCATATAATTTTGAAAATGCAGTGTGGCAAATTACCGACGTAAAGCAGAATATAGAAGACAAAAATTGGACGACTACACTCACCGCACAAGTAAGACCGTTGACGACATTATGATATACAACGAAACATTATCTTCTCAGTATGGATCATTTGCAGACATCGGTAATGCAACAAACATTGTAATATCTAAGCCTACACCTTCTGCGCAGGATTATGAAAGTGGATATATAACTAGGATTTTTATTAAAAAAATAAATGAAAATATTATACACGAAATACCGTATGTAACCCGAAATAATATTAATATAAATTTGTATAAGAGCGTGCAAGTAAGGTGGAAAATTACTGGACCGCGAAACAATATATACAAAGGCAACATTCTTGACAAAGCGGGCGTCATTGATCAAAATACTTTTGAAATAGATAGAATAAAAAAAGAAGAAGGCGTGGATTTATCTTCTGTGTTGGCAAACAAACTCGAATACTGGAGAGGCAACTAAAATAAGTTGACATTGTTCGCAGATATGCCATATTGCTCATGTGCATATTGTAGAAACAACCGAAGACTATAACAACCTGTGTTCAATCATAAACTCTGAACACGTTTATATCAGTGCTGTTTGTTTGGATAACCAAAAGCATGTGTCCAACAACAACATATCACTATTATTCTTCTACTTTTATGTCAGCGACGACTATTGGTGTTTGCCTATAGATCACAACGAGTGTATCTGCTTGGATAATATTCTTGAGAACATCAAGGTTGTATTGCGTAATGCCAAGTTTCATAACAAGATAGTTTCAGACAAGAAGAACATTGTTCAGTTGTTTGGCGAGGATTATAACTTCATAGACATAGATGTGTTTAGATTTCTTGAGAATGGCCAACTGCCATCTGAAGTTGAAACGACCAACTCGCATAGTTTCATTGATTTTCATTTTAAGAATATGTTTGATCTGAACAAGTGCGTGCCGGTATATAAGCACGCCAAAGTATTCACCAATAATGTTCAGATGATAAAGAACATATACTTGTCTAATATTCGCGAGAAGGGATTTGTATTCACCAACAATGTTATGACTGACTTGTTTGCCAAGTTAGAGT
>B570J29032_109957620_pt1 | contig 10254 bp, 8 predicted proteins | sample LakMenEpi16Nov12_FD_29032 | JGI IMG/M metagenome (IMG submission 29032)
AATACATTATTCATAATTACAGCATTATTACTTGTTCCACATTGTAGTAAATCATTATGATTATTATTAACTTTACGACTATTTTGAATACGATTATTTATGGCAATATTACCGCCAGACCATATACCAAATCCATCAGTTGGCATATCAGTAATAAAATTACCATCGGCAATATTACTGCGCCCTTTGAATTGAATACCGCCACAATTATAAATATTATTTGATTTAAATAAGTTGCCACTTCCGCCCATAACAATACAATATGCTGCGCCATTAATATATTCCACGGGTGTAACGCCTACCATTGATTTGCGCGAATATAATTCACAATTAATTATTTTACAATTAACAGAATTAGATAAATATATTCCTCTAAATAATGGTTTGAGCAAAGTAGAAGTTGGAACAAAATAAGATAAACTTACAGAGACGCCATCAATAGTAATATTAGAGCAATCCGTTAAAGTAATACAATATACATTTCTTGTATATACTCTATTTTGCATTTTAAAATTTAATAGAGTGGTTTTATCAAATGTTGGCGCGCCTAATTTACCATTATTAATTAATTTAGTGGGGTCCATTGGAATTAAATAATTATCTAATGTTGTTGTTTCAGGAACAACATTAATTGGAACAATAGAATCTCCTTTGATTGTTATATTTGATTTGTTTAATAATTGTATAGCTTGGTGATAGCCACTTTGTAATATAACTGTGGAATTATTTGCTACATTTTTAAGAGTTTTCCAAGGTGAAGTAATTGAGCCATTATTTGAATCATTGCCAGATTGAGCATTAACATATTTAATTATTGTTGCCATAATATATATAATTGAAAAATATAATAATATTATATATGGAAAATAATATGACAAGGATTGTATCTAAATATGAATATAGTGATTATACAGATATTATAATACAAAAATTAATACCAGAAATAAATATTTATATTAGAAATCTTAATTATGAAATAAAATATTTAGATAAAACAGAATACATATATGAAGGCGCGGGATATATGAATATATATTTTATATTGAGTAATAAAACGAATAATAAAAAATTTATTAAATTATGTTATAATATATATATATATTATAATATTTGTAATAGAATACAAATTGATATATTATCAAAGGAATTAATTTATAAAAATAGAATAATTAAAACTGACGCCGATAAACAAAATATTGATAAATATTTTTATAATTATAAAACAAATACAAGAACATTATATTATAAGAAAAATAGATTAGCATATATTAATTATTATAAAAATAAAATTATAGTTAATTATAATAATGACCAAACTATATATATTAGATTTAAAAATATAATAAAAATTTATTTTTATCATTTTTCAAAATTGTTTATGATACATTATATATATATAACACGTAAAAATCAACATAATGATATATTTGAAATAACACTTAATAAAGATTTTAATAAAAGGAAAATTATTCATATTTATTATGAAGATAATAATATTTATTATAAATATATGGGCCCCAGAATGCCTTCAAGAGCCCCCTCAGTCGCAAATAATATATATAAATTATTATATATTTAATAATTATTGTAAATCAATAAATTATTTTAGAACATTTAGTTCTCCCAATAAATTCAGTAATTTGTTTATCTGCGAAATATTTTTTTATACAATAATTTTCTAAATTTCTATTAGCATCATCAATATAAATTATTGTTCCTTTCTTTGATAATAAAGTAGCCCAATAACACGGAATTAATCTTCCTGGTTTATCATTATTATAACCTTCTGGTCCATCTACTATAATAATATCAAAGGGTCCTAATTGTTTTAATTTATCAATTAATTCAAATTTTGTTATATCTTCATCTGATAATGATAAGCTTTTATTTACTGTTGTATTATATTTATATTTTATTATATTATCAATTGAAATATATTTTGTATTTAAATCTATAAATTCTTGTTTATCTTCAACAAAAAATGTATTTTTATTATTACCTTCATACCACATTCTGCTATCATAACCTAATCCAAATACTAACATTTTTGGATTATTTTTAAAGTTAGAGAAAACATCATCAATTACCTTTTTATCAAGTAAAATGTTTTTATTATAAAATTCCATATATATTATATATATATTTAATAATTCCAATTATTCATATCTTGTAAGTAATTTTAATGTATAACCAATATTTTCAATATCTTCTTTGCTATATATTATTCCCTCAGGCGCACGTCCATTTAATGAAAAAATTAATGATTTTTCATTTACAGTTTGAAATGATTGTGCTCTATTTACATTAACAGGAACTCCCAAAATTGTTGTTAAAATATCAGCCGTAGACTTGTGACCAATATATAGACTAATTCTTTTGCTTGGTCCAAAGTAATTGTTTCACATCTATATAAACCATCATTTGTAATAATTGCGCAATTATAAAGATTAATTATCATATATAAATATATATAACTCAAATTTATTTATTGAATAATTCTGTTAAATCAATAGAAGCCTCATTTGAGTCAATTAATAATTTTTCATCTTGAATTAGTTTAAGAAAGTGGGTTAATTTTAACAAATTATTATCTTTTTTGTTTCCTGTAAATGCGGGAATAATTAAACCATTGCCTGTGTTTTTATTAAATACGTGTGATTTATCATCAATCATAATAGTATTATTTCTTTTAATATCTAAATCAATTGCGCATTTTTTATTAAATATTTTATCCAACTCCTTTGTTCCATCAGCAGATACGTGTTGCCGAGTTACAAAACATTTTAATTTAGGTAATAATGATTTATCATCTAATAAATTAAATAACATTTTGCCAATAATGTTCTTAGCATAATCGTGAGTTGCGGCTGTCCATATATTAATTGTATTGAATTTAACAAATATAAAATTAATAAATTCTTTTAAATATGGTCTATATATTATATAATACATTTGATTATCTATTTTAAATTTATGGTCATATCTTGACGGTTCTTTTAATTTACAATGTATTAATGTTTCGTCAATATCTAATATAATATTCTTAATATGGTGTGACATATATAATATATATATATATATATTATTAGCCGCCTGAGAAAATTGAATATTTATATAAATATTATTATATGACGCGCCATATGTTTATTGAAAATGACGAAATTATTTTAAATAAGATAGAAGATATGGATAATTCAAAATTAAAATTTGAGATATCAAAGGTGAAATTGGTAACAATGACTGTGGGTTATATATTAAATAAATTTATTAATTTAAATGTTATATTTAATAATTTGAAATTGAATGATATAATAGTAGGTATTAAATATAATAATAATTATATTGGTAAAATAATAAATAAGAAGAAGAAGGAAATTAAAAAAGATTTTAAGAACCAATGCACTCTTATTATGCATATTAAATGGATACAAAATAATATAGTTAATGAGAAAGATTTAAATGTAAAATTGTTTAATAATGGTAAGATTATATTTACGGGCTGCACTAATTTGGCACAAATTAAAATAGCAATGAATACAATTATTGAGGTTTTATATAATTTAAATGGCGAATATGAATGTATTTTTGATTCATTTAAAACAAATTATGAGAAAGAAATAATCTTAAATCAGAAAATGATAGATTATTTAATTGAAAAAATGAATTTAGCAAATGAAATGCCCGAATTGAGTTATTTAAAAAAGAAAAGAGGGGCAAAGAATAAAAATAAATATATATATAAAAATAAAACAACAGAAGAAAAGAAAACATTATTTAATATATTGTTATTAATAAAAATCTATTTTACAATTGAAGATATTACAAATGATAATCCTGAAATATATGATTTTATTGATAATTATATTATAAAAGAAACTAACACATATCCCGCATATTATGGTAATGATATTAAATTTATATATGACGAATCCAAATTAAAAATATTAAATATAAATAGTCGTTTAAAATGCGAAATGTCAATAAATAGAAATAAAATCGCTCATTTATTAAAACAAAGTCCATTAATTGAAAGTGTTCAATATGACGAAAATATATACCCCGGTGTTAAAGCAATTTATAAAAACCCCGACCCTGATACAAATAATAAAAATAAATTAGCAATAATTATATTTAATAGTGGCAAAATTAATATTACATCAACACAATCATTACAACAAATTAATACAATCTATAATTTTATTATCGTATTTTTTAATAATAATTATGACGATATATGTATTGAAAATAATAATATTAAGAAAAAACATATATATATAAATAATTTACCCAATAATTATTTTGTTAAAATTGATAATGTTAGTTATAATCTAATTAAAAAATCACATATATTCAAAAATGAAAGAAATCGTATTATAATTAAAAATTATAATACCACTCATTATTTAGAAGACGAGAGTTTTTTAATATAATTATATAATGTTCCATCATCATTTGTATTATTAGAATATAATAGAGTTTTATTATTCATATTAATTGTTTCCTCCAAATTATAATGTATTGATATTATTGGATATTTATAAATATGAAATTGCGATAATTTATTAAAATTATCTCTAAATTCATCAATTGATAATACTCCTCCAAACATTTTTAATGAAAGGCGCGGTGGTGCCAATTTAATCTTTGTATATAAAGAAGTATTTAGTTCAATATGTGCTAACATTTCTAACATTTGAATTTTATCATATTTATCATCGGAATTAGTATTATCTATAAAATTATTAATACAAGAATAATCATCAATATTAGTTGGCATTAAATAACGCATTGCGCAATTAAAACTACAAAAATTACCAGAAACTATAAAAATAAATGAATCTCCATTATAAATTATTTTCTCCGGAATACCAACAGGTGGCCCTGTAAAATTATGACAATCATACCAACATACATAAGGCGAAGAACTAGGATATTCCGTATTATTAAACTCATTTAATATTTTATGTATTTTATATTCAATGCCCGAATTTATTATTAAATTACGCCTTTTAATAGCTTTAAGATTATCAGATATTTTTTGCGGGGGTGCGACCTGTTGCGTCTGTGGCGCCTTTGGTTCAATTAAAATGCTTGGATTATAAGTAAGATTTGTAAAATTAGTCGGCGCCCCTAAATTATCATTATTTAAATTAATTTCCGTTTTATCTAATACTTGATTTAATCCAATAGAAGATTCAAATAATGTTGAATCATCTGACAAATTATTATTTTGAATATTATTTAAATTAAACTTTGGATTATTATAATTTAAAATAAATGTTTCTAATTCTGTAATAACTGTTTTATTTAATTTCAAATGTAATATTATATTTTTATTAATTGTATTATTTATTTTACCAATAATGTTTGTATTAACTAATGAATATTTTTTTAAATCCATTTCATTATTTTTAATAGTATTTTCAATAGTTTCTTTTACTTGTTTATTTTGTTTAGGGGGGCGGCCTCTTTTTTTTTGTTCATTATACAACATATTAATATATTAATAATACTTTAATATATATTAATATATTTTACTTATAATATATAATATATATATTAATATAATATATAATATATTATGAATTTAAAAAATTTATTTTATAATTTAAAAGAATATTTAATTACAGATAAAAATGAATTATTAAAACTAATTGAAACTAAATCCGAGGCCCCGGAGAATATTTTATTTATTGATAATATTTATTTAATGGATAATATAAGATTTAATGCCGGGGATTTAAATAATGAAGACAAAGAGTTAATTAATAAGTTTTTATATTTAACAAGTTATGAAGAAGAGATATATGGTTATTTTTATAAAATAAAATCAAAAAATAAGTTATACATATTAGAAAAGAAATCAAAATATTTTATTAGTTTAAATAATTGGGGTTTTAAATACAAAAATAAAATTTATAATTATGAACAAGCGCCAATAGAACAATTTGAGCAATTTGGTCTTAATAATGAAATGTTTAAAAGATTTAAATCTTGTGATTATTATTTTAAAGATAATATAACAGAGATATTTATGAAAGGCAAAGAGTTTGATTATATTAAAATAAATGAGAATATAAAAATTTCTAATTTTAATCACAATATAATGAAATTAAAAAATTATAAAGATATTTATTTTAATAATGAAAGGTCAGCTATATGTAAATATAAAAATAATTTTGTAAAATATTTTAAGATAAGAATTAATAAAAATGAATTAATATTTTTATATTTAAATAATACAATAACGCAGATTGATTTAATTAATTCTTTGAATATTAAAAATACACAGAAAATGAAAAAGGTAAAATATACAATAAATAATGGGGATTTATATATATACATATATTTAGATTTTATAGAAGGTAATACATTACAGTCAATTATTGAAAAATATAATAATAAAGAAATTAATAAAATTACAGGTTTAAATAAAATAAGTATTATAAAAGATATATTAAATAAGTTTTATAAAATGAGCATATATTATTGGGATATTGGGCCGCAAAATATTATTGTTAAAAATAAAATAATTAACAAAGAATGTATTATTGAAGACTTTTATTTAATTGATTTAACGAGTATTAGAACTGTAATTTGTTTAAATACTGATTCAAATAATAATTTATATGTTCTATATTATTATTATACCGTTTTAAATAATATTGATATTAAAAATACAATTACAAATAATTATAAAAAAAAATTAAAACATTTATGTAATACAATATATAAGGAATTAATTAAATATTTGGCGCCTTTGGCGCCCCCAAAATAGTTTGGGGCCCCCAAAATAGTTTGGGGCCAATGGCATTCATTTAGCAATATATAAATTATCTTTTTTATCATAAATATATAAGTTGGTATATTTTTTATGGTTTTTTATAACAAATTCCACAGAATTTAGAATATAATCGATTGTTTTATAATCCATCATATAATTAAATGTTATTCTGCACCATCCATCAATATTATATTTTTCTTTAATATATTCTGATAAAAGTCCGCAACAACTTAATCCTCCTCTTGATTGAATACCAAATAAATCATTTAATAATACAACAATAAAATTATAATGTGCGCCATAAATAGCAAAGCTAACAATCGGTAATCTTTGAACGCAATTAGTTCCTCCAATTACAATAATATTATATTTATGTTTAAAAGTTTTAAATCGTTCATATACATATTCAGAAATAATATGTTCATTATGTAATATAGTATTCATCAATTTATTTTTTAATTTTAATATATATAATATTTTAATAATGCCAACAATATTTGGGGTTCCTGCGCTTTCTTTTTTTTCTAAATCTGTTTCATATATTATTTCGGTTGAATTTGATTTTTTAACACAACCTCCGCCGCAAGTATAAGGATTTTTTTTTTGAAATAGTTTTTCATTTGCTATTAATAATCCGGGGGTTGAATGACCTCCCAAGAATTTATGCATAGAAATATATACGCCATCTAAATCATCTAAATTTATTTTAATATATGGCGCCGAACAAGCATAATCAACTAATAAATAAGTATTTAATTTGCCTTTTCTCAATCTTTTTATATTTGTTAAATCATATACGCATCCTGTAACATTTGAACAACCATTTATTGTAAATATATTTAAAATATCTGTGCCTGTTTCTAATTTTATATCATTTGAATCCTCAAAGATTATTACCTTTGTATTATTATATAAATTTGCTTGTTCATTCCACGGCAATTGGTTTGAATAATGTTCATATTTTGTAATATAAATATTTACTTTTTTATATAATTTATAATCAATGGAATTAGCTAAATGATTAATTGCCCCTGTGCAGCCATTACCTGAAAAAAATATTTTATGAAATGGTTTTAAATTAAATTCTTGTCTAATATATTTACGTGTTTCATTTAATAAATTTTTCATATAAATGCCACAAAAGGCATTAGAATGTGTATTAGAATAATAAGGTAATATCATCTTTGTTATTTGTTTATCAATAAATTTACAAGGCCTACCACTCGCTGTATCATCCGCAAATATAATTTTGTTAGGGGGTTTATATAATAATTTATTATTAAATTCTATTAATTCTTTTTTATTCATTCTATATATAATATATAATTATATATATTATATATTATTAATTAGGGCGCCCCATAGAATAATTTGTTTTCATAATCATTAATATATAATTTTTTTTGTTTAATATATAAGTGGCCAATTTTATGATATAAAAATCTATTAAATTCGCCAATATCTTTAATGTATGCTATTTCTTTTTTTAATCTATTTAAATCTTTATTTGATATTTGTTTAATTAAATCATTTAATGATAAATTTTCTTTTTCTTTTAAGAATTTAATTTTATAACTATTGGGAACTTCCTTGAACATTTCATAATCGTTGTTTAGCCATTCTGTGTTATTTACAATTATGGAGGCCCCGAAATCAATTAAATAATATTTATTTTTTTTTATTGAAAACATAATATTTATTGGTTGTATATCGCCGTGATAAATATTTAAACTATGTAAATTATGTATACATTCTAATATATTTGAATATACTTGGTTCCAATTTATATCTTTGTAATCCATTTCTTTTAATGAGATATCGGCTTTTTCAATTAAATAATAAGTTTTTGAATCATTGCGCCAGGCTGTTTTTAATTTTAAAAAATTATTTTTATATTGTGATTTTTCAATAATAGAATATATTAATAATTCATTATAGTTTTCTTGACGACCAATTATATCTTTAATTATTTTTAATACATATTTATTATTATATTCATAAACTTGGGCACTATATCCTTTGTTAATAAATGCGCCAAGTGGGCGCATCATTGGCAAAGGTAATTTACCTGATATTAAACCATTACAACAAATATTAATAAGATTTAATACATTATCAATATTTAATTCTTTACTTTTATTATATCCATTTAAAACAATTTTATTATATTCATCCGGATTATTTTCATAATAATCCATTGTATCTAATAATTGTAATTGTAATTTTCTTATATTTTTTTTTATATTATCCGGTGTATCATTATTACGTATATGAAATTCAATTTCAATATAATCTTTATCTTTTTCAAATAATGGGTCAATAATATTAATCCATTTTCCATCTGTATAATCATCATTTATTGTTTGTATATTAATAACTAAGGAATACATTATAAATAAGAATTTGAATCTAAATGACCAAGGAACTGCGCCTGATAAATTCAATAAATATTTATAATTACTAAAATAATTCATTGGTTTAAATCCTGTAATATTAACATTTATTGGTTTATCTAATAATGATAATTCTTTTCTAATATTTAATTTAGTTCCATTTAAAGCAATATTTTGCCCAATAAAATACAATTCTGGGATTTTATCCTTTGGATTAATATTTATATCTTTAATTTTATTTATATCTTTTGGTTTAGATTTTAATTTATTAGTAATGTTTTCTGGTTCTATATCAATATATGTTTGGTCTGGAAATAATAATCCTAATTTATTAATGGGCTTTGCTAAAACATATATTGGCAAATTTTTAAATCTATATAAATATTCATCGCCAACATAAATATATAATAATGTATTTTTTATTTTGTGTTTTTTTAATGTTTTATTAATCAAAGTAACAATACCATCATAACGTCTAACAAAATCGCCGGCATATTTGTGTTCTAATTTTTTATGTATTATTAATTTGTTGTTTTTAATTTCTAATTTCATTGTAAAAGCATTTAATTTATAATTAGAATATACTATTATATCTGTTAATAACCATATATATTTATTATTTTTTATAATTTCATTCATATTATCCACATTTTTATTTATTTCATTTATTACGTTATTCATATGGTCTATATAATATATAAATTGAAAATATATTATATATTATATTATATATAATAATGAACCATATTTATATAAATAATTATGAGGATTTTATTAAATATAATGTAATATTTGAGAAAATCCTTATAATAGAAAAAAATAAATGTGTTGGTTATATTAAATTATCAAAAGATTTATTAATGTATGATATTAAGAATGAGAAACTTTTATTTGAATATATAAACTATTATAAAGTGGATAAAACAATACAATATATAAATAAATTAACAAATGAAACAATATTAAATTATGATATAAATAAAATAATTGAAGACATTATTCAAAAATGTTATATATCAAAAAAAGAATTAAATATATATGATTTACCTTATAATGAATATTTATTACAAGCTTTTA
>B570J29032_109957616_pt1 | contig 10249 bp, 22 predicted proteins | sample LakMenEpi16Nov12_FD_29032 | JGI IMG/M metagenome (IMG submission 29032)
CAGGGGTAGAGTACCCGCCTTGTAAGCGGGTTGTCGTAGGTTCAAATCCTACAGGAGGCTCAAATGAATTTAGAAAATGAAATAAAAGATATACTTTTTGAAATTGGTAAAGAAATTAAAGTTCATAAACTTATAGATGGTAATCTTATTATAGAAATAGATTATGATAAATATACTATTGCTTTAATGGAACTTATGACTAAATATTTGTCTGAAGGTTAGGCTGCCAAAACAAAGAATTGTTTTCGTATATCTCTTTATCAAAGTTAAAGTTTTGATAAATAAAACGCTTATCTATATCAGTTAGTTTATTAAATAATTTTTCTGATGCAGCATTTTTAAAATAATCTTTGCTCATTGAAGAAAAATCTAAAGTTAAATCTACATCTAAATCTGTAGATATTTTGTTTAATAACAAAGAATAATCCATTGACTGAAGATCTTTGTGCCTAATCATTAAATTAGTTCTTTTAATTCTGTCATATATTAAATCTATATTAAAGTGCTGTTTGTGGTTATATAACCTTCTTGATGTATGCAGAAGAGGTTCGCCATTAGGTTCTAATAAAAAGTTTTGTGCTTGAAAGTTTTTTAAATATTTTAATTCTTCCATGACACTATAAATTTCTTTTTTATCAATATCTAATTCTTTAGCCTTATCATTAACAACAAAGTTTTGATCTTGATCCATTAGACCCTGTTCGTTGGCAATCATGTGTGCAATAATGCTTACAAAATGTTCTGCTGGATCTCTAAAAATACTAATTACATAAGTATTATCATCTATTGACTGATGCCAACCACCATGTTTTAAAACATTTTCTGGTAATTTAATTAACTCAATATTTTTTTCTTTTAAGGTATCACTCAAAGGATCAAGAATATATTTAGTTAAAAACCTACCACCAGTTTTTGGAATGTGTAGGAAGTATATCTTGTTATACTTTGACATTTTTATTTCTTAGGGTGTTTTGGTTCATATGGAGCAATTTTAGACTTAATGCGTCCATCCTTGTATAGTCTTACAATCCATCCATCTTTAATCTGAATAGGATTAAATGCATGTGCTTTTTTCTTTGGCATTATCTCTTCTTTCTATCAAATGCTGATCCTTCCCAAATTGCTTTCTCTACTGGAATACAATTAGGGACCATCTTGCCATTTTGTTCTTTCATTCCACGCTGTACATAACCATCCCAGCAAGGTGCCTGCTTGTTAACATTACCACAGCAATCTGATTTCATTTCTCCGCTTTGGCATACTGGGCAATCTTCACAACTTACATTTAATTCCTTACATGTTGGGCATCCGCATCCTTCATATACCTTGCCTATATTGCCCTCAGAGCGGTTTATAGCGTATATCTGTGCTGCAGCCTCAGAACGAGTCTCATGGCATCCCATAACCTCTCCTGTGTCCTTTAAAGCGGGGTATCCAGAACAGCCACTGGATCCTTTATCACCTATACGATACGGCATATAAATAGTATAGCATAGGTTATGATAGAATTAGACTATGAATGAAGAACTTACTACAGAACAGCAAGCAGAGATTATGGTGCATCAGATTATTCAGGCAACAAAAAATAGGATTATTAATTTGTTAGCACCTCAATTTGATCGTATTTCTGCTGGCCATGCCCATTTTGATAAAGGTTTGGCAGATGCTATTTTAAAAGATATTAGAAACGCATAATTATATTAAATTATACATAGTATCTGCAAGGTGAATATGTTTATGGAATCCCCAATGACCATTACCATTTGTAGGACGATAGATATCAAGGTATTGTTGTGATAGTTTTAAAGGTTGCTCCATAGAGTCTGCAGCATAGTAAAAAAATTGATCATTAGAAAGATCTGAATGGCATGAATCATGCTCAAGTGGATAGTCGCTCCAGTTAAGAGATGGTTCATTAAAATAACTATCTAACTTAAGTTTATTTAATAATTCACCATTATTTCCTTTATATTCTAAATCATTATAAACTGTCCATAAAAATTTAATATCGTTTGCTCTGCAATACTGATCTAACATTTGTATAAACATTAAGTTATAAAATATTGCAGCCTCTTCTGGTAGGATCTCATCAATACTATGTGGTAATTTTGAAAACTTTTCAATTTTTCTATTTGAAATAAAAACATTCTGAATATACTTTCCATTAATGTCTGATATCTTAGGATTTTTATCTACAGCAAATACATCCTTAACATATGGCATCTCTAATCTTGTCAAAGGGAAAAGTCCAAAAATGTATTTTGGGTTATGAAACTCTCTAAAAAATTGAAATGCCTTAAAGACCTGAGATTGCATTCCATCTCCACCTTTTGCTAAATTAATATAAGGCTTATTCATCTTATTAGCAAGCATATGTGGCCATGTTACTTCTAATGGTAGCCCATCGCCTCTAGTATAAGAACATCCTAAAATTAAAACTTCTTGATTATCAAATTCTTCACACCTATATCCGTAAGAATTATGAGTATATAACACCTCTAAACGATCAGTATCTATTGGCCAGGGTCCTTCTTGAATTTTACCACCCATTGATTTTAAAGATCGTGCAAACAGATTATCAAACTCAACAAGATTTCTATTACTTGTCATATTATTATATTAAACCTATTAATTTCATTAAAAATCTTTACATCATTCATATCATTTAATAGTGGCTGACCCTTAATATTTAAACTTGTGTTGAGTAGTATAGGGACACCAGTTACTGAATAAAATTTTTCTAATAAAGTGTATAGCCCAGGGTGCTGGTCTTTTGTGACTGTCTGAACACGAGAAGTGCCATCCACATGAACTACTGATGGGATTAAATCAGGCTTCAAACATTTGACAGCATACTGCATATATGGAGATTCATAATTCATATCAAACCATTCTGATGCATGCTCTGCCATAACTACTGGAGCAAATGGCCTAAATAATTCTCTCTTTTTAATTAGATTAACTTTATTCTTAATGTCTGGATCAGTTGGATCTGCCAGAATAGATCTGTTTCCTAATGCTCTTGGACCGTATTCTGCTCTACCTGATGCTACTGCTACGATTCCGTCTTCAAATATACCGTCCAGAATTTTCTGAACTGGGTATTCTCCACCAATATCATAGCCAAGGTAAGGTGATTGCCAATTTAAATGCTTACCATACAAGGCTGCTGCTGCACCCAAGGAACTTCCTGCATCTCCTGGATTTGGCATTATCCAAATATCACTAAATATATCCCATAGTCTTGTATTTGCAGAACAATTAAGAGCACACCCACCCATAAAAACAAGATTCTCTTTTCCTGTTTTGGCTTTTGCATATCTCATAAATTCTAATAGCCTTAACTCATAAACTTTTTGTACTGCTGCAGCAATATCAAATTTTTCTTGTTGTCCAATAGGCTCATCCCAATCAAGAATACCCTTATGAAAGTTATATTTTTGTTGAGACATTGAGGGAAAATACTCTTTTACTTTATTAAAATATCTTTCAGGGTCTCCATATCCAGCCATACCCATAAGAATATATTCTTCTTCATTTGGCTTTAATCCTACAAGTTGAGTAAATGCAGAATAAAATAAACCAAAACTAAACGGGTAATTAAACTTTTTAACTGACTTAATTTTACTGCCTTCTCCAACCCATATAGTTGAAGTATTGTATTCTCCAATAGCGTCTAGCACCACAATTACTGCGTCATTAAACTTACTTGTATAGTACCCAGAACATGCATGAGAGTAGTGATGGCTAAAGTATTTTACTGGAAGGTCCATAGGAATGTTGGGCTTCCAATCTGCTGCCCCACCTCTTAATAAGATTCGTGATCTTTTAAGTTGGGGGTGCTCATAATATGCTATGTGTGTTGGAGTGCCATAGTTAAGCATGTCAAAATATATGTTTTTATTGTTGTACCAATCATTTTTGGTTTTAGAATATCTTTCAGCATGACCAGCAAATAGTATCTCGCCATCTTTAATTAAAGACACAGAGGCATCATGTGATGTTTCATTAATTCCAAGTATAATCATTTAATATATAAACTCTTTCTTTGTGTCTTTTTTCTTTTTAAAAAAAATAACCTTTTTTATTTTTTTAAAAATTTTATAACAATAATATTTAATTATCATGCTTTATCCTTTTGATTAGAAATAGGGATGTCGATAACCCATCCCTATTCCTTTTATAAGGCTATTATGCCATTTGTGATGGCTTTCCGCCACCGCCAGACTTCTTTACAGAAGCCTTCTTCTTTGGAGCAGCCTTCTTAGCCAACTTCTTGAGTTCTGAATCAACTACATTTGCTACTAAACCAAATGCTGGATCCTTTGGATTTACCGCTCTCAATGCTGGTCCTGCTACTGCGATAATTCCTGCAAGGACTAAGCCCTGTAGTGTAACACCATCGCCTTGTGCAACATAAGTTGCTGCTGCAACTGCAAATGATCTTCCGTAAGAAGATATCATTTCCTGTTGTGACTTTTTAAGTTTCATTTTTTCCTCCTAGGATATGAACCTTGTTATGACATCGTATCCGAGCCATAGTCCAATTATACCAGCAACTCCAGCAAACACTGGTGGCGCTGGGACGGGTAATTTAAAGATTGCGAACACCAAACCGCAGCCAAAACCAGTTAAAACTGAGAATATAATCTCTTTCATTTTTCTCCTTTTTGAAAATCTGGATGGTCAAGTGGGGTAGCAACGGTAACTAAAGCACCACATTTAGCACACTCCCCATCCAATGTATATAGCCCTATCTCATAATCTAATGGATCAATTTTTACATTAACCTTTAGAAGATCGCATCCACACTCAGGGCAATTTGCTGTAGGTATTCCTCTTGCATTAATCATTTGGAATGTCCTTTGGATAGATTTTTTCTAACTTTTTAAAAGCATTTTTTAGTCTATGTATAGATAGTTCACTTGGATTGTTTAAATCATATTCTATTTCATCTCTATACTCTAATAGAGCAGCATGAACATCTTCTATGTATTTGTATGCGATGTCACGAGTTTCATTTAAAAATGACAATAGGTGTTCTTTTTCGGTAGGCGCTTCATTAGATCGTGCACTTAAGACTTCAATATCTGCAATTGCTTGATCTATTGCAATTATTAACTGCAAGTTTACATTTTTTAATCTTACAATTATTATTGATAGTGCAGTTATTATAGTAAAAACAATTAAAAATATAAAGAACTCAAGCATTTCTACCCTCATGTGTTACCCAATAATACTTGCACTTAGAGCAGCATGGACTATTGTAGATGCTATGCTTTGCATAACCAAACCTTGCGTAGAACATAGGGTCCTTATCAAATAGACTTGCCTTATGTGTTGTAACTACACGCATAAGTTTTGTCTTATCGTTCCAAAAAGATGGAGGATTGTCTCCCCAAATATCCCAGCATAAATCTTTTAAGTTATTAAGATTAGCCTCATTGTTTTCTGTACGAATACCTCGGCTGCGAGCCTCAACAATCATAGCCTGAACATATTTCCAAAGTCCTTTTTCATAGCCTTTCCACATTAGAACTGCAGGATGATTTCTCCAGCCACCACCTTTAGATTTGCCAGAGAGAACATTTAAAATCTGATAGCACTCAAGAATTTGCTTGTTTAATCGTTTGCTATCAAGCATACTAGCGGCTACTGTTGCATTTGCTGATGGTAAAAATGTTTGCATAACTTCTCCTTATATCCAATACTTCAGTATAGCAGTTATCGCTAAAATTGTCCACAATATATTAAACCATATTATGGTTGGAAGAGTCTTTACTGTTGACGACCATATTAATGCTACGCTTGATACCAGCGCAAAAATGTATAGCCACCACCACTGTTTGCCAAATAATAAGCCTGGGAATATAATTGATATTTTTGTCATAAACGCAAAAAATTCAACCGTGTTAGGCTTAGTCCAATAAGACTTGTGTCCCATTGTTTTTAATGCATTTAACCACTCTGTTCTAAATTTCATTGTAGGTTTTCCAAAAATTGTTTGTGGTCCATACACTCATGTGATTTATATTTTTGATAGTTTAAGTAGTAATCATAGCCTTCAAGTTCTTTATTGTATTTTTTTATATTGTTAATATAATCTTTAGCAATTGATTTGTTAATATTTTCAATTCCAGATCCTATTACAAACCAACTTGAGAATGGCCACATACCTTCAGAATCATTTTTATTTGGCAACCTATGCTGCCATAACGTAAGTTTTTCTTTTAGTTTTTCAGGTGCATTGTCATAAGAAAATTTTTGCCAAAACTTGGTATCTTTTCGTAAACCCATATAATGAAAATATATAAAGTTAACAATTTCATTATTTGTTGCTGCAATAATTTTATTGAATTCATTTCTTATTGGAGAAACATTATTTGTAATCCATTCTGGTCCTGCAAAAATTTTATTTAATGCAAATATGCTCACCCATAACGAGGTTGCTTCTAATGGCTCTATAAAACTTGAAGATAAACCTATTGCAATGCAATTATTTATCCAGGATTCTTCATAACATCCAGCATTAAACTTAAACCCACCCCTACCTTGTCTTGGGTAGAATGGCTCATACCCCAAAAATTCTTCTATTTCTTTTATTGCTTCTGCTTCAGATATTAATGAAGAGTCATACACATACCCGCAACCAAATCTACTTTGTAATGGTATTTTCCACATCCATCCATACTTCATAGCGATGGCTTCAGTATATGGCGGAATTTGATCTTCCATATCAATAAAGAATGGAACAGCAGCATCAACTGGAAGAACATCATGGTAACTCTTCCAGGGTGAATCAAAAACTTTTCCTATTATTAATCTATGAAAACCACTGCAATCAAAAACAAAATCACAATTAACTATATCAGAATTATCCAATGTCAAACTTTTAACATAATGATTTGAATCTAAAGAAACTTGTTTAATGGTATTTTCTATAACTTTAATTCCACGACTTATGCCTATTTCTTTTAGTCTATTGGCAAGTTTAGTAGCATTAAAATGAATTGAAAAACTGGATAATTGCTGATAATCTGAAATTTTATTTTTATTATTTACGTCTTTTAAAATAAATGGTGACTTGTTATTTTCTGAAATTTTTTCTGTAAAATCGATCTCATTAACTGCATTGTTTAATGAAAGACTGGATACTAGCAATGGGTATGTTGCCGTCCTCTTAGATCTACTTGCACTTATATCCAGTTGATTGTCAGTAGTTGCGAAACCATGGTAGTAAAATTTATTATCATTATTCCAATTTGTAAACTTGATTCCATTTTTTAATGTTGCATCACAATTTTTTATTAAATCAGAAACTGGAACATCTAAAGATTCAAAAAATTCTACTAACTGAGGTACAGATCCTTCGCCAGCCCCAAGTATGCCTATCTCTTTAGATTCGATTACTGTAACATCAAAATCTGAATATGCTTTTTTAACAGATAAAGCGGTCAGCCATCCAGCAGTACCACCACCAACAACGACTATTTTTTTAGTCACTGCTCTTTGCCACCTTCACGAACTAAAAGGACGATAGCACCATTATCTTCAAGAGCCTTCTTAACTCTTATCATATACTCTACAGCACGACGCTTATCTTCATCTGGAAGACGCATAAATAACTCTTCTTTGGCCTTAACTGTAATAAAATTATCATGATCTATTAACTGCAGCCTAAACCCCTGTGGTGCAAAATGATCTAATGACCTAAAGGCCCTACGCATAGTATCTGTATACATTATTTTCTACCCCATTTAATTTTATTCCAACCACGCTCATGGAAGTAATAAAGAATTGTTTTTGTAACTACCTCGAAACTTGCGATTGCACCTGCTGTGACAGGCTCTTTAGTTATGACCCAAGAGATAACAAATGTATCTGCTGTGCCGATGACACGCCATGTAATAGCCTTTAGTGCTGATCTTTGTTTGGATACACTCATGCTGGCCAGTCCATATTCTTAATTCCAATCTTATCTATGGCTTTAGATACCCATTTCTTTACGTTTTTGCGTAGCCGATATAGCATGAATGTCTGCCCCCAAATCCACTTGCTCAATCTTGTATCCGACATCACGACCATAAACAATGTTGGTAATGTTAGGTAATCTTAGTACTAATGCGCCATCCATAAACTCATCCTTAGCAATGTAACCCTTTACCTGATCAAAAGTAAGGGGGTCTTTCTCGCTTGTATTGTATGTATTACGGACTCCCAGTAACACTTGCTCTGTTCTTTTCCCCGCTTCTTTGTAAAGGGCGTGGTGGCCTTCGTGCCATGGCTGGTACCTACCCAACATAAGTGTTGTAGGTGCAGACCAATCATGAAGATTAAACTCCTTAATAATTTCTGTCGCCTTTTCATTTGGATCCCACTCATGACTAATAAAAGCCATATCAAAGTGGCTAGGAACCTCAAACATTTTATTTGTATCTTCGAATCTACCTTCTTCAATTGTTTCCATGTAGATTAAAATATCTGGCTTTCCAAATGCTGCACGAGTCAATTCTGTGGGACATACAAAGTCAACAATGACTGGGGCAACTCCCTGCTTTGCAATCAAGCGAGCCATCTCACCCATACGTCGTGCCTGTTCAATTCTATCTTCATGACTAAAACCTAAGTCTGAATTGACTGTTGCACGAACCTCATCTGCGTTAAGATGAATAGCATTAATGCGTTCTTTAAGTGCCTTGGCCAGTTCAGTTTTCCCTGATCCTGGAAGACCTATAATCTGAATAATCATTCAAAGTCCCTCTGTTTCTCAAATATTGTATTGATATCTTCTTCCATTATATCAAATGATCGAGTATCATGTTCTTTGCATACAGGCTTAATGGCATAACCATCAGCGATTATAGTTATAGCAAAACCACTACAATAATAACATTTTGATAAAATATCTTTATTTTTTTTCCTTAAAAAATCTAGATACTCTTTGTTATTCACTTATAGCCTTCTTCAGTAGTAAGGTGCTTCCATGTATTGCCCCAATCACTTTCGGTTTTATGGCTATTAAACTCTTTTGAAATTGCTCCTGCTTCCAAATAAATACCGCCCCATACACCGTATTCTTTGCTTGATACTCCTACAGCAAAGCACGTCTGCACAACTGGGCACTCGATGCATAAAGCATCAATTGCTGGTCTTAGTAACTCTTCTTCTTCGTATTTATCAAAGAATAAATTTGTATCATAATCTAAACAAGAGGCAGAGTCTTTCCATTTAAGTTTGTGCATACCCCAGCACTAGCCTTTCTGGAATATCCCAGCCATTCCTATTTGGCTCAAATCTTTTTGACATACACCAGTGACCGTTTACATAAACCCCATTCTTTGATGTCTTAGCCTTATCAGATTTATATACACTAACTACAGTCCACCCATCCCAAAATAAACCTTTATTTTTGGATACAATCTTTTCCATTTGATCTAATTCTTTTACTATCATTTTTCTCCTAGTATTGAAATATTCCGACTTCGATATTATTTAATTGTGCTTGTGCTACTAACTTTGATACATTTTCTTTTGGCTTTGATAAAAATACAAAATAATTAATATCTAAAATATTTTCTGACATCCACTGTGGTGCCACTTTAAACATTTTAATTTTTTTGCCACGGGACTTCATTCCCTTTTCAGAAACATTTACAAACTCCATAACCATTTTATTTACATTTGCTGGACCAGCAGTGTATATATAAAAGTATTCGTCATCATCGGCCATAGTTGATAAAGCAACGCCTACGGCACGAAGAAAAACCTGGTAGTCATTAAAACTACTAGTACCCTGAACCCCAACGATCATCAAAAGCCTCTTCTCTTAATCTGTCAATGATAAATATCATCTTATCTAATTGTACCTTATTCATGGTCATTGTGTCAACTTCTTTTGTAGTTTCTTTATCAACAATGCCATGGTGCAGTTCTGCGGTATAAAAAACGTTATCCTTAATCCAATAGGCCTGATCGTCCATGATTATTACCCTGATGTTGACATTTTTATCATGTTTTGCAGATTGCCGTTTTACTTCTTTTTTCTTTTTCTGTACAACATCAACATCCCTTTTAAATAAATAGTGGTTTCTACTCTGAGTAGACTTAGAAAATTTTAGCCTTACTCTTAGTAAATCATATTTATTTTGAATACGGGAAATAAAATATACAAAAACAATAGCAGATAAAAATCCTATAATATATTCCATTGTATCACCAGGACAATTATACTACTGTCTTAATAAGTTTC
>B570J29032_109957615_pt1 | contig 10245 bp, 5 predicted proteins | sample LakMenEpi16Nov12_FD_29032 | JGI IMG/M metagenome (IMG submission 29032)
TATATCGCGATGCCAGCAGAGGCTTCGCGAAGTCTATTAAACGTCTCACGGATCGCCGGCAATGCCGCTCGGTCCCGCAGGTCGTCGAGCTCGTCAGGGCTCTCATTAAAATGCAGCTGCCCACCCTGCAAAGCTCGCCCATACTCCCCGTGCGGGTCAAAGACTACAACGGTACCGTTGTTGATCGCAACAAGTCGTTCAATAATTCTCCCGACTGTGTACGACTTGCCGGAGCCTGTCATCGCCAGTACAGCGAGGTGCTCAGTGACGAGTCGGTTCACGTCCAGGTAGACGGGAACTGCAGTCGCTCCGCGCTCGTAGCCGACAAGGTTGCCGATATGGAGACTGGAGTGCTCTTGAAACTCATAGAAGGAGCTGAGAAACTGAAAATCGACTGGCTCCACCGGCGCGCCGGGATCGAGCGCACGACGTGGCATCTTGATCTGACCCGTGTCTGGATCGCGGAAGCCAATTGCTTCGAGCTTGCCCAGTACCTGCTCACCGGTTACATGAGCACCGGGCAGTAACTCCAGCTCCGTTACAGTCTGACCGAGACCAGAATTGTAGAGAATATTGTTACGACTGATGCTGACGATGCGGGCAAGTACGTCAGTAGCGGGCCCGTCCTGTTGCTCGCGGTGCCTGACGCGCACGAATTCGCCGCGTCGGCCCGCAAACGAAGTGTTGAGCACCATCGATAGGTTCTTGGGGTCGCCCGTGTTTCCAACCAGTCGTCCAAGGGTGTGTGTGGTCATGCGGTTGTCTCCTCAGTTTGTGAGATCCCAGTCCGAGAGCCAGATGCTCTCAATGTCGCGCCGCTTAATCTCAGCAGCGACGCTGCGGCTGTAGTGCTCGAGAAAGGGGCCCAAAGCATTCAGCTCGCGCTCCGCTAGCTGAACTGGGAGGGGGGCTGACATCGCTCCGCCGACAGCGGTCAGGGCCATTGTTAGACCAACGACCCTATCGATCGCCTCCCTGGTCCACTCTGGGGCGTCGCCGATCAGCTGCATCAAACGCGGTTGTGTGGTTTGGCCAGCACGGAAGTGCAGGCCAATGACACCCAGGTCAACGACTGAGCCCGGTTCCATACGTGGCGCATGCACATTCATCCTGAACGCGGCCGTCCGCGTGAAGCTGCCGAGGATCCCGTGCACGAACCGTCGCTCGCCGACACCCATGATGGCCTCGCTGAGACCATCGAGCGCCTCCAGGTTGGCGCGGTCCAAAGCTTCGGTCGGCAGGATTTGATCTCGCCCTTCGTTCAGCCGAAGATCCTGTTGGGCCGACTGAACGATGGCGCCGAACCGGCTGGATGCGAGACCAACGATGACGGGGCCGTTTGGATCCCAGGGGAAAAGGTGTTCGCGGTGCTTTGACCAGAATGACTCAATCGCATGATGCGTTGCTGCATACGCCGACTGGTACCCCTCGTCACCGGCGCGATTGGCGGGAGGGACCATGCCCCGCTCCATCACAAGCGGTGTGTCCAGGAAGATGAGCTGAGCGCGGTCTTCAGCTATGGAACGTCCAGCGAGTTCATAGGCCTGTCGCATCGCAGCCAGGGCGAGTCGCTTTGACTGGTTCTCGTAGTTGATGTCGTCGATTTCACATTCGCTGTCCTGGCCTGCTGTCGAGATCGCGTTGTGCTCCACGAACAGGTCACATCGCGCTGCCGCGGCACTATAGAGAAAGCCACCGGTCGTCTTCGTGGTTGCGGAATGGGTGGCAATTCCGGAGGCGTGGGCATTGATGGGATTGGGTCTCTCCACCGAGCGAACGAGACCCGCCTTCACGAACATCGGAGCAACACGCTCAAGGTCCCGAATCTGCTTGAGCAGGCGACCAACAGTTCCGGGTAGGTGGACTTGTGATTGAACCGCGAGTGTTTGCGCAAGGTTGCGGTTGTTGGTGCTCATGATCGGTTCACCTCGCGAAGAGCGCTCACGTAGTGCGCGTAAGGACTTTGCATGACCAGTTCCTCGGCCTCAGTCGTCGGTTTGGCGCCATCAACTAGACCTCGATCTTGCAAGTCTTTCAGTAGCGAGAGGCCGCGCTCTCGCGAAATCTGGAAGACTGGCGATGAACGCAGCCCCTCGATCGCTTGCTCCTCATCACCCAAGGGCCAACTCAGTAGGAAGACGAGAAACCCGTAGTGATCAGCCAAGAGAGCGGCAGGTTCCGGCGCCTGGGCTGGCTTGCTCTCACCCGCCAGCAGAACAAGCCTGCTGAGCCAGCGTTCGAGATCCTCGGGCGCATCCAAGACGGCCAAAGACCACAGCGGGAGGGTGGTCACGGCGAACAGGCCCGCAGCGGGGTGCAAGCGGTATACACCGAGGCAGACACTGAAGTCGCTCCAGGTAGCACCAGGGAGTGCTGGAACCTGGAGCTTGCCGGTCAGCTGATAGCTGACCTCGGGGCCGAGCACCTGGGCGAGCCCCTCGCCACCGCGCGGGGCGCTCGTCAGGCGCTCGGCCTGCCAGGTGACCGGGGACTCACATGCCCCTTTGGTGAAGGGAGGAAGCAACAGGAGTACGTGCCCCGGCACCCTTGTCCACTCGATCATTCGTGCCCGCTCATCTTGTTCGGTGTCCTGGAAGGCTTCGCCAAACTCAACAACGACGGCTGGGCCTTCGGGGAGCGTGGAGGTCGGTGCCGCCGAGGCCGCTTCAGCCAAAATCAGTCCGCGCCGATGCGTGGCGAGGCTGCCAAGGAGAAAGATTGGAGTTTTCATTGGCGCTGTCATTGGCGCACTCCGAGCTTGTAGGCCTGCTGGACAAGCCCTCGCTTCACGAGCGCATCGGCCTCCTGAGCTTCAATCCCAGGGTCCCGGCCGGCATCAAGGGCGGTCACAATCGCGCACCAACGATCGAAGCTGACGCCAGCACCCTCAAGCCGCTTGCCCCCTTCAACGCTGGTCGTCTGGAGGTGGGCCCTGACAAGCATCTGGCCATCGTAGAGAGTGCCGGCATCCTCGATGTCTTTGATCCCCAAAGGCTTCGGTGCTGTTTTGCCCATTGCAATCGCCAGTGCTCCCAATCCTCGATGGGAGGCGACCAGATTCGGGGTCTCCAACAGCTGCTTGCGATACTCGGCGACAGCGTTTTCGACTGAGAGAATTTGGCCGAGGAGCTGTGTGAGCGAGGTGCGAGGCTCGTCAAGCAAGTCGCGAGCCTTCGACATCAGGGGGTGAAAGTTACCGAGTTGAGCCGGTGCGTCGAACTCGGAGCGCAGGCGGTCAACCTCATCCCCCCGCGCACCTTCCAGCACCCCATCGATGAGAGCCGGGCGCCCTTGCAGTTTGTCGAGTGCCAACACACCGTCTGGATAGCTAAAGTCTGAGGGTGCGCCGGTAAGTACGTTCTCGAGGGTCGAGATTCGTCTGGATGCATCCAGGAGATCGGTGCGCAGCGTCTCGTAGACAGACTTCAGTTCGCGGAACGTTGTGATGATCAGTCCGTCGCATTCCTCCAGAGGTGCTTCTGCCCTCGTCTCGAGATCGATTCCCACCTCGCGCGCGAGGTTCTCCAGCTGCACTCTCGCCTCAGCGACCTTCAAGTTCCTAAGGTTCTGGCGCAGGGTTCCTGGCTCGTTGAGCTGGACAATTTCGGTGGCACCGGCACCTGCAGCTGTTGCCAACGCGCCATCGAGGATGTGCCCAATCTTCTCGAGGGTCAAGGTGAAGAGCGAGATCGGGAAGCCGTGGAGATCGACGACTTCCCGCCGCATCTCGTCTGCTAAGGACAGCGCCCTGTTGCGCAGCCGCTCTTCAGCTTGATGCAAAAAGGAGACGAAGAGAGACGCGCGACGGATTCGCTCCCAGAGCGGCACTTCATCTGACTCAAAGTCGAGCGTCATGACGTTCGAGTCGTGCTCAATGGCTCGGTACGCATCACGGAGATAGACCCAATCGATGTTTCTCAAAATGCCAAGGCGCCGGCGTGCTGAAACTCGGAAGCCTTCATCAGTCGCCAGCTGAGTTTCGGAGGAATCGAGAGCATCAAGTGCTGTGCTGCTTGCGGACAACTTGTCGCGTGCCATCAGGGTCTTCATCCCAGGAGTTGGACTCCCAGCAGGTGCGAACAGATCCTTGACCCTCCCAGTTCCGAACACGGCCTCCATCTCGGCTACGAGCCCCGGAAAAACCAGCGTTAGCCAGTTCTCGGCTTCTCTTAGGGAACTTCGCAGCTCATTGCGTGTGGTTGCGGTATAGTGGTCTGCAGCCTTAGCTGTGGGTTGGGGCTTACCGAAGCCAAGCTCACGAACAAGCCCCATCCACTCAAAGTAGGTGTCTTTGGGCTTCACTCCTTCCCAAGTGTAGCCCCAGAACCACTCCCTCTCAGCGAGGGCGAAGGTCCAATCGCCATTGAAGAGCCTGCGGATCGTTTCGACGAGAAACGGTGGGAAGAGCGGCTCAGCTGTGTCGTCCAGACTTGAGAACAACCCGGCTCGTTCTCTATCGCTATAACCAGCAGCACGCGCCTTGGGTGTCACCCCGAGCTTGGCAAGCAAGGCTTTCAGCGCCTCAACATCTACGCCAGACTTGTCATCAAGGTTGGCGAGCGACGCGGTGGATGGAGACTCGATGGCCAAGATACGCCACGCCCGTATCAACAACTCCTGTTCAGCTTCCTTGAGCTTTCCGGAAGAGCGCAATGGCCATGCGATGCGACCGAACTCGTTGAGTTGATCGCGGAAACGGGCAACCTCGATTGAAAACTGTCGCGTGAGGGTTTGCAGGCGGTTGTTGAAGGCGGTCGTGAAACCATTGCCGTCCAGGCGGAAGCCGACGATGGATGACGTTGCCATGCCCACCTGGTGGAGGATGTGCTCTTCGGTCGTGGTGAGCTGGTACAGCAGCAGATAGCTCTTGGAGCCCTTCAAGGTGTCAGTGGGCGGCTTCTCCATCTGATCGACGAGCGAACGGGATGTCGTGAACACGACGATCGGTGTTCTGCCTTGATCACCGAACTGGGCACTCGTGGCCCTGCAAAGGCGTTCCAGTTCGTCAATGTTCTTGACCCAAGCGAAGAGGGCGCGACCTTTCGGATGGAGCTTCAGCGCATCGAAGGTGACCAGACCTCCGCCTGATGCACCTCGGCTTGCCGGAGAGGTCCCGATGATGGTCAGTGTCTCGTCGCGGATGCCGGATGGTGCAGCGTCGTAGCTCCAATACAGGTCGATGACCCTCATGGACCCGACGAGCACCTGTTGAGCGCGCTGCTGCTCGGCCTGGACGCGCAGCGCGGCCAACACCTGCTCATGGGCAGCGTTCTGGTCCGGGTCCCGGAAGATAAGGGACGTCTGCCCTTGCTTGCGATGGCGTAGATCAAGCCGAGCGATCATTTCGACGCTTGGCCCCACGTGCGTGGCTGTATCGGACCCAAGATCCTCGGCGCCGAGGAAGCGGCGCCAGAGCGCACGCGCCGCATCCTCGGCGGCGGCATGGGGGTACAGCAAGGCGACGAGATGGATGAAATCGGCCTGCCGCAACGGGACGATCAGCGTGTGTTTGCCATCGTTGCGGCGCTGTCCCCTCGTTTCATGGATCGCGTAGGTGCCGAGGTTTGAGAGAAGTTGACGAAGATCCAGTGGCTGGTCGACGCCGCCAAGACGCCACATTCCCCGGTCACGGGTGAACTTGGAGGTCCGAAGTGCTTCACTGGCTTCAATCTCATCCCACTCCACCCGGCGGAAGAGCATGGCGATCGGCTCGTCGTATTCATTTCTGGTGCTGAGAACAGCAGCGCGTGTTTCGGGGGGGTAGGTGTCGAGTGCGACCGGGAGCTGGCCATAAAGAAGATCACGGATGGTTGAGAGATAGGAGCGATCTGAAATCCTCACCATCTCAATCGCGTTGTGATCGAGGACGTGCTGCTGCACGCGGGGGGACACTCGGACTAGCTCATCGAACAAGCCGCCGACCGTGGGCGTGTCTGTTTCTCCTCGGATCCGCTTATCACGCAGTCGCTCGTCAATGCTCGCCATGACGACATTGAACCAGCCAAAGTTCCCGGCGCTCATGGCATACGCTGCCTCAACAAGACCCTGCGGGTAGGCCTCGGCCAGTCGGCCGTCACGCTCCATCGTCTGAACGAAGTCGCTGACGTCTGAGAAGGCATTCGCCTGAAGCTCAGCAAGCTCAAAGCGACGGGCGGTGGACTGGATCTCGCGCAGCTCATCGCCAATGGCCGGTGAGCACAGTGCTACGTAACGCAGCCAGGGGAGCCTGCGCCTCGGGTCCTCTTCCTTGATGGCTTTGCCCATCAGCTTGATGGCGCGGCCGTCCAGATGCTTGATGTCTGTTGAATCGAGCCCGAATGTGGCGGATTCGGCCGCGGTCTCGAGTTCATCGAGCACGACAAGGAGGTACTTGATCCCGAGGGTTTGAAGGTAGTCGTATGCGGCTTGGCACAGGCGGGTCGCCAGTTCTGGGTCTTCGTAGAGCGATTCGTCGGAATGGCTGGCCGACACTTCCAGCGCTGCAGCGAGCTTCGTTGCATCGAAGCCCGCGACCAGGAGACGGTCGGCTGCCTCTTTGGCAATCTGCCCTTGGATTGAACCGTCGAAGGTTGCGCGGGTTAGCGGTAGGAGAGCCTTGTAGAGGCCATAGGCGAACCAGTTGTCGACATTATTGTAATCGTTCGCTACCTGGCTGTAGCGGATGTACAGGCCCAGGTACTGATCACGATCCTGTTCATTATTAAATAGCTGAGATGTAGCCAGGGTGCCATCGTCACGTCGGACCCACCATCCACGAGATGTGTCGTTGATCTGCGCGATCAGCTCATAGCCGATGCGTGACTTACCGACGCCCCACTGGGCGATGATCGCGAAGACATGCGCGAATTTCTCAGCTTCATCATCCACGAGATGGATGAAATGGCGAAACGCGTCAAAGAAGCGGCCTTGCCCAACGATCGGATGGCTGAGCGGGTAGCTCGAGACGCCCGTTGCGGCCCACTGATGATTGGCTGAGTTGGTCATCGTGTTAGCTCCAGTTTTGTCTTGAGTGCCGGCCATGTGTTCTGGAAGGCGTCGTTGAACTCGGTGTGAACGATCCATCGCACAAGCTTGCGTGATGGATCTGCATGCAGCCCCCGCCCATGCCGTGCCTGGCCAGGCGCGGAGTCGAGGAGCTCGAGCGCTCCCCGTTGGATGGCATGGTCGATGAGTGCGTCCATCCAGCGGGCGAAGGCTTCATCACTCGGGCTAACCCCAAAGGTGGCGAGCAGCTCCCGAAGTACAGGCTCAGCGGCAACGTACCCCCGCACGTCAGCATGTCCGCTCGTCAGGTTGGAGAGGGTTTGTGCTGGTGTCGCCTTCCCGACGAGGTCTGCGGCGAGCTCACCGGGCAGTTCGAGCTGGCCGGTGCGACTGAGCCATCCCACCGATTCGAGGAGATGCAGTGGAGCTGTCAGGGGCGTGAGCGAGAGGTTGTCCCGCCTCTTTTTGCGCTTCAGGACGTCTGGGTCGTAGGCCAGGGTGCTGGCCTGTGACCGGATGAGCCAGCGACCCGCGCTTTGGTCTTCAAATCCCATGAACCAGGTTTCCGGTTCGGTGTGGTCTCGCAACAGAAGGGAGCCCCCTGCCTTAAGGCCAGCGCGAGCGCTACGAACGCCAGCCCAGTTCACCAGCAGCCAATGACCCTCTTGGAGTCTCAACAGCAGCAGGCGCAACCAGGGGCTTTCCCGCACGAGGTACGCCGCGAGAAGGCCAAGCCCCTCAGCCGGCGCCTGTTTCCAGGCACGAACGAGGGTTTTCGCTTCTGACGTCAGGTCCCAGCGATCGTCGTCATCGCAGGCGATCAAACCCACGCCAGGCAGGAGCGCGCGGCCCTGGCGCCTGAAGCTGCCGAACAATCCTCCAGCCCCCCTTCGGGAGATGACTCCGGCGAGATGGTGATCGGCCACGGCGCGAGGAGAGCCCGTCAGTGGATTGCGACCCATCACGTCTTCGAGTGCCACGAGTGCGCGAAACCAGGCCTCCGGATCGTTGTTCTCGGTCCAGAAGGCCGGTCGTTCGAGATACAGATGGGTGTCTATGGCCGTCATGACTCCTCCCGCGGGCTTGCCCCGACACTCGCGCGGGCGATGCGCTCACCTGCCCAGGTCTCGGCTGTCCGCCGGATCGCCGCCGTTACCGGTGAGCCAAGGCGGTAGAAGGCTTTGCTTCCGAGTGCGCGGTAGCAAGCATCGGAAAAAGCCGGATGGATCCTGTAGCCCGGGCGATGGCCCCCCGTGCCGTGCTCAAAGCGCCAAACATCGTGCCGAAGGAGTGCATCGATCACGAGCCCAAGCCGATCATCCAGCCTTGCTGCCGTGATGCGGTGGGCAAGGATCATCACTCCGAGCTGGGCCAGCGTGCGCTGCACCAGCTCGCCCAGCGAACCACAGCGAAGCTCTTCGCCGCTCGGCAGTGTGACCACGACCTCGACGCGCGGGGGGCTCTGAAGCAGGGAGACCTGTGCGGGCTCGAGCTCGTAGCTGATCCCGCCTGACACACGCTCGGCTTCCCACGCCTCTTTGGTGAAAGTGAGCTGCGCCATTAGGTAGACCCATGGGTGATGGAGCGCCCACTTCATCGGGTCACCACTGGTGGTTTGTCCCTCGAGCGCACCAGTCAGGACAACCTGAGCAGGCAGCGGGTCTGTCGAGATCGGCAGCCGCAGAAGCCTCCCGGACCGCCACGCCGTACCTGGATCATCAAACGAGATATCAGGCAGCAACGATGTTGGCCCGGACTCGGGCATGGTGGCTGTTGCTGCCAGCACGCGTAGCAATATCGGGAACGCCGGCGCCTCATGGGCTGCCGCCGGGAGAACCTCCCGCTCCAGCTCGCCAAATGCCGTGGGTGAAAGGGACGGCGTGGCCACCCGGAGAAGCTCCCCAGCGAGCGCCCCTGCCCCGGTGATGGCCTCCGTTAGGGCTGCAGGATCCTTGCGCTCACCCATCTCGGCAAGGCGAGCCCGCACGATGGCTTGCCAAGACGCGCGTACCTCGGGATCTAACGAGAACAGCGCGGCCGTCGCCTCTTCAGGACTTGGCAGCCGGTCGATCAGAGCGACCACGGCAGGGCTTGCGACAGCCACCTCGCCCCGCTCACTCCACAAGCCAGACGCTCGCACGGTCTCCAGAGCGCTCAGAGACGAAGACGGGGCTTCACCCTGCGCCAGCAGGGCTCCCACGTCTTCCACGAGGCGTGTGAGCGGCCTTCCCTGCAGCGCCGAGAGAGTCATGGGTCCTGGCCCTCCGGCTCATCGAGAAGGGCGTAGAGCACGTCGACGTCGGCGATGAGCGGCTTGGCGCCTGGCGCATCGCTCTGCCGAAGGGCCTTGAGGATCTCGCGGTCGGCGCTGCGGTCACCCGCATCGAGTGCCGTCTGGGCGGCAACAAGGTCGGCCTCGGTGATACGGCCTTCGATCAGGTGCTCGACCAAGGACGTAGTGGCCGCTGTGAGCCTCTGCGCTGAGCGCAACAACACGTCCTCGGTCTTGAGGGTGCTAAGAATCCATTCTCCAGAGTTGAGAAGTGTCTTCGGGATAGGAAGAGCGAGCAGTTCGTCTTGACCGATCTGAGGTTGCACAGCACCGTAGGAGATCTTTTTCTGCAAGACACGCCCCGCTTCCGAGTTGAGAAACGCAGCGACCACTGCTGCTTCCTCCTCCGACCCGAAACGTAGGCGAACGATGTGGCTGCTAATAGCAGCATGCGTATCTTCCTCGAAAACGGGCACCGCCACTCCAATACTGCCGGTACGGACAACCAGTACGCAGCGTGTGTCGATGCATGCCTTCTTGGGAACTGATACACTTGCACCAAGCCGAGGTGCAGTCGCGATCTCGAGGCGTCCCCCAGAGACTTCGGTCACCGTAATATACGGAGTGCCTTCGTAGTCGAAGTGACGATGCTCAAAGCCGTTGCTTACTTCCTCAACAAATGACCCAATAGAATCGCCGTTTTCTCCAGCAGCCTGAAGCACTGCCATCGCGCGACTTCCGTAGTACTTAGAGTCCAGGCGTGGATTGAGATCTGACGCGCTGACGCGGTTGGTTCGCATCTCGGTGGTGCTGAGTGCGTCCACGAGTGCAGGAATTGAGAGCATTCGATCGAGTTGGTGACGGAGCCTGCGTGCGCGCTCGTGGAACCTCTCTGCCTGCCGGACCTTGTCACCGATGTAGCGTTGGGCCTGCAGGTTGGGTTCGAGGATCGGCACCTGCCGAATGTGCTCATTAACGAGGTTGAGCTG
>B570J29032_109957613_pt1 | contig 10235 bp, 9 predicted proteins | sample LakMenEpi16Nov12_FD_29032 | JGI IMG/M metagenome (IMG submission 29032)
CTGGCATGGAGCTGCGCAGGGAGGCGGCGCGAGCCCTGCTGGCGATGCAGCGGGCGGCGGCCGCCGATGGGGTCGATCTGCGGGTGATCAGCGCCTTCCGCAGCGTGGCAGTGCAGAACGGTCTGTTCTTTGATGTCAAAGCGGAGCGCAACCAGAGTCCGCGCAGCCGGGCCAAGGTGAGTGCGCCGCCGGGGTTCTCCGAGCACAGCACCGGCTACGCCGTGGATCTCGGTGACGCCCGCCAGCCTGACACCAATCTTTCCGAAAGCTTTGAGCAGACGGCCGCTTACCGCTGGCTTGCCACCAATGCCAACCGCCACCACTTCAGCCTTTCCTTTCCCAGGGACAATCCGCAGGGGGTGAGCTACGAGCCCTGGCACTGGCGCTATGAGGGCTCCGCCGATGCGCTGAAGCTGTTCGAGCCCGCCCAGAGGCTGGCGGAACGCTGAGGAAGCCGGGCGGGAGAGGGGCCCATCAGCGTCTAGAATCAAGATTCACTTCAGATTCTCTGGCCCATCGGCCAGGTGCTGGAGCCGGCCCCACGGCCGGGTGCATTGCAGCCCAGCCATCCCATCATCACCAGCAGGACAGCGATTTCATGAGCGGCGAGCACAAGGGCGTCAGGATCCGCAACATCGCGATCATCGCCCACGTCGACCACGGCAAAACCACCCTGGTGGACGCACTGCTCAGCCAGTCGGGCATCTTCCGCGACAACGAGGCGGTACCCACCTGCGTGCTCGATTCCAATGATCTCGAGCGGGAGCGGGGCATCACCATCCTCTCCAAGAACACGGCCGTTGATTACAACGACATTCGCATCAACATTGTTGACACCCCTGGCCACGCCGATTTCGGTGGAGAGGTGGAGCGGGTGCTGGGCATGGTCGATGGCTGTCTGTTGATCGTTGACGCCAACGAAGGCCCGATGCCCCAGACCCGTTTCGTGCTGAAGAAGGCGCTGGAGAAGGGATTGCGGCCGATCGTTTTCGTCAATAAGATTGATCGCGCCCGCGTCGATCCAGAACAGGCGGTCGACAAGGTGCTCGACCTGTTTCTTGAGCTCGGCGCCGACGACGACCAGTGCGACTTCCCCTACCTCTTCGGCAGCGGCATGGGCGGCTACGCCAAGCCCGACATGAAAACCGAGAGCGAGACGATGAAGCCGCTCTTCGATGCGATCCTGCGCCACGTCCCGCCGCCGGTTGGTGATCCCACCAAGCCGCTGCAATTGCAGGTCACCACCCTCGACTACAGCGATTTTCTGGGCCGCATCATGATCGGCCGCATCCACAACGGCACGATCCGGGCCGGCCAGCCTGCCGCCCTGATCCGCGACGACGGCAGCATCAAGCGAGGGCGCATCAGCAAGCTGCTCGGGTTCCAGGGCCTGCAGCGCATCGAGATCGAGCAGGCGAGCGCCGGCGACCTGGTGGCCGTGGCCGGCTTCGATGAAGTCAACATCGGTGAAACGATCGCCTGCCCCGATCATCCGGAGGCCCTGCCACTGATCAAGGTGGATGAACCCACCCTGCAGATGACCTTTGTGGTCAACGATTCCCCCTTCGCTGGCAAGGAGGGCAAGTTCGTCACCAGTCGTCAGCTACGGGATCGTCTGCAGAAGGAACTGCTCACCAACGTGGCCCTCAGGGTCGAAGACACCGATTCGCCGGATCGCTTTTCCGTCTGCGGTCGTGGTGAGCTGCACCTGGGCATCCTGATCGAAACGATGCGCCGCGAGGGCTATGAGTTCCAGGTGAGCCAGCCGCAGGTGATCTACCGCACCATCGACGGCACTCCGCACGAACCGTTCGAGACTCTGGTGATGGATGTGCCCGAGGAAGCAGTGGGTGCCTGCATCGAGAAGCTCGGCGTCCGCAAGGGCGAGATGCAGAACATGGAAACCAGCAACGACGGCCGCACCCAGCTGGAATTTGTGGTGCCCTCCCGCGGACTGATCGGCTTCCGCGGTGAATTCATCCGCGCCACCCGCGGTGAGGGAATCATGAGCCATTCCTTCCTCGACTACCGGCCGATGCAGGGCGACATGGATGCACGGCGCAATGGTGTGCTGGTGGCCTTCGAGGAGGGTGTCGCCACCTTCTACGCCCTCAAGGGGGCGGAGGATCGCGGTCAGTTCTTCATCAGCCCAGGCACGCGGGTCTACAAGGGAATGATCGTCGGCGAGCACAATCGCCCTCCCGATCTCGAGATCAACGTCTGTAAGGCCAAACAGGTCACCAACATCCGTTCCGCCGGCGCCGAGGTGCTCGACACATTGCAGGCGCCGGTGCAGATGACCCTTGAGCGAGCCCTGGAATACATCGGTCCTGAGGAGATGCTGGAGGTCACCCCTGAATCGATCCGGCTGCGCAAGCTGCCTGCCCGCAAGCCGGCCCGGCGTTGAGTGGGGCTGCCGATGGGGCCGCGAACGGCTCCGAGGAAACCAGCCTGATGGCGGATCCACGCCTGAGCGAGGCGGTGGCCCGCTTCAATCAAGGCGACTGGTATGCCTGTCACGACGGCTTCGAGGAGCTCTGGCATGGCACCCAGGGCCCGATGCGTCCCGTGCTGCAGGGCCTGCTGCAGATCGCCGTGGCAGAACTGCATCTCGAGCGCGGCAACCGTCACGGTGCCACGGTGCTGATGGGGGAGGGTCTGGGGCGCCTGCGGGACTGTGGCGCGGCGGCCCTCGGCCTGGCGCTTGAGCCCCTGCGAAGCTGTGCGGCACTTCGTCTGCAGGCGTTGCAGGTGGGCGCCGACCTGTCAGACCTGCCACCGCCCGTTCTGAGGCTTGCCTGCTCCCACGACCGGTAAATTGAGCACTTGACCTCTTCGCCGCGCCCCTTCTTGATCGATCCGGCACGCCTGCTGATCAGGCTTCAACTTGCGTTGTCCCTGCTCTGTGGCGTGGGCTTCGCCTGGGTGCTGGCTCCGGTTCCCTGGGGTGTAGCCCAACGGGCAGAGGCCCAGGCCGACCCGCAGGTCGCCGGCGATGGCATGGTCACGATCGAATCCGACAGCCAGCAGGCTGACAATGCCACCGGCATTGTCACGGCAACGGGCAACGTGCGCATCACCTACCCGGAGAAGGGCATGGTGGCCACTTCGCGCCAGGCCCAGTATTTCTCGCGGGAAGGCCGACTGGTGCTGAGCGGCGATGTGGATGTGATCGACGCAGCTGGTCAGCGCATCCGCGCCGAGCGGCTCACCTACCGACTCGACAATGAGCGCCTCGTCGCCGAACCGGAACCCGGCCGCCAGGTGACCAGCCGCCTGAAGATCCGCCAAGAGACCGGCAAGCCGGCTCCGGCTGCACCAAAGCTGCCATGAGTCTGACCCTGGAGAGGGTCGCGATCACGATCGGCGGACGCCCGCTGGTGAGCGACGTGAGCCTGGAGCTCAATCCCGGTGAGGTGGTGGGCCTGCTGGGGCCGAACGGTGCCGGCAAGACCACCACCTTCAATCTCGTCACCGGACTGCTGAAGCCCGATCGGGGGGAGGTGCTGCTCGATGGCTCCAGCGTCGCCGACCTTTCCATGCCCAGAAGGGCACGCCTCGGCATCGGCTACCTGCCCCAGGAAGCGAGTGTTTTCCGCAATCTCACGGTGCGTGACAACCTGCGCCTGGCACTACAGCAGAGCGGAGCGAGCCCCGATCACCGCCACGATCGCCTGGAAGACTTGATCGCCGAATTCCATCTCGCCGCTTTCCAGCACCGTCGCGGCTTCCAGCTTTCCGGCGGTGAGCGACGCCGCTGTGAGGTGGCGCGAGCTTTGGCGGTGGGCGACAACGGGCCCCGCTACCTGCTGCTGGATGAACCGTTCGCCGGTGTGGATCCGATGGCCGTCTCCGATCTGCAGCAGTTGATCGATGGGCTGCGCAACAGGGGCATGGGTCTGCTGATCACCGACCATAACGTGCGCGAAACCCTGGCGATCACCGATCGGGCCTACATCCTCACCGACGGCCGCATCCTGGCGGCGGGAACTTCGGAGGCCATGGCCCACGATCCGCTGGTGCGCCGCCACTACCTTGGCGAGGCCTTTCAGCTGTGAGGGTTGCGCGGCTTCCGAGGCGGCTTCTGAAGCGGCTGCCGCTGCTCGATCGCTGGCTGTTGAGCGAACTGATGGGCCCGCTGCTGTTCGGGATTGCCGCCTTCACGGCCGTCTCCCTGTCGGTGGGTGTGGTGTTCGAGCTGGTGCGCAGAGTTGCTGAATCGGGCCTGCCACTTACCGCGGCAATGCAGGTGCTGCTGCTGCGGCTGCCGGGTTTTCTGGTGCTTTCCTTCCCGATGGCCACCCTGATGGCCACCCTGCTGGCCTTCAGCCGTCTGTCGGGCAGCAGTGAGCTCACGGCCCTGCGCAGCGTGGGTGTCAGCACGCAGCGCATGGTGCTGCCGGCCCTTGTGCTGGCACTGCTGATGAGCCTGCTCACCTTCCTGTTCAACGACCTGATCGTGCCGCGCGCCAATCTGGCCGCCACCAACAGCCTGGAGCGGGCACTCGGCAAGGCGATCACCACCGAGAAAGGCAGCAACATCATGTACTCGCGCTTCGGTCGCATCGCCCTCGAGAAGGGTGGAGACCGGGTGAAGATGCTCACCCACATCTTCTATGCACGCAACTACCTGCGCGGTGAGATGAAGGATGTAACCCTGCTCGATTTCTCCCGCCTCGGCCAGCGTCAGATGCTCACCGCTGAAAGCGGCGTCTGGAACGACGAAAAGTCGCTGTGGGAGTTCCGCGACGGCCGCATCATCAACGTCGATGACGCCAGCGGAACCACCACCTCGGCCCGCTTTGACCGCTACCTCTATCCGCTCAGTCGCGACCTCCAGGAGGTGGCCAAGCTCCCCACTGATCCGAGCGTGATGACGGTGGGTCAGGCGCGCACCGCGGAGCGACTGCAGCGCGAAGCGGGCAACAGCAAGGAGGCCAGGAGGCTGCGCGTACGCATCGATGAGAAATTCGCCTTCCCGGCCATCTGTCTGGTGTTCGGTCTGATCGGCAGCAGCCTGGGGGTGCGCCCCCATTCGCGCACCAGCCGCAGCCAGGGATTCGGCATCAGCGTGCTGCTGATCTTCGGCTATTACCTGATGTCATTCATCTTCAGCTCGCTCGGCATCACCGGCACGCTCTCGCCCTTCATGGCCGCCTGGCTGCCGGTGTTCATCGGTCTGGGAGGTGGTCTTTGGCTGCTGCGTCAGGCAAGCCGCTGACCGCGCCCCGGCGCGGCAGACTGGTCAGGTCTTGAATGTGCATGGTGAACGATCCGGTCCTCGGCCTCGGCCTGGCTGCCTTCGCGTTGCTGCTTCTGGTGCTGCCCCTGAGCTTCTGGTCGCTCAGTGAAGGCGGTGGTGGCCGCACCGCCTCGGCGGTGCGCACCCTTGTGGCCGCCGCCAACCTCTGCCTCACCGCTCAGCTGGTGCTGCGCTGGTGGGATGCGGGACACTTCCCGATCAGCAACCTCTACGAATCGCTCTGCTTCCTGGCCTGGGCCTGCACCCTCACCCAGTTGCTCGTGGAGCGCAGCTGGCCGAGCCCCCTGGTGCCGGCAGCGGCCACGCCGATGGCCCTGGGCTGCGTCGCCTTTGCCAGCTTCGCCCTGCCGGAACGCCTGCAGGAGGCCTCGCCGCTGGTGCCAGCCCTCCGCTCCAGCTGGCTGGTGATGCATGTAAGCGTGATCATGCTGAGCTACGCGGCGTTGCTGGTGGGTTCGCTGCTGTCGGTGGCCGTGCTGTTCACCGACCGGGGTCAGGCCCTGGAGCTGCGCAGCAGTTCGATCGGCAGCGGCGGCTACCGCCAGGCAAGGCTGGCAGGGGAGGGTGGAGCCTCCCTCAACTTGAGCAGCAGTGCCTTCCGTACCAGCGAACAGCTCGATAGCCTCAGCTACCGCACGATCACCGTGGGGTTCCTGCTGCTTTCGGTGGGCCTTGTGAGCGGCGCGGTATGGGCCAATGAGGCCTGGGGCAGCTGGTGGAGCTGGGATCCGAAGGAAACCTGGGCGCTGATCACCTGGCTTGTATACGCGGCCTATCTGCATACGAGGCTGATCCGCGGCTGGCAGGGCCGCAGGCCGGCGCTGGTGGCCTCCGCCGGCCTGGTGGTGATTGCGGTCTGCTACATCGGCGTCAACCTGCTCGGCATCGGCCTGCACAGCTACGGCTGGTTCTTCGGCTCAGAGGCCTGAAGCCTGCCCGCCTCCATCAGCCGCATCCGGCTTCTCAGGCGGCGGCTCCAGCCCAGCACCACCACCACTCCCATCGCCGGCAGCGGCCCGGGAACCGGTGTGTAAACCGCCTGGAAAAAACGCTGACCGATCACAGCATGAGCAGCCGTGGTGGGGTGGCTGCCGTCCCAGAAAAGGTAGGCATCCGGATCTGCACAGATGGTGGCTCCCACAAGGCAGCGGTCGATCACATTATCCAGACCGAATGAATTCTTGTCCGTGCGGACCTCGGCAAAAAGCTTGTCGATTTCGAAAAGGGTGATGTCCAGATCCGGCCTGGCTGTGGCAAGCCCGCTCACAGCTTGGTTCAGAACAGTGTTGAAACCTCCGCTCAAGGCTGACAGCAAGCCTTTCTGCTCCTCGGGAGCATTCAGGAATTCCGGGATCAGACCTAGATCCGGGGAGTTGACCACCAAAAAGTTGCGTGCTCCCTTACCGGCCAGTTCGACGATGGTGCCGGAGATGTTTGTGACCGCTGTGCCGATCAACTGGGTTGCCACATCAGGCTGGGGGAGAATCGGTGCGCCAGCTGTTCCGGTAAACGATCCCACACCTTGAGGTGGAGTGGTGTTATTGAGATAGAATACATCGTTGGGGAACAACCAAACCACAAAAAGTGATGTGTATGGATTGAAGGTTGGGTTGAGCGTGGTGAAGGCATCCAATTGCCAGGCATTGCCTTTTTGAGCAAATGCGCCTTGGATCAAAGGGAATGGATCGGTAACATCCCAGACTGATACAAAATTTTCATTCCCCGTGGTGGCACCTCCAAGGGCGAAATTGGTACCTCCCGCCGTCAGGGAAGGGCGGAAACTGTTGTTGTCAGGATTGAAAGCCTGCCAGAGGTATTCCACCGCAACCGGGCCATTGCTGTAGCGGTTGCCGGAATAGGGAGGCGATGTCGGAAAGCTGCCACCAGTCAGGGCACCGCTGTTACCCCCGTCCGAGAGGCTGTCACCGAAAACGAACAGGTTGGTGAGCGCACTGATGCCGGCCCACGCCGGTGCGGGGACAAAGGGAGCACTGAGCAGGGCGAGAGCCAGACCAAGACGAGGCAGGTGGCGCTTCAGGTTCATGGAGAGGTGGCAACGTCCCCATGGTCAGTGCTCAGGGCTGAACCGGCACCTTTCTGTAGGAAACTGCCCACAATGAAGCGCTGCAGCAGTGCTGAGGGCAAGAACGCTGGGCCTCAGACCAGGGCAGGCTCGGGCCGGCGGCTGGTGCGGATCCCCTGGATCGCCTCGGCGTAGTCAGCGGCACCGAACACACCGGAGCCAGACACGATGGCGTTGGCACCCGCCTCGATCACCTTCCAGGCATTGCCAGGCTTGACACCGCCATCCACTTCGATCCAGGGATCGAGCCCCTTCTCCTGGCACATGCGACGCAGATCGCGGATCTTCTGCACCTGGCTGTCGATGAAGCTCTGGCCGCCAAAGCCGGGGTTGACGCTCATGATCAGCACCAGGTCGCAGAGCTCAAGGCAATATTCCAGTGTGTCAAGGGGGGTGCTGGGGTTGAGCACGGCACCGGCCTGCTTGCCCAGTTCCTTGATCTGGGCCAGGTTGCGGTGCAGGTGCGGGCAGGCCTCCACCTGCACCGAGATGATGTCGGCGCCGGCGCGGGCGAAATCGGCCACGTACTTCTCCGGCTCCACGATCATCAGGTGCACGTCGAGCGGCTTGGTGGTCACAGGCCTGAGGGCCTCGACGATCAGGGGGCCGATCGTGATGTTCGGCACAAAGCGGCCGTCCATCACATCCACGTGGATCCAGTCGGCACCAGCCCGGTCGACGGCGCGCACGTCATCGCCGAGGCGGGAGAAATCGGCTGAAAGGATCGAGGGTGAAACGACGAGGGGCTTGGTGCTCATGGACGTTCACCTGGCAGTAGGAGAATCATTGTAAGGAGGCGCCGGCCGCGCTGATACGATGGCGCCGCTTCCAGCCCCCAGAGGGCCAGTGGTGCCAGGCGCCTGCGGCCATCCCCGCCACCCCCGGATACGGGGTCACCCCTCTGCCGATCGGTGCGCCGATCGCCGCCGAAGCGTCCCTTCTCCCGCCGGACCGCCGTGGATCGCACTCTCATCCAGGAAATTCTTGAGGTCGTTGAGCAGGCCGCCATCGCATCAGCCGAACTCACTGGCCTGGGCAAGAAAGACGAGGCCGACGCCGCAGCCGTAGAGGCCATGCGCAAGCGCATGGGCCAGATCCAGATGCAGGGCCGGATCGTGATCGGCGAAGGAGAGCGCGATGAAGCACCGATGCTTTACATCGGTGAGGAGGTGGGTAGTGGCAGCGGTCCCGGTGTGGATTTCGCGGTGGACCCCTGCGAGGGCACCAACCTCTGCGCCAACAGCCAGCGCGGTTCGATGGCCGTGCTTGCGGCGTCCGACCGGGGGGGTCTGTTCAATGCTCCCGACTTCTATATGAAGAAACTGGCTGCCCCCCCGGCCGCCAAGGGCAAGGTCGACATCCGCAAATCCGCCACCGAAAACATCGCCATCCTCAGCCAGTGCCTCGGTCTGGCCCCAAGCGAGCTCACCATTGTGGTGATGGATCGCGCCCGTCATAAGGATCTCATCGCCGAGATCCGCGCCACTGGCGCGCGCGTACAACCCATATCCGACGGTGACGTGCAGGCCGCCATCGCCTGCGGCTTCGCCGGCACCGGTACCCACTGCCTGATGGGCATCGGCGCGGCCCCCGAGGGGGTGATCTCCGCCGCCGCCATGCGTGCACTCGGCGGCCATTTCCAGGGCCAGCTGGTCTACGACCCGGCCATCGCCCAGACCTCCGAATGGGCGGATTACACCAAGGAGGGCAACATCGCCCGCCTCAATGAGATGGGCATCACCGATGTCGACAAGATCTACGAAGCCGAGGAGCTGGCCTCCGGTGAAAACGTGGTCTTCGCCGGCAGCGGCATCACCGATGGATTGCTGTTCCATGGTGTCAAATTCGAGAAAGACTGCACACGCACCAGCTCGTTGGTGATCAGCACACTCGACAACAGCGCCCGTTTCACCAATACCATTCACATCAAGCCCGGCGCCCAGAGCATTGCCCTGCGCTGAGGGCGCGAGCTGCCGCACACTCCATGCACATCGCCGTCATCGGCCTCAGTCACCGCACGGCTCCCGTGGAGATCCGCGAGCGGCTCAGCATTCCAGAGCAGACCATGGAGGTCTCGCTGCAGCAGCTGCGGGCCGACGACCAGGTGCTGGAGGCATCCATCCTCAGCACCTGCAACCGACTGGAGATCTATGCCCTCCTCCGTCATCCGGAGGAGGGCATCTCCGCTGTGGGCTCGTTTCTGAGCGGAGTGGCCGGTCTGCAGATCGATGAACTCAGCCCGCACCTGTTCATCTATCACCACGAGGAAGCGATCGCCCACCTGCTGAGGGTTTCCGCCGGTCTCGACAGCCTGGTGCTCGGCGAGGGGCAGATCCTCTCCCAGGTGAAGAAGATGGTGCGCCTCGGTCAGGAATACCGATCCGTCGGACCGATCCTCAATCGACTGCTCAACCAGGCGGTGAGCACCGGCAAGCGGGTGCGCACGGAAACCCGCCTGGGCACCGGCGCCGTCTCGATCAGCTCGGCGGCCGTCGAGCTTGCCCAGCTCAAGATCGGCCAGGCCCGCGGCATCGATGAGCTCGTTCCCCTGGATCAGGAGCAGGTGGCGGTGGTGGGTGCGGGCCGCATGGCTCGGTTGCTGCTGCAGCATCTGCAGGCGAAGGGATGCCGGGGAGTGGTGCTGCTCAATCGCACCGTAGAGCGGGCCGAGCAACTCGCTGTTGATTTCCCCCAGCTTCCGGTTCAGTGCCGCCCACTCTCTGACCTCAACCACTGCCTCAGCACCTGTTCCCTGGTGTTCACCAGCACCGGTGCCGAAGAGCCGATCATTCACCGGGGCCGGCTGGAGGGGCTGAACCGCCGCTCCAGCCTGATGTTGATCGACATCGGCGTCCCCCGCAACATCAGTGCCGACAGCGCCGAGCTTGC
>B570J29032_109957611_pt1 | contig 10224 bp, 8 predicted proteins | sample LakMenEpi16Nov12_FD_29032 | JGI IMG/M metagenome (IMG submission 29032)
GCAAACAAAAATAGCAATATATTTTTAATGTGCAGTTTTATTTTTAAAATTACGGAATTATCGTTTTTTCCTTGCTGTAAAAATCAAAGCCACCTTCGTTTTTAATGAAATTTAATTGCGGAAAATTAGCCTTAATATTTTCTCTTTGATTGATTTTCGTAATAAAATAGGCTGGTTTGTCTATCGCTTCTGTCATGAGCCAATTATCTACTAATGCATTTAATGTAATCACATTAAAATCATTTTTATCTGCAAGCGTACTGACATAGTTTTTTCTTATGTCACTAATTTTATCAGTGGATTTTGGAGGCTTTACTTGTCCATAATAGTAATGGGCATAACTTTTGTGTCCAACTGTTGTCACATAAGCCTCTTTATTTTGTATGCTTTTCAAAAACAAAATAGCAGGTCCTTGCGAAAATCGTTCGATCTTTGGCACTACAAATATGGCATAACCCATCAAAGTTATTCCAGCTGCTAGGGCCAAAGAAAAAACCATTTTCTGATAGTCTTTTTGTTTGATAAAATACAAAGCCATTAGTATGCCTAAAGGATAAAAAATACCAATCAAGAATTCAAATCCTGTAAAATTTAAATCATAATTTAAACAGGCTACGGCAAACGGGTCTTTCACCAAAAGTTGTTCCAGCCATTTTTTTTGATAAAATAAAATAGGCGTTGCAATTAATAACAAGCTAAAAACAGAACCAATAATGACAAAAAATATCTTTATGAATTTTGGCAGATCTTGTTTTTCTTTAATCAAATGATAAACATATAAAGCCGCTAAATAAGATAATGGTAAGTAGGCCATTGAGGAGTAATGCACTATTTTAGTTTTAACAATGGTAAATAAAATCATCACTACCCAAAACAAAATCTTCATCCATAAAGTAAAATACGATTGATTTTGATCAGAAATACTGTTTTTTTGAAAAGCTTTTAGTGCTAATACTGACATGGGAAAACAGCCCAAAAGCACAACCAAAAAATGATAATAAAACGGTTGTTCATGACCTGCTACAGGCTGCGTAAAAAGTTCTATTTGATACTTAATAAATTCAATAATAAACCATGGACCGTTATTAATCACTTCATAACCAAACCACAACGAAGTCACAAGAAAGGCCGTCAACGCAAAAACTATAATGTCTTTAATACGCAGTTTATCTTTGAATCTGGTATAAATTAAATAAACAATATAGGATAAAATTATTAATAAAACAGCGACAGGTCCTTTGGTAATAATTGCTAATCCTGCAAAAAAACCGCCCCAAAAACTCCATTTTATTTGTTTGACTTGTACGTTTTTAGCTAAAAAATAAACCGCTATAAAAATAAATAAATTAAAAATGGGGTCAATAATCCCTGATTTAAAATATAAATGCGGTAAAAAAGAACCAAAATATAATAAACTCCAGATGAGCCCAAACTTTGGTGAATAGAGTTTTTTGCCCAATGTATAGAGTAACCACAAAGTAATTACGCCTGCCAAAGCATTTGGAAAACGAGCCGCAAATTCATTAATGCCAAATATTTCCATAGATAAGGCTTGTAGCCAAAAAAACAGAGGTGGTTTTTCCCAAAAGGGTTCGTAATTGATCTGTACCCTGAAAAAATCTTGCGTCACAAGCATTTCCCGTGCCGACTCGGCAAAATTAATTTCGTCCCAATCAAACAAATGAACATTACCCAAAAAAGGAAAAAAGAATAAAACACCTAATGCTACAATTAATACTAAATATTTTTGATTAATGGTCATAAGAATTAAAACTATTTTCTAATTAATAAAAAGCTTTGGCTAAAATGATTAGTCAGCAATGTGCCAAAATTAAATTTTAAATATTTTGCAGTCAACGATTCAATAAATTTTTGAAACAAATCTAGTCCTGAACTTGCTCCTAAAATGACTTGGATCATAAAAAATCGTCAGCTAATTACTTTAATAAATGCCAGTTATAAAGACCAATTCTTGTGAAGAAATGTTTGCAAGATGTACTTAAAACGCCCAATCCATAAGTTGTACTTCTTGAAAAGTTAATGGAGGAAGCTTCCTCAAAATATTTGGTTGGACAAGTGATTTCGGCAATTTCAAATTTTTTATATATAATTTGAGATAACATTTGATTATCAAAAACGAAATCATTTGAATTTTCATTATACTTCACACTTTGCAACACTTCTTTAGAAAAGGCACGATAGCCCGTATGATATTCCGAAAGCTTTTGACCAACCAGCACGTTTTGGAAAAGCGTTAAAAAACGATTGGCGATATATTTATACATCGGCATGCCACCTCTTAATGCACCATTCCCTAAAATACGAGAACCTAATACAACAGGATAAACGTCTTTGGCTATCAGATAAGCCATAGAATGAATCAGTTTTGGCGTATATTGATAATCGGGATGAAGCATGATGACAATATCTGCACCTATTTCAAGTGATTTATTGTAACATGATTTCTGGTTGCCACCATAGCCCAAATTTTGTTCATGAATGATAACGTGCTGTACACCTATTCTTTTGGCTAATTCGCTGGTGTTGTCCTTGCTTTTGTCATCAACCAAAACAACTTCATCTACAATGTCAAAAGGAATTTCTTGAAAGGTTTTTTCTAACGTGAGCGCTGCATTGTAAGCAGGCATGACTACGACTATTTTTTTTCCGTCTATCATTAATCGTTGAATTAAATTATGGACAAATATACTAAATCAAAATATAAATGTCATAAAGGGTTTGCATTAAAATTTGATGATGCAAAAATAGGGCTATAAATTTAATTTAATCTTCTGTTTTTTTTTGGTGAAACATTAAGGTGTTAAGGTATTAAGAAATTTTTTAGGTGATGTAAATTTAGTATTTGGAAAAACATCTTTATTTGAATGGTTCAATTATTTGCAATAATTGTGGATGGGTATAGAAATGTAGGATAAAAACCTTAACTTTGACTCTCAAATAATTTTCGTTGCAAAAATCATCTACCCTAGGGTTACTTTTCGGCTTTGTCTTTCTTGTTGTTTTTGAAGGAAAAACGCAAATTGTCAAAGATACGACCTCATTGTCAGAGATTATCTTGATAGGTTCACCTATTAAAAATACGGTGCAAAAAGCAGCTTCTTCAGTGGGGTTGATTACTGAAAAAGAAATTAATCAAACGGATGGGGTAATCTTAACACCACTGCTTAATAAAATCCCAGGTGTTTATAACCAACAAGGTGCCCTCAATACCAATCGATTGACGATTCGCGGCATTGGCGCCCGGTCATCATTTAGCACCAATCGCATTAAAGCTTATTTTGAAGAAATTCCACTCACGTCTGGAGAAGGCGAAACAACCCTAGAAGATATTGATTTGAGTGTTTTGCATAAAGTTGAAATAATTAAAGGGCCAAATTCCACAAGTTTTGGTGCTGGTTTGGGTGGCGTGGTTCACCTCTTCGGCAATCAATCGGCTACTGGTCAGTCATCAGTTAGAGCAGGCGCCACATGGGGAAGTTTTGGTTTAAATAAACAGACGATTACAGCACAATTGTCAACCGATAAAACCAATTTATCTATTAATTATAGTAACCTCAAGAATGAAGGTTTTAGAGCAAATAGTAACTATGACAGACAATCGCTAAATATATTTGGCAAACAACAACTTTCAGAAAAAGGCACATTAAATTTTATAGGGATAGCAACGCGAGTAAAAGCTTTTATTCCGAGTTCGATAAACCTGACAGATTTTAATAACAGACCAGAAATCGCGGCTGCAAATTGGAGTGCTGCCCAAGGCTTTGAATCCTATAATAAATTGCTTCTAGGCATTGGTTATGACCATTCTTTTTCAGAAAAATGGACTTGGCAAACCACTTTATTTACAAATTTTAAGGATGCCTATGAACCGCGACCTTTCAATATTATTGCCGATCAAACGTCAAATTTTGGTGTTCGAAGTAAAATGAACTATACTGATATGCTTTTTTCAATGCCAACCAAAATGAGTTTTGGCACGGAGGTACTTTTTGAAAAATATGCTTTTACTTTATATAGAAATTTGTATCTAACACAACCCGGTCAAGGCAGCATTCAAGGTGAAAAATTTAGCGATGCCAATCAAAACAGAAATTATATCAACCTATTTTGGCAAATGGACCTGCAGTTGAATGCAAAATTGCATTTAGAAGGGGGAATCGCTTTAAACAAAACTAATTATCGCCAAACAGACGATTTTCAAAATAACGAAAACAGCAGAGAAAACTATGCTTTTGATGCGATTTTGTCGCCACGACTAGGTTTATCTTATGAACTTTCAAAAGGGAAAAATTTGTTTGCATCATTAAGCAAAGGGTTTTCACATCCCACAGTTGCTGAAACTTTAACCCCTGAAGGTCAACTTAATCCGAGCATTTTACCCGAAATTGGCCTCAATTATGAATTGGGTTTTAAAGGAAACTTTTTTAATAAAAAACTTTATAGCGAGCTGAGTTTTTATGCCACTTCAATCCGTAATTTATTGGTGGCGCAACGGATAGCCGAAGATCAATTTGTGGGCATCAATGCTGGGGAAAGCCTGCATCTCGGTTTGGAATATCTGATTAATGGAAAAATCATTAACCGTGAAAAAATGCAATTAAATACTTATTTATCTGGTAGTTTAAACCAATTCAAGTTTGTTGATTTCATCAATAATGGCCTTGATTTTGGTGGTAATAAGCTACCATCCGTTCCAGAATTTCAATATAATCTTGGTTTAGATTTAACTGCCAACGGCTTTTCCTTTTCAAGCGTCTATCGTTATGTTGGCACCATTTTTTTGAATGACGGTAATTCTTTGTCCACACAACCCTATCAATTATTGGACTTCAACACGGCTTATTCTTTTTCTATTTGGAAAAAACTTCAGGCAACCTTCCAATTTGGTATTCAAAATAGTTTAAATGAAAAATATGTGGCGAGCTTGCTGCCTAATGCCGTTGGTTTTGGCAATGTTGCGCCACGGTATTTTTATCCTGGTCAACCAAGAAATTATTATGGCGGTCTACAGTTGACTTACCAATTTTTTTAAAAGGAATTTATCTACTTTTTTATCCCTGCAACCTCATCAACAGTGACCATTTTGGTTTGCTTATTTCCCCAAGAATTAGTAATGTAATTCATCACATCGGCCACTTCTTCATCGCTTAAACCCATGGGCGACATGGTGCCATTATATTTTTTTCCATTCACTTTTATTGGCCCAGATTGACCATATTTGATAGCGTGGATGCTTTCTTTGCGTTTGTTTACCAACCAATCTGAACCCGCTACAGGCGGCACCTTTTCACTGCCTTTTCCATGACCGAGATGACATTGGATGCAATAACCTGTATAAACTTCTTGGCCGCGTTGAATACTTTTGATTAAGTCATTGTTGGTTGCGCGCAGTTGTTCAATTGGCAATAATTCAACCGAAGTCAATACATTTGTAAAAGTAAGCATAGCCAAAACAACCATCAACTTCATTAGCCTTTTGGTATAATTTTAATGATTCCTTTTCCTTCTACCGCCATATAAATAAAGCCATCAGGACCTTGTCGGACGTCTCGCAATCTGCCGATGTCGGTCGCTATTTTTTGACGACCAATAACTTTTTCGCCTTCAAGCTTCACCAATTCTAAATATTGAAAACTAAGCGAACCAACCAACAAATGTCCTTTCCATTTCGGATATTTATCCCCTGAAACAAAGGCCATACCGCTTGGCGCAATAGAGGGCGTCCAATAGTAAAGTGGTTGTTCCATGCCTTCCTTTTCAGTTAAATTTGAAATGATTGACCCATTATAATCGATGCCATAGGTAATGACTGGCCAACCATAATTTGCCGCTTTTTTTACTATATTTATTTCATCACCGCCTTGTGGACCATGCTCATGCGTCCAAATTTTTCCTGTTATAGGATGTTTCGCCATACCTTGTGGATTGCGATGACCATAGGAAAAAATGGCTTCCTTGGCGCCATTTACACCAACAAACGGATTGTCTGCTGGTATCTTGCCGTCATCATGCAAACGGTAGACTTTACCGCCATCTCTGTTGACGTCTTGCGGATTTTCGGGATGATTGCCTCTATCACCTATTGTAAAATATAAAAAACCTTCGTTATCAAAAGCGATGCGAGAACCAAAATGATGTCCTCTCGTGGTGTTTGGCGTGCCTTTGTAGAGCGTTTCGATTTGCACCAAACTTTGTCCTTCCAACTTAGCCCGAATCAGTTGGGTATGTGAGCCTTTTTCTTGACCTTCATCGGAAGAATAAGTTATATACAGCCAACCATTTTTAGCATAGTCTTTATGGGCAACAATATCTAGCAAACCGCCTTGACCTTTTGCAATAACCTTTGGTACATTTTTGATTTCAGTTTTGTTTTGGCCTTTAATCAGATAAAGCATACCTGATCTTTCAGTCACTAACATGGCGCCATTGGGCAGCCAAGTCATTCCCCATGGGATGGCGATATCGGCCGCGACGGTTTCAAAGGTATATGTCACTTCCTCTGGTAACAGTGGAATATCGGTCGTTTTTTCTTGTGCTTTACAACTAACCAATGCAAAAAGTATTGCTAATATAAATGGACGCATAATCTTTATTTTTTTAATGAAACAAAAATAGGGATTAAATTGTAATGTAAAGTTTTTTTAGTGAAACATTAAGAAGTTAGGGGATGAAGAATGTTTAGGTAAGCGTTTGCAGTGTTTAATATTTTTTTTTAATCTTGCTGCGAAGTCATAGATGTTTAAAGCGTATTTAGGCTGAGACTTTGGGGAACTGCATTTTTATAAATTTCAGATTTTTTTAAGATCTAATGGCTTATTGTTTTTTATGAAGAATGAACAAGTAATAATCAAAATAATGAATGTCCCTTCTATTATGCGCTGATACAGTCCTGCAAATTCTGTCAATGGGTCTGATAACAAAATTCCAGTAAATAAAATACTATTTAGTCCGCAGATGATGGCAACTTTTGATAAACCTAAATGTGTCTTCATTTGACGGAGACCTATACCAATGGCTAATATACTAAACGGGACAAAAATGTAAGTCAATAAACCTGTTAGGTTATGAATTAATTGAGAAATACTCGGGTCAATTAATTCCTTATTACATCCTTTGTCGCATGGAAAAATACCAACAATTATTGTAGCAATTCCATAAAAAATTCCGATACCCAAAAAACCAATTTTTATTAAGTTAGATTTAGGAAATTCTCTGAATCCAAGAAAAGCGAATATTGTTAGTAGAAGACCACTAGGAATATAACCAAAATATCTTAAAGCCTGTCCATAAGGCGTACCAATAGCATACGTTTCACTAATATATTGTGAAAGTGGGTTGTAGTTGTCAAACTGAAAACCACCTAATATTGAAGCAGCCGAAAATAAAATCACACCAATTATTCCTGTCCAAAAAATCACTCTTTCATTCATAGTTATATTGCTGTTTTATGTTGATGTCTGAATTTGTGGCGTCGTGCGCTAGGCGTGTCGGAAATTAATAAATTTAGGTAAGTTTCTGTGTTTTTTAAATTGCTCATTACAACTCCCGCTCTGCTAAAATACCATTTATTTTTAACTCACCAAAATTTATAAAAAAATCAACCTGAAAATGTTTGTATTTATGCATGAGGTGCCAAATTTAGGTGACTTTAAAATTAGGAAGTTGATTTTTTAATCATGCTGTGAAGGTACTATTTTAAAAAGCATAACATCCTTAAGCCCATCTTTAAATTATTTTACATTTTGGAGACTTGGTGGTACTTTGTGATTTACTTCGTGTAACTTTGTGTAATAACTTTAGCCCAAAGTTTCACCAAGAATCCACAAAGACGCACAAAGTATAAAGGATTAATTATATAAAAAACTTGAAATGATTTTTTTTCAATATATTTTAACCTTTCGCAGCTGCTTAACCTTTAGAAAATTTTTGACCCCTCCTCTACTTCTTCGTGACCATAATTTTATCAATACGCTGACCATCTTTGTCAATAACCTCTAATTCATAATTGTCGATGGTTACTTTTTGCCCAATTTGCGGCAAGGTATTGTAGTTATAGATAATGAGTCCTGCCACTGTTGTATATTTTGATTGATAGTCTTCCTTTAATTCTATGTCAAAATATTTTACAAAATCAATAATCGCATATTGGCCGTCAACCAACCAGGAATTCTCATCTCTTTGTGTTATTTGATACTCTTCTTGATCAATTTCTGTGGCATCTCCTACCAAGGCGTCTACTACATCATCCATGGTTACGATGCCTTGCGTGGTGCCATATTCATCAACGACAATCCCATAGTGCATTTTTTCCTTTTTGAAAGATTCCAAGACATTATAAGCATAAGTATTCTCATTAAAGTAAATAGGCTCTTTGACGATTTCTTTTATACTAAAATCTTTATTTGTTGAAGGCGTAAATAAATCCTTTAATAAAGCAATACCAATGATATCATCTAAGTCATTGGTGCTACTCACTGGATAAGCCGAATGTTTCTCTTGATTAATTTTGCTTTTGATTTCTTCCCAAGTATCATTCAGCGTAAAAAATACGATTTCACTTCTATGTGTAAAAAGTGTATTGACTTTTCGGTCGCCCAGCTCAAAGACGCGTTCCATGATATTGTGCTCAATATCTTGAATTTCGCCACCTTCTGCACTTTCTTTGATGATGGATTTTATTTCTTCTTCTGATACCTTACTGTCTGTCGTTTTCTTGATACCCATAATATTCAATAAAAGATCATTGGTCGTGGTCAATAACCAAACAAAGGGTGAAGTAATTATGGACAGCACTTTCATCGGCTTCGCTAAAAAAATGGTAATTGGCTCTGGAAAAGTCATCCCCAATCTTTTTGGCAATAATTCGCCTAACAATATGGATAAAAAAGTGATGAAAACAACAATTAGTCCAGTTGCCGCAGCATGCGCATAGGGTTTGATGGTTTCAAATTGCATGAAATAGTCTGTCACATCTGTGGTTAAGTTTTCACCACTATAAACCCCAAGCAAAATACCAATTAAGGTGATGCCTATTTGAACTGTTGATAGAAACTTGGACGGATTTTCTGAAAGTTCCAAGGCGGTCTTTGCGCCTGTGCTGCCTTTCTTTTTGGCATTTTCTAACTTGAATTTTCGCGATGAAACCAATGACATTTCAGACATTGAAAAAACGCCATTAAGTAGCACTAAACCAATAATTATTAATATTTCCATTTTTTTTATTTCTATTTTTTAATGTTTGTTTGGTATTAGTTTGATTAAGCGAAGTTAGGTCTTTTTTTTAAGAGCGCAAATTTATGCTTGAAAAAATAGTGCTTGAAAATTGCCTTAGTTATAGCATGAATCGCCTAATAGCTTAATGCTGTATAGATAAGGAAAATACTACTGCTGCCTGGTGCTGAGGCTTTCGCAGCACAGTAAGGAAGAGACTTTGGGGAACCTGGGCAGTTTTCAGTGGGCAGTTGCAGTGGGCAGTTGCAGTTTACAATTTACAGTATACAATTTACAATATACAGTATACAAATTGCTAAATTGCTCCAAAAAAAATTAAAGAAATTTAAGGTCTTTGTTCAAAACCCAACCTTCGAGATCATCATTGATATAGATTTTCGACCAAGTGTTGTCGGTTTCTAGAATGCTTACTTTTGTGCCTTCATGGAGTTTAAAGGCTTCAGCAGATTGGTTGAGGGGTTCATTTTTTACAGAGATTTCTTCAGGGTAGATAATGGCAAAAGTTTGACTTTCTATGTTATTTTTTTCAAAAAAACCTGCAAAAAGTGATACCAACATAAGTACACCACCTAGGAAAATCCCAGTAAAAAACAGTCGCTTTTTAAAACTATCATGCACCATATAAAAACCTGCAAAACAGCCAACTGCCAACAAGAGGTTGACAATGCTCCAAATTGCCCAAGTATCATAATGAAAAATGCCCGTGAACTTTCTAAAAAAAGCCGTGACACCTACGGGCGGTTTTTCTTTTATGGCATCAATCTTTTTCTGATTAGCCAAAGTCAAATTGATTTTAGCATCTTTAAAGGCAGGCTCTAACATCAAGGCTTTTTCATAATGATAAATGGCTGGCCCGATTTTGTTTATTTTAAAATAGCAATTACCCAAATTAAAATATAATTCCGCAGAATGTTTTTTGGCTTTTAGAATGCTTTCATAACTGTCAATCGCTAATTGATAGTTAGCATTCTT
>B570J29032_109957608_pt1 | contig 10218 bp, 8 predicted proteins | sample LakMenEpi16Nov12_FD_29032 | JGI IMG/M metagenome (IMG submission 29032)
TTCTGTTCAAGCCAAGCAACATCGATTTCGATATCGAAGTGACCTGAGTTAGCCATGATTGCGCCATCCTTCATTACTGCAAAGTGCTCGTCGCGTAGAACATCGCGATTGCCTGTGACTGTAATGAATACGTCGCCAACTTTTGCTGCATCTACCATTGGCATAACGCGGAAGCCTTGCATCATTGCATCGAGAGCCTTTGTTGGGTCGATTTCAGTAACGACTACATCTGCGCCCATACCTTTGGCACGCTCTGCAACACCTTTACCGCAGTAACCAAATCCAGCCACTACGACAATACGTCCTGCGAGCAAGAAGTTTGTAGCACGGAAGACTGCATCGAGAGTCGACTGGCCTGTTCCGTAACGGTTATCGAACATGTGCTTTGTGTCAGTGTCATTAACGGCAATCATTGGGAATGTAAGCGCGCCATCTTTAGCCATCTGGTTTAGGCGAATAACACCTGTTGTGGTCTCTTCGCAGCCACCTGCGATGTTTGGAAGTAATTCCTTGCGAGTTGTGTGAAGTGTATTAACAAGATCGCAACCATCGTCAAATACTTGATGTGGTTCGATATCGAGTGCTGCATTGATATGTGAGTAGTAACCATCGCGGTCTACCGCGTTACGAGCAAAAACTGAAATTCCATACTCGTGAACTAACGCAGCTGCTGTGTCGTCTTGTGTTGAAAGTGGGTTCGATGCACACAGTGCGATTTCTGCACCACCAGCTTTGAGTACGCGCATAAGGTTTGCTGTCTCAGTTGTGACGTGCATGCACGCAGCAATACGCACTCCAGTAAATGGTTGTGACTTTTCGAAGCGTTCACGAATCTGTGCCAAGACAGGCATGTTGCGCTCTGCCCATTCGATGCGCTTGCGACCTTCTGCTGCAAGTGATGCATCTGCAATATCGTGCTTTGGAATAGTTGTGACAGGTGTCATTTAAATTTATCTCCCTAGTTAAAACGGCTGTTTTTTCGCGTGACCTTCGGCGTAGGGCTCTACTGTGCTAGTCGGCTGTATAACTAGTTTAGTCGACTTCGAATAAAAGGGTGAAACAGGCTTAGCCCCTAATGGTGTTAAGTACATCATCACGCACATTTTTCATGCGTGTCTCCGTCGAAGCCTCGACGTTAAGTCGAAGGAGGGGCTCAGTGTTTGATGCGCGGAGGTTAAACCACCATCCATCTGCAGTGACAGTCAAACCGTCAAGGTGATCAATCTGCACTTCATCTTTGCCTGAGTACTTCTCTTCAATAACGTTCATAGCTGCCTGTGCATCGGTAACTGTTGAATTAATCTCACCGCTAGAAACATAGCGATTAAATTCTTTGAGGATGGAAGATAATGTTTTTTTACTTTCTCCAAGTGCGGCAATTGCATGAAGTGCTGCGAGCATTCCTGAATCTGCTTTCCAAAAATCCCTAAAGTAGAAGTGACCTGAGTGTTCGCCACCAAAAACTGCGTTAGTTTCGGCCATAAGTTTCTTAATATAGGAGTGGCCCACTCTAGATCTGACGGCTGTTCCACCGTTCTCTTCTACAACTTCTTTAACAGCTTTAGAGGAAATCAAGTTATAGATTATATTTGAACCAGGGTATTTCTTAAGCTCGCGCGTTGCTATCAGTGAGGTGAGAGATGATGGGTTTACTAAATCTCCCTTTTCATCCACAAGAAAGCAACGATCGGCATCGCCATCAAAAGCTAATCCAATATCAGCTCTGTGCTTCTTCACTGCCTTCTGCAGATCCACCAGGTTCTTAGGATCAATTGGGTTCGCCTCGTGATTAGGAAAAGTTCCATCGAGTTCAAAGTACATCTCGATTACTTCAGCGCTCAATCGCTGAAACACTGCAGGTGCCGTATGGCCGGCCATTCCATTCCCTGCATCAATAACTATCTTGAGCGGACGAATACTAGAGAGATCAACCAATGTGAGCAGATGATCGACATAGGACTCAAGCAAATCTTGCTTCTTTTCAATACCAACGTTACGCATTGCCATAGGAGTGCCTTCTTTGACGAAGTTCTCAATTGTTACTAGACCCGATTCTTTTCCAATTGGACGTGCACCGCTGAGACATAACTTAATTCCGTTATATGCCGCTGGGTTGTGACTTGCGGTAAACATTGCACCCGGAAGATTCAAGTTGCCAGCTGCAAAATACAACATGTCAGTCGATGCAAGACCTATTCTGATTACATCAAGCCCTTGAGAAGTAATTCCCGCAGAGAAAGCCGTGGCTAAAGAGGGAGATGAAGGACGCATATCTTCGCCAATTACAACTGTGCCTGGTTCTCGCGATAACTCTAAAAATCGAGCGACAGCTACTCCAGTGGCAAATGCAAAGTCAGGAGTCAGTTCTTTATCTACAAGTCCACGAATATCGTAAGCCTTAAAAATTGATTCGCTCATGTGTATATCGTAAAGAGATTACTAGCTGTATGAGAAATTACGAAGGCACAGCGCGTAAATGTCCACGACGGCCCACGCTCGATTGTGAAGTAGATGGCGTTAAGAGAGAAGAATCAGAGTTTGCTCCCTGCGCAACTTCGCGAACCGCATCTGCGATTGCCATAAGGTCATCATCGCTTGGTCCAACTTGATTTTCATCAACATCTTGACGAATGACGCTCCAACCATTGGGAACGGTAAGTCTCGTTGAATGTTTGTCGCAAAGATCATAAGCGTGAGGTTCAGAAAAAGTTGCAAGAGGACCTAAGACTGCCGTTGACTCTGCGTAAATGTAGGTCAGTGTCATTGTTGAAATAGAGGAACAACTGACGCGCGAGCAGCTACGACCGCCACGAAAGTGTGAACTCATGAGTACAAGGTTATAGGTGTTACTGAAAAAACTATGGGTTTAACACACTGATATTTGAAGCAGGAATTGCAGACTTAGTCAGAACGCTTCCTGGCGTCAAAGGCAGATATCCGTAACCACTCTTCGAGGAGATGAGGGCTGCACCAGATACGCCACGTGCAATTTTTGTAAATCTTACAGAACGTGTCGAAGCTGAGACTTTATAGGTCGCAATGTCTTCGCCACGGATAATCACGGATCGTAATTCGCCCTTACTGGAAATCACGTCAAGGGTTACCCGAACCGACTTGCCAGTAAAGACAAGGGTGGGAGCTAATCCCGTCGTTGCCAAAGTGAAATCTTTTAGCTCGGGGGCAGATGTGCTCCAGACGAAATCACTCTTTCCTTCAGCGAGAGTCCTGGAAAATACTGAGCCAAGAATTGGCTGGTCGGATTTAATAATCAAAGCAAAATTCCCTGATTTCATCTTTATATTCATTGGAATTTCAATCACTTTTTGATTCGGAATAACTTTTCCATTGATTCCAAGCGGGGAGAATGTTCCATCGGTAGAGCGAATCTCAGCGCTTATTCTTGCGTTAATTTCACCTGGTACTAGCAGTCGCAGTGTGTGGGAAGTTGCACGGTTTCCCTTATTTAATTGAGGAATTGCAGGAATCTCAATTACTTTTCCTGGATTAGATGATGGGTTTACTACATCCCCACCAAGAGCTCTTAGCCCTTTACCTCTCTCGTCAATAAGAAAAGCATTTACTCGACCTGACTTTGGCACGACATGAATTGAGATTCTCTTTGCTCCAGGCACCAATGAAACTAATGGAATACTCTCGTATGAGTTTGCTTTCACAATAAACTCTTGTTGAGTGAGTGATCCTTTCTCTGTAAAGACAGAAACGCTCACAAGTGCCCTACCTAATCCACTATTGACGAGATTAAGGGAGCCTTTTGATGTGATGTCAGCGGTTGCACCAACAAACCATTGTGACGTTGCTGGAGCGCTGCATGCAACGGACCCGGCCCACACACCTTTTCGTGCCTGCCATACAACAGGAGTTATCTCTTCACTTTCGATTATTGCAGATTGAGAAGTAATGGCATATCGACTGACTTTAACAGTCCTGGTATTCATCGAAGATGTTCCCGTCTTCCGCAATTGCATCTCGGCAGAAGTAAGAGATATTGCTGTTGAAAGTCCCGCAATATTTGGGGGACATACCGTCGAAGGATAACTTTCACTAAAGCTTTTTGTAGAGACTGTAAAGTCAAGCAAGTTACTTGAAAGCAGTACGAAGGTGATAGCTACTGCGAGAAAGATGGATCTTTCTTTTTTCATGCAAGCTCCTTCTCTGAAATTTCTCGCTTGCGACGCCCACCTGGAAGTGCCAAAACTGTTGTTGTCAGAAGGATGATGATGAAGAATGAAATCCAGGCTCGACGAAGAGTGCCATCGTGGAAGACAAGGACTTCTCCTGCGTTAGTTACCTCAAATGTTGGTAATCCGTTTTGGTCTTGAATTCGAGCACTTCTAAAACCATCTTGGTAGAGACGCCACCCATTACTGAAATTTTCCGTTAATGTGATTGTTCCTGGCGATGGAACTGATGCAGTTACTCCCTTAGCTTCAAGAATAGTTACAGCACCCGAGTAATCTGTATGAATTAATCGACCAGTAGGATTATTTACCTTCCAAACAATGCCTGCTTTTGTCGCAGAAGTTCTGGAGAATCCCCCTAGCCCATCAACTGTCTGGACAATTTCGTCGATGATTGGCCTCTTCAAGAAAACATATTTGATTCCAAAAGTTGAAAACACCTTACTTGAATTCACACCCGTGTTATCAATAAGGCCCTCTACTGCTTCCGAAATAACCTGGGTGTCTTCAGGTGCAACATCTGCCTGACCAAGAGTGGCATCACTTCCGCGTGAAATGTAATACCCCAGTGCGCGCTCTGACCCTTGTTCGTAAGATCTGATAACTAGAGTTTTTGCGTTGTTCTCCACTGTTAAGTAGGCCGGAAGAACATTGCTCCGCGAACCTTGAACTGGAGAATTAGAGCCAACTGTGACAAGCCAGAATGCGGCAGTGGAACTGTAGGCCAGAGTGAGAATCAATACTAAAGCCACAGATATATGTCGATAGTTAATGTTTGACTGCTCTAATCGCACCTTAATCTTATCGAACATAACTACGCCCGAAGCAATCGAGAACAAGGTTGCTAAGGAGATAAAAGTTCCTGCAAAAACTTGTGCGTTAAGAGTTGTGCCATTTCCAGGAACAACCATCACGCTTGCAGCAGTTCCAAGCAACAAGAAAACAATTCCTGGGGTTGCAAATCTTCGTGCAGCTGTTGTGGAGAAATACGAAACAATCAGAACGGCAGTGATCGGGCTGATGCACCACCATGGCAAGGAGCCAGGCCCTCCGGGATTTGCGATTATTGCAAGGTTCGGTCCGCCACCGGGAGCGCTCACTCCAATTTCTAGAAACATTCGGCTTGGGTGCCGAAGAAATCCAAAGGAGCCCGGCGCAGCCAGCAAGAATGGAATAACCAACAAGGTGAGGCGACGATAAAGTCGAGCTTTGAATAATGGATTTTGATACCCGTTGGAAGATTTTTGATAATCGTTAGCTACGGAGAGCAGAACCGCGCCGATTAACATGGCAAATACTGATGGATTAAATGCTGCAAGTAGCCATATAAAGAGTGAGTGGCCATAGATTCCTCGCCACGACCACTTTTCAACCTCAATCCATTGATATATCTGTCTAATGAAAAATGGCAAAAGGGCAAGAAGTACTAGCACTCCAAGTCTGCCGGCATTTACTGCAGCGATTGTTACTGGTGAAAGTGCATAGAGAAGTGACGCACCTGCCGCGAGCCAACCATTTTCAGTAAATTTCTTGAGATACCTGTGTGCTGAAATCAAGATGATGAATGGTGCAAAAAAGAATAACAACGTAATAAAAACTTGTGTGTTTCCAAATGTAATGATGGATGCAAGCCCAAGGATGAGAACCCATGCGGGCGTAGATTCGCCGCTTCCCATACCGACTTCGTGCCAGCTTTCTATATAAAGTTTGAGCAAATCACGGAATGATTCAGGCGATTCGGTAAGCGCTCCACCTGAAAGAGAACCTAGTCGGTGACGCGTCCACGCTATGGAAATTATCGCAACAATGGTTGCAGCGACCACCATGGGACGATAGAAAATGGTTCTCCACGATGCATGTGACACGGGCGCCAATAAATCTTCATCTTCATTAAGAACTAAATCACTCAGCACGGAAGAATCTTGCGTAACGGTATTCGGAAGTATCCGAGAGCGAAGTTCAGTTGCAAGCCGCGTGAACGAAGCACGCAGCTGTGATGTGCGTGAGGGAATAAAATCTTTGATTACTCGCGGACTAATCAGCCGATGTTTTTTTCTAAACTTTCTTGCTTCCAGCAACTCTGCGGGATGAATGATCAGGGTTCCAATTGCAAGAATTTCATCGGATGCATAACCCGGTAATTTTGCAAAGAGATAACCGATTGCGCGTACAAGTGCCCCTGATAGCAATTGCAACGTCAGCCAGGGAAGTGCGAAGAGAGAAGAGTTGGCAAGCAGCACGTATGCCGCATTTCTTCTATCAAGTAAAAGTGGGCGATGAAGGAACGCACCCTTTACGTCAACGCTTCTTCTTTCATTGGCCGAAGCCTGCGCGTGGTATCCAATTGCATCAGAGACAGCAATAACTGCATGACCGGCAACTCGAACGCGCCAACCGAAATCCACATCATCTCTAAATAGTTCTAAGTTTTGATCGAATCCGCCAAGTTCTTCAAAAACATCTCGGCGGATAAGAGCACCTGCAGTGCTGACTGCAAGCACTTCATGGACTCCATCGTGTTGACCTTGGTCGTATTCAGATGGTTCTAGTCCAGTCCACCGTGCTCCATTAGATGCAATGCTAATTCCTTGTTCAATCAGATGTGTGCGATCGTGCCAACCAAGAAGTTTCGGACCAGCCATGACAACATTTGGTTTATCTACGGTTGCTTGAAGGAGCGACTCGAGTGCGTTTGGATGCAAAACGCAATCGTCGTGCAGAATCCAGAGCCACTCGTGATTCCCAGCAGAATCAATATCTTCAATCCCTGCAGGAAGTTGAGAAACGGCATAGGCAACAGCTGCTCCAAAACCAACTTCACGATCGATAGTTGCGACAGGTATGCGAGCGCCTTTAAGTAACTTTGCAGATGAATCAATAGACCCTGTATCGATTGCAAATATTTGATCTGCTCTTCTTACCTGAGATGCAATTGATGCAACAACTTCTGCAAGCCACGTAGAACCATCATGAACAACGAGGATTGCAGTAACGCGCTGCGAACTCATGGGTAGAACTTACCGAAATACAGAATGTGAACGCATCGCCTGCGATTACGCAGGGCGACGCTTCAGTCGGCGACGTTCACGCTCAGAAAGGCCGCCCCAAATACCGAAACGCTCATCGTGAGCGAGGGCATATTCGAGACATTCTTGACGTACATCGCATGAAAGGCAGACGCGCTTTGCTTCGCGAGTGGATCCACCTTTTTCGGGGAAGAAAGCTTCTGGGTCTGTTTGAGCGCAGAGTGAGCGCTCCTGCCAGGAGAGTTCAATATTCTCTCCGCTAGCTAGTTGAATAGTTGGTCCAGCAGTGGGGGCTGATGGCTTGCCAGTTGATGTTCCTTCTGGGCGGATTGGCATTCGCAAATCTCCTCAAGTCATTTGGGCGGGGCTCTCTGTGAACCACCTGCGCTCTTAGAGAGAATTACACCGTTGTAATCCCTCGGAGTCAACTCCTGCCCTGAGATTTTCGGCAAATTTGACGCTGAAAGAGGGGGTTTCTAAAAAATAATTGGCAATTCTGCCTGTGGAGATAGATAAATCGATTCTTTTTCAACTCCCGCAGGAACATGTGAGTCATGCAAAACAAAGCAATGTGAGAGCTTCGCGCCCTGTCCAACCGTGACGTTATCGCCGATGATGCAATCGTTAATGATTGCACCTTCATGGATTACCGAGTTGGCGCCAATTACAGATCCCCCGGTAATCCGAGCTCCATCTGCGATGACTGCACCAGGCATAATTTTGAACTCGCCTGCAACCACATCACGAGAGCCTCTAAAGAGGGCAGCAGGTGTTCCCACATCAAGCCAATAAGCCTGTTCTTTATAGCCGTATATAGATCGTCCTGATTGAACAAGAGAAGGGAATGTTTCGCGTTCAATACTGACAACTTTACCTAATGGAATTTCATCGATCACATGTGGCGAAAATATGTAACACCCTGCATTGATATCGCGCGTGACTGGGTTCTCCATTTTTTCCAAGAATGCTGTAACTCGACCAGTCTCGTCAGTTGGCACACATCCAAATGCACGTGCATCTTCTACTTCAATGAGGTGCAAGGTGGCGTCAGCCTTTTTGGAAAGATGAAAATCTAATTGCGCTGCGATTGAATGATGACTCAATACATCTCCATTAAAAATGACCACTGGCTCGTCTCTGCCAAGTAGCTCTGCTGCATTGCGAATTGCACCACCCGTGCCCAGAGGTTCTTTCTCGACCGCGTACAGAATTTTCATTCCCCACTTGGCACCATCACCAAAATAAGGTGTAAATACCTCAGCCAAATAAGAAGTGGCCAGAACAAGTGTGTGCACTCCTGCTTTTTTTGCCGCAAGAATTTGATGTTCAGTAACCGGTAGTCCTGCTACAGGCAACATCGGTTTAGGCGAATCATTTGTCAGCGGCTTGAGACGAGTTCCTAAACCACCGACAAGTAAAATTCCGACAGCCATCAGCGTGTGCTCGATTTCGCACGAATTCGAGATGCAGCATCTGCAATAATTTGATCCGTTGCGGTCATAGCAATTCGAATATGGCGGCTACCTTTTTCTCCGTAAAAAACACCAGGTGTAGCAATGATTCCGAGCTCTGAAAGCCAGGCTACTGAGTCCCAAGAACTCTCATTGCGCGTAGCCCATATGTAGAGACCCGCTTCTGAATTTTCGATGATGAAACCCGCTTCGACAAGTGCTGGTGAAAGTGCTGCACGACGATTGTTATAACGGGCACGTTGTTCTTGTACATGCTGCTCATCTGCAAGGGCTGCAATCATTGCCTTTTGGACAGGAAGAGGCACCATCATCCCTGCATGCTTTCTTACTTCCAGAATTCTTGAAACAAGTGCAGGGTCTCCGACAATAAATGCAGCTCTATATCCCGCCATTGACGATCTCTTTGAGAGTGAGTGAACTGCAAGAATATTCTTGTTATCCCCATCGGTGAATTTCATGATTGATGTTGGGGTCTTTGAATCACCGAATTCCACATAACATTCATCGGAAACTACTACCGCGCTCTTCTTTCTAGACCATTCGATTGCAGCTCGGAATTCAGACTCGCTATGAACTCGACCGGTTGGATTAGAAGGAGAGTTAACCCACGCTAAATCTGCATCAGGCCATGTGTCTGCATCGATAGCGACTGGGGTTGCTTGGCTCTGAGCAAGGAGTGCTCCCACTAGGTACGTCGGATATGCAACATCAGGAAAAAGTACTTTTTGAGATTCAAGAAAAGTGGGCAACCATGCAACAAATTCTTTTGACCCAATAACTGGCAAGACTGAAAAATCTCCAGTTGCACCTAAAGTTTTCTCTGCCCAACTATGTATTGCACTTTTAAGTTCGGGGGTTCCCGCTGTGAGTGGGTAGCTTGGTGAGTTTGATGCTTCGCTTAACGCACCCTGGATGAAATCAGGTGTTGCATCCACCGGTGTTCCAACAGATAAATCAATTGCACCGTGCGGATGCTTACGTGCAATGTCTGCATAGGGAGCAAGTGCATCCCATGGAAAATCAGGAAGTTTTTGGCGCAAGAGCAGTGACATCTGCATGATCGGAATTTGTTTCTCCGACCTTTGATGCTCCCCCGGGTGAACCGAGCTCTATGAAAAATTCAGTGTTGATCTTCTTGTAGTTATCCCACTGACCAGGAACATCATCTTCATAATAAATAGCTTCTACTGGGCAGACTGGTTCGCAGGCTCCGCAATCAACGCACTCATCGGGTTGGATGTAGAGCATGCGGGTACCGTCATAAATGCAATCAACTGGGCACTCTTCGCGACAGGACTTGTCCTTTACGTCAACGCAAGGTTCGGCGATTACATATGTCACGTCAGATTCCTCCTGAAAGATTGAAACGGTAGGCGGTAATTCTAACCCTGCAAGAGTCTCCTTGCACGATTACTGTTGGCCACATGTCAGCCGAAGAATTGCGAGCCAGCATAGGCGCGCGAGCCAGCATTCGACTTCGCGATAACGAAGGCGGCTTCAGGGATATCGTCGGTGTTTTAC
>B570J29032_109957604_pt1 | contig 10214 bp, 12 predicted proteins | sample LakMenEpi16Nov12_FD_29032 | JGI IMG/M metagenome (IMG submission 29032)
AGCCCTCGTGGTGGAATTGGTAGACACAAAGGACTTAAAATTAATTTTAATATAATTTTTTTTAGGTCAGTGGGGTCCTACAAGGTTCATAAATCCAGTACTTCCTAGCTTTTTATTTAATCATGATTATTTTGTAGATCATGGAACAAGAAAAAAATAAGTATTTTGCGTTACACTTGCGTAACACCATTCCTTACACAAATGGAGCTATCGATAAACTTAAATTTACCGGAAAATTAAAACCTAGGTTAAGAAAAGTTATTCATTTTAAATCAACCGACGGATCCGTAATTAAAGGTTTATCTTTGAGGTGGATACCTTCTACTAATAAAAAAATATTTCAACTTCGTTATAAATTTTCAAATAAAAATCATACATTAGACCTTGGGATGTTCAGTAAAACTTTTGGGACATTAGAAGTACAAGAGTTGCTCGTGGGTTTATTTCGTAAGCATAAAGATAAAAATGGTAAGTGGATTACTAATCCGAAAATTGAGATTAAGACTCAACAGGAATTAGAGGAAAAAGACCAACCTACAATTAGAAAAGTTATAGAACTTATTTGTAAAAAAGGATTTTCAAGAAAGAATATTAATGGCTTCTTATCTTCTGATTCATTAATAAATCACACGAGATATTTAATTGGATACAATAAAAGAAAAAATCATATTCGATATATCGATGATGAAAAAGGGTGGGGGAAAATACTTTTTAAAGAAGAAAGTCATATAAAAAACTGGGATCAACTATTCAAAGAATATCCTCCTGGTGTCGGAGTTAAAGACCCCAAAGGATATTTTAGTTTATATGATAGTGATCTTGGTGCTCTTAAAATTAAAGATTTAACGCCTGGATTAGTTGAGAATTATATTAATATAAATAATGCCACTAGGGGTTATGGAGCTAAAGAAAGTATTTTAGAATCAATTTCTTGTTTATGGAATTTTGCAAGATCAGATTTATTATGCTTCGGCGCAAATCCTCCTTTAAACCCCTGTAGAAAAGAACATGGAGGAGTTAGAATTAAAAGAGACGAAGAAAATAATTATAGAGGTAAACAGTATAACAATTTAGTTTTTAGTTTAGATCAATTAGAAAAGATAGTTGAAGCATTAAAAAGTTTAAGAAATAAATATCCCTTCATTGCAGAAGCATTATTATTCCTTGTTTATACTGGAGTTAGAATTCAAGAAGCCCTCAAAGTTCGTTACGACATGATTGTTAAAGATGAAGATGGTGATTTAATTATCAGAATGAAAAGATATATTTTAAAAGGAAGAGGAAGTGCAAATCAAGAAGATGAAGATTTTCTTATAACTCCTCCAATTCAAGAGGTTTTAAATATGGTTAAGGACCAATTAAATAAGCCAGAACATACTAGCTACAAACTGTTAAATACTTTTATTTTTTTATCACCTAGGTTGTCTATAGAAAAACTTATCAATCCCTCACTTTACCCAGGATATAAAGATAGCCAAGATTGTAGATTAAAAGAAGCTGGATTAGTCAATTGCTGGAATGAGGTAAAAAGAATTACAGGAATTAATGGAGCGATTAAAACTTTAAGAAAAACATTTATAACAACTTCAGTGAGAGTCGCTGGATTAACCGGATCTAAATCTGTAACTAAACACAAACATACCACAACAACAGATAGACATTATAATAAGTCTACTAATGTTGAGGCCAAACAATATGCTAGAGAAGTAGCTAAAGTATTGCAGTTTACCAAAGCGGTTTGACAAGCTCTGTGGTTATTTGTACAGCTAAATTATGGTTGAGAAAGATAAAAACTATAAACCATTGATAGATTATTTAGTTAATCAAGACATTACTCCAAAAGAAGCATTAGAAATAATTAAAAGCCACTCACAATTAAATCCTACAAACAAAAGAACTCAATGGAAAATGTATCGATTATCAATGTTTTTATGGGCTAGGATTGAAGAGGATAAAGCCGGTTATCTAGGCAAAAAATCAGATACTATTCGAAGATTAATTACAACAGATACATATAAAAAATGGTTTGAAGCTTTGAATCATGGACGAATGGACCCAGATAAAGAATTTAAAAACCTACAATATTTATTAAACGACCCAAGACAAGCACCATTTCTCAAAAGTAAGTATCATGTGTTTAAAAACACTCAAAAACCTATCCCACAGGAGCTTATTGATAAGCTTAAATGAAAAAAGCATCCCCAACAAATAATTTAAAATTTTTATATCCTGAAATAGCAAAAGAATTTCACCCAACTAAAAATGGCAGCATAAATCCAGAAAATCTTATGCCTGGATCAAATTTTAGAAAATATTGGTGGATATGTCCTAAAAATACTGATCATGTATACGATACAACAGTAGCACATCGTACAAAAAGAAATCAAAGTTGCCCTTTTTGTTCTGGCCAGAGACCCAGTAAAGAAAATAACATTAAAACTTTATTTCCAGAGCTAATTAAGGAATGGCATCCAATAAAAAATGGAAACTTAAAACCAGAAGATGTAACCAAAGGATCCCACAAAATAATTTGGTGGTTATGTTCAAAAGGACATGAATGGAAAGCAACTGCAAAAACTCGGACTATCCAGATGAGTGGTTGTCCCGAATGTTCAAATCAAAAGGTTGGTAAAGATAATAATTTAAAATTTTTATTTCCTGACATTGCAAAGGAATGGCATCCAACAAAAAATGGAGACATAAAACCAGAAGATATAGTCCCTGGTAGTAATAAAAAATATTGGTGGCTATGTCGAAAGGGTCATTCATATAATACAAGAGTAGAACAAAGAACTGCAAGAAACGTTGGTTGCTCAAAGTGTTCTAATCAAACATCAAGACCAGAATTTCGTATTGTTGCTGAACTAGAGAGTATTTTTAAGAAAATTAGCTCAAGATATAAATTTAAAAAAACAGAAATTGATATTTTCATTGAAGATATAAATCTAGGAATTGAATACGATGGAGCTTATCATCATAAGAAAAAGGACGCTTTAGATAGTAAAAAAAATATTTTTTTAAAGAACAATCTAATAAAATTAATTAGAGTAAGAAGAACACCTCTTAATAAATTAAGTGATAATGATGTTCTTGTTTATCAAGATGAACTTAAAAAAAAAGATTTAGATAATATATGTTATTCAATTTTAAATTTTTGTAATGATGAGCAGAAAATTCATATTAAAAAATATTTAAAATGTAGCTCGTTTGTAAATGAAGAATCTTATAGAAAATATTTAAGTTATTTTCCAGGACCTATCCCAGATCAATCTTTAGCTGGTTTAAATCCTCAACTTGCAAAACAATGGAATTATAAAAAAAATTATCCTTTGGAGCCAGAATCTTTTTATCCAAGGAGCGGTGAAAAGGTTTGGTGGATTTGTGAAAAAGGACATGAATGGCAAGATTTAATTGGGAATAGATTTAAAAGATTTATAATTAATGAAGTAAATTGCAGTCGTTGCACAGGTCATTTTACGTCAAAATATATAAAACAACGAAGTTTAGCTCTTTTATTTCCTGACATTGCAAAAGAATGGCATCCAACTAAAAACGGAGATTTAAAACCTGATGAAGTGACCAAAGCTTCTAGTAAAAAAATCTGGTGGTTATGTCCAAATGGGCATGAATATATAATGAGAGTTTCTTCCAGAACAGATCCACGGGGGTCCCAAGGATGTCTGAAATGTTACAATATGTATAGAAGAGGAAAAAATAAAAAGTTAAAATAATAGTGTTATTTCAACATTATTTATATGGTTGACTTAACCATAATATTAATATACTGTTCTTTGTAGCTGGAAAAAAACAAGGAATACTATGATTAATTTAACAAACTTTAAATTCGATAAGCCTTATTACAGGCAATCAGAATTCCTTTTATTATTCTCAATAAGTGAAAGTTGCTTGAAGAGATATTTAAAGGAATGGACCGATGCCGGTAAAAATCCAGAGGATATGGGGCATTTGAATATTAAAGGTTTTAAAGAGATTTGTTGGATACCTACAACATTCATAAACTGGTTGTTTGTAAACAAAATAGAAGTTCCTGTTAGGTTTGATTATGAGGTTACAGAGCAAAAAAAGCTCAAAAACAACGTTCTCAATATTCCAAATAAACTAAATCAACAATTAAAAGGAGCTAGACAATGATCTACACAACTAACTTTGGTGAAGCTTTATATCCGTATTTAACTATACCTGACATGAAGTTCGACCCACAAGGAAAATACCATGTTAAACTTAAAGTGAAATCTGATGAAGCACAAACTGATATAGCAATAATCAATGAAGTAATTGCTAAAAAGATTGCAGAGTTCACAAAGGAAAATCAAAATAAAGAAATTAAAAGATCGGAACTTCCATACCAAGTAACAGATGATGGTTATGTGATCTTTAATTTTAAGATGAAAGCAAGTGGTATTAATTCTAAAACGAAACAACCATTTGAACAAAAGCCAAAAATTTTTGATCATAATCTAGATTTATTCCCAGAAGATAAATCTATTTGGGGTGGCTCAATTATTCGTATCACTTATGAACCATTTGGTTATTCAGGTGCTGCAACAGGAATTGGCTGTACGTTAAGACTAAAATCTGTGCAGATAAAAAAACTTGTTGAAGGAAGTCTTAACCATGGGTTTAGCAAAGTTGAACCTGAAATCTCAACTGTATTTTAAGGAGGTACTATGAGATTAGAATATTTATTCAGAGGAAAATATATTTTTTCTTGTTCTGATAAACCATTAACAAATATTAATGATTTTATTACTATCCTTACATTTCAGATATCGCATTTAGCTGACATCAGTAAGTTTCTACAAGATAATAATATAAAACCTGAAATTTATGGTTACGAAGATGATTATACTATTTTTGCTGTGACCACTGACGATAAGCGTTTAATAAAAGAATTGAAAAAAATAGGTTTCGATGAGGAATGGTGCAAGTGTGAAAACTTCATTAACGAAGATGACCAAAAAAAAGAAAAAAGCATAAATTAATATGACTGAAAAAAAACCAATCAAAGATTTAAATCCAATAAAAGAAGCTTTAAAAGAATTCCTAAAAGATCAGGAAGACTATGGAAAATATCTAGAAAGTTTAAGAAGTAAGGATAAACTTCCAGAGCCAAAAGATATGGCGAAAGGTGGTTCTGTTAAAAAGCCTGGAATGTGGGGCGAATATATTCTTGGAGATAAAAAATCAGCTTTGGTTGATAAACCATTAGACAAACCAGAGTCGGTCAAAGAAGTTCGAAATCTTGCAAGACACCTCCTTTATAAGAGGAATTTATATCAAAATGGCGGGTCAGTTAATGATCGTATTAAGGAACTGGAGTACATCATTAAAATTACTTTTCCATTAATCAAAGATTTTGAAACTGCTGACCTTTGGGAAAAAGCAAGAGATGAGCTGAAGTTACTGAATGAGAAAAAATAATGAATAAAAAAGATGATTTAACCGAAATTTTTGAAACACCAGAGATAGGTGCTGATGCTCAACCTACTGGTAGAACTGTAGTTTATAGAAGGGGTGAATTAGGTGAGAAATGGAAGTTATTAAAAAAAGCTGCCGAAACGGATGAAGAAAAATTAAATATTGCTGATACAGAATTAAGATCACTAAAAAGGGAACAGGTGTTTTATAATAAAGACCGAGGCGCATTTACAGATGACTTTGGCAATGTTTTTCATGGAAAAGAGGTGAATGATAAAAACAATCTTGTGCGAGCAAAAGCTGTGGTTATCCTTAATGAAAACAAAATCAAAATTCCAAATTATATCAATAAGTTTATGTTTGCAAAATCCAGAGAATGGAAAGAGGAGCAAATTGATGAGACTCAAATAGACTGGGCAACAGGAATGACCCAAGATGAAATTGAACGACAGGAACAAAAAAAACTAAAAGCTAAAAAAACTTTAGACCAAATTAAAAAATCAGAAGCAATCACCAAAACTGAAGTTAAGACAGATGACGAAATTTATCCATTAAGTAGAGCAGAACAAATAAAAAGATATGTCGAATCCTTACCGCAACCTAGTGTCGAAGAAATAATTAAAAATAGAGTTGCAATTAGAACTAGGTATTCAGGCATAGGATCACTTAAATTTAAAGAACCAGAGTTTGAATTTGAAAGACCCAAATCAACCGGTTTAAATTATTTAAGTGGATTAGATGATACAACAGGTCCATCAGAAAGAAGAAAGAACCCGATACTAGGAGAGGAATATGACTGATAAATATAAATATCAATCTATCTCCTTAAAAACTCAAACGGTAGATGTGATAAAAAATCTTTCTGATAAGTTAGTTTACGGACAAAAGTTGTCTAATGCTAAAACTGTTCAAAAATTAGTTATCGATACCTTTGAGAAATTAAACAAAGGTAACGATAATGACGCACAAACAATCAAAGATAAATCAAAGTAAAATTCAAATAATTTCTGGGGGTGACCATGAGAATTCATGAGTTATTCCAAGGTGATAATCAGGGCAGAGGAGTATTAATTAATAATACTAACGGTGATAAAAAAGTTTTCTTTGAAAGAACACCTATTGATTGGTCCCTTCATTTAAAAGGCCAACCAGTTCAAGGTATTAGTCCTATCAACAAAGAAACAAACAAAGCACAATGGTTATGTTGCGATATTGATTTAAAAATAGATCCAAAAGAATTCTGTGGCAAAATATTTAGTAAATTAGGGGCGCAATATTTTTGTTTTAGAACAATGAACGGAAGATGGAGAGTAGTTGAATTTTTAGATGATTGGCAAAATTTAGAAAATGTTAAAGTTAGATCTAAAGAATTAGAAAAACGAATTACAAAAGAATGTAATTATCAATGCGATTCCACACATACCTTACCTTACAATGAGGGCTGGGTTTTTTTACCGTACCACAACGAGCATACTGTTTGTTATTCACCTGGAGGGATTCCATTATTACAAAAACAATTTGAATTTAGGGCTAGATATAAAAATATACCATTAATAGTCAGCGCTGTAGGAATTAAAATTAATAATGATGATTCAGTTAGTAGAGATAAAGCTTTTTATGCAGTTGCGTTATATAAAAAACATTATCCAAATTGTTCTGTAACATTAGATGAGCTTAATGAAAATTTTACAACTCCATGGCAACAGCATGAGCTTCATAAGGAAATTAATAAAACCTTAAAGCAAGTTGATAAAGATAAATATACCAAAGAATATTTATTAAATGGCATCCCTAAATGGTGTGAGCAGATGGTCGGAGTTAGACCTTATATTGAAGACACTTTTGTTGAAAATTTCATTGCACCTGAATTAATTAATAATTTTGTTTATTGTAATCAAAATAAAGATTTTTATGAACTAGGAACCGATACATTCAGAGACAAAGAGCAAATGAATGATTGGTGGTCTCACTTTACCAAAGGTAAACCTATAACCAGAGATCTTTTGTTAAACCCAGGTTTAACTAAAGTTTGGTCCGTCCTTAAACACCCAGGTTATACCCCTGGTGTCATCACAGTTAAGCCAAACGAAATTCCAGGGATAAAACCTGGTGATTACTTAAATTATTATAAACCCAGTGAAGTCATAGCAAAACCTGGAGATCATCAAAGGTTTATTGAGTACTACAGTTGGTTATTCCAAAGTCACGACAAAATAATTTACAAAGAAAAGCAGTACACAATATTTGATGTTGTGATGATGTTTCTTGCCCACCTATTACAATATCCAGGTAAAAAAATTATGTGGGGTATCCTAATTCAATCACTAGAAGGATCTGGAAAAGGTGTGCTTGCAAAAATTATAGAAAGCATTTTAGGTCCTAGTAATTGCTTAACTAATGTAAGTTTTGACAGATTAGTTTCAGATCATTCTACACTGATAATGGGTAAGCAATTCATGGTCATTAATGAGTTGATGTTAACCGGTAAAAGAATTGAAGGTAAAGAATTAGCTAATAAATTAAAGCCATATTTTACTGACGACGTCCACATCATTAATCCAAAATTTAAAGAGGAAATTGTATGTCCTAATTTTGTTAATTTATTTTTATACTCAAATGATCCAAAACCATTACATGTCCCAAAAGACGATAGAAGACTATTTGTGGTAAAGATAAATCACGAACAAGAGATTTTTAAGGAAAAGATTGAACCTTACGTCGAATATTTATTAAATCTTACTAAAGATCCATCAGCAATAAAATATTATTTATTAAACCTCGAACTTCCAGACGAACGTTTCTTTGGTGGCCATCCACAAATGACTTTAGCTAAAAAAGAATTAATTGGATATTCAAAAGATGATTTTGAATCAATCATGGATGAAGCGTTTGAAAATAAAAGTTTTCCATTTACTTACAAGACTTATGCCGATGGTTCATCTTATGCTTATAGAGGTTATGTAGTTATTGATAATTTTTTTGAAGCTATAAAGCACGACCCACTGTTTAGATCTGTTTATATAGACCGAAATAAAATTACACTTTGGGTGAAAAGTAATTGTAAGCCATGGTGCAATGGTGAGCTCAATAAAGAAATTCAATGCAGTGGCAGAGAACGAAGAAGAGCATGGTTATTGGAGGATATATTAGATTATGATAATATTAAAATGTCTCAAAAATCATCAAGTGATCTTGGTAGAGATTTTGATAAAACTAAATTTATATCTCCTACAACACGTCATGAAATATCTTCCGACAAAGGAATGGGAAGAGTAACCAATTGTTGGGCCTGCAAAGAAACAATTTCCTTTGATGCAACAACCAAATGTAAAAAATGTAACACAGGTATTTTATGTAAATGTGGTGCGTGTGTTTGTGACAAACCAATTCAACAAGATATATTCTAATGAAGAAAACTAATGATTATGGTTTGCCTCTTAAATTAATGAAGAGTCAAATATATCAATCAGGTAAACTTAAGGGCCGTATAAAATATGGGTTAATGTCTCGAATATGTGATGCTCAATTAGAATGTATTAAAGATCATAAGGTGGCCATTGATCATATATTAGAAATTTCTGAATTTATACTAAAGCAAAATCAACAAATCTGGAAAGAGAGAAACGATGCAGTTAGAGCTTATAATGGTCTAGTACAGTTAAAAAAATCAGCGGAACAATTAGGTATAGATACCAATGCAATGCCAACACCTGAACAAAAGGAATTCATGGAAAAATACCAGTTTGTTCAAAAGATTACTGTAACTGAAAATGGTAAAACTTTTTATAGATACCAAATAACTCCAAAAAAGAAGAAGCAAGATTAATAAAGCTTAATATTCAATCTAATTCTTTTACGTATTTACTGCCTAGATTCTGATAAAATAGACCGTAGAATGAGAAAGATTATTTTCTTAACTCTTTTATCAAAGAACTTCTATTTTCTTCTAAAACTTCATTAATATTTTCACTCAATAAAGCGCTCCACATATTCATAGTAGCAATAGGAGTAATGCTTTTAGAAACTTCCACCATTGCTTTTGATAGACTAATTAGTCCATCTGCTAATGCATCTATTTTTTGTTCACCCTTTTTTGATTTAACAGATTGAAATGAGCTTATAGCTTTTTGAGCGTTGCTTACCCCGCTGTTCGAATGCGTTTTGCACTGATTAGACTGAGATAGGGCAATGCCTTTTGTAAATAACGATTTTACTGTCATAAAGCTTCCTTTAGTTTTTTCAGTAACTATAATTAAATTAAATCTTAAAGAATACCCATTATATGTTGTTTGACTGGACTATTCGAGCATGGCCCTTTGCTGACTGAACCACAATAAGTGCATTTTCCAGTATTTACAATTGCATGTCTCTTGTTTGGAGAGTTAATGCAAACTCCATAACTTACAGATCCACACCACGCACATTTACCTGGTATTATGATACAATGTCTTTTATTTGGACTGGCCGTACAGTAACCATAACTTGTGGACGTGCAATAACTACATTGTGCCATTCAATTTAATTATAATATAAAATTACACTTAAGAATATATGAAAAAAATTGCACTATGCTACGACTTTGACGGGACATTGTGTCCTGGCTACATGCAGGATCAGCACTTGTTACCTGATTGTAAGATAGAGCCTAAAACATTTTGGACTAGAGTTATTAATTATGCGAGGGAAAAAAATTGCGATCCAACCTTAGGATATTTATATTTATTAGAGCAGCAAATGCGTATCGCAAATATTAAAGTAAATGAAGAAACGTTTAA
>B570J29032_109957603_pt1 | contig 10213 bp, 6 predicted proteins | sample LakMenEpi16Nov12_FD_29032 | JGI IMG/M metagenome (IMG submission 29032)
GAGTTAGGCGCCCGCCAATGGCAGATTTCCCTTGTGGCCCCGGCACTTGCTGCGGCCTTGCTAGAAAAAGAACCGGTGCCAGTTCCCGAGCCGCCTTCAGGGGAAGTGACGGAAACCACGCCTGAGGAGGCCTGATTTACGCAACATAAGAGTTGCGTAAATACCCTTTTCCCCTTAGATTTTGCCTCATGCTCAGTACATTCATTATTGCTCTTCGCGAAGGCCTAGAAGCCGCGCTCATTGTTGGAATTCTGGTCGCCTATATCGTCAAGACCAATCGACAGGGTTACTTAAAGCCTTTGTGGACTGGTGTGATTACCGCCGTTGTAGCCAGCATCGGACTTGGGGCATTTCTAACAATGACCTCTGTTTCCTTGAGCGATCGTGGACAAGAGCTTTTTGCAGGAGTTACTTCATTTATTGCTGTTGCTCTTGTTACCTGGATGGTTTTCTGGATGAAGCGCACTGCGCGAAATCTTCGTAATGAACTACAAGGAAAAGTAGAAAACGCAGTGGGTGCAGGTCCGCTAGCCCTTGCCGGGGTGGCTTTTATTGCTGTTATTCGCGAAGGCCTTGAGACATCATTATTTGTGTATACAAACTTTCAAACAGTTGCAGATGTAACCAGCTCTACAGTTGGATTAATTCTGGGATTTGCCGTCTCAATTACTCTTGGATATTTGATCTACAAGAGCGCAATCAAATTAAACCTTGCAAAGTTCTTCACTTATTCAGGCGTTGCCCTGATCATTGTTGCAGCAGGCGTTTTGTCCTACGGAATCCATGAGTTCCAAGAGCTTGGGTACCTTCCTGGCCCCGATGCTTTTGTCTGGGATGTAACCTCATTTATCGCCAAGGATTCAATCTTGGGTGCCTCCCTTTCTGGCACCATCGGCTTTGATACAACCACCTCCTGGCTCCAGTTAGGTGTTTATGTTCTGTACTTAGGCGCTGTTTTGGTCCCATACCTATCTAAGCCACGCGTAAAGACATCAGTTAGCGCCTAATTCGCTACTGTCCTAAACCCTTACTGGCGAGTAACCTTTGGGCTACGCCCTAGGTAAAGGAAGTTTCATGTCCCGCACAGTTGTCCTTGTTGATGCCGTCCGCACCCCTTTTGGAAAAGCCGGAGGAATGTATGCCGGTACTCGTGCAGATGATCTGTTGGTTCGCGCAATTCGTGGATTGCTAGAGCGAAACCCAAAGATTAATCCCGCAGCAATTGAAGATGTTGCAATCGCTGCAGCTTCACAAACTGGTGACCAAGGTATGAACATTGGTAGAAGCGCGGCTTTGCTTTCAGGATTACCAAACACTGTTCCCGGATACTCAGTTGACCGTTGGTGTGCAGGTGCGTTGACCGCGGTTACAACAATCGCCGGAGCAATCGCAATGGGAACAAATGAAATTGCAATTGCTGGCGGTGTAGAGCACATGGGTAATCACCCAATGGGAGAAGGCATGGATCCAAATCCACGCTACCTTGCAGAAAGAATTGTTGAACAAGATGCCCTTGCGATGGGTGCAACAGCTGAAAGATTGCATGATCGTTTTCCACATATTACTAAGGAGCGCGCCGATCGCTATGCGATGAATTCGCAGCTTAAAACTGCTCAAGCATATGCAGATGGAAAGATTCAGCGCGATTTAATTCCAACAGCTGCGCGCAGCGCTGAACTTGGTTGGACTGTTGCAACCGTTGATGAAGCACCTCGTCCGCAAACAACTATGGAAGGTCTTGCAGGATTAAAGACGCCATTTCGCCCAGCAGGACGCGTAACACCGGGTAATTCATCGGGTTTAAATGACGGAGCAACAGCAGCGATACTTGCTAGCGAAGAAAAAGCATTAGAACTTGGCTTAACAATCAAAGCGAAGATGGTTACCTATGCATTTGCCGGAGTCGAACCAGAAATTATGGGCTATGGGCCAGTTCCATCAACACTTAAAGCGCTTAAGCAAGCAGGATTAACAATTGAAGATATTGGTGCATTTGAAGTAAACGAGGCTTTTGCAGTGCAGGTCATTGCCTTCCTAGATCACTTTGGAATCGCAGATGATGATTCTCGAGTCAATCCATACGGAGGAGCAATTGCAGTGGGCCACCCATTGGCATCATCGGGTGTTCGTTTGATGCTTAATTTGGCTCGGACCTTTGAAGCCAAGCCCGATGTTCGTTATGGCATTACAACAATGTGTATTGGACTAGGCATGGGCGGCACTGTTATCTGGGAAAACCCAAACTTTAAGGGAGCAAAGTAATTATGAGCGCAGAGATCACACTTCCAGCAGGAGCACCCGAAGAGGTTGTAACTAACGCACTTGTGCGCGACATTGATCTGTCTGCCTTTGGTGGCAAAGGAACGATGGCACTTATTACTTTGGACAACGGACATGATCACAACCGTCCAAATACTTTTGGTCCTCAATCTGTTGATGCACTAAATAATGCAATCACAGATGCAATCGGACGTAATCCAGCTGCCATTGCAATTACAGGCAAGCCCTTTATTTTCGCAGCTGGTGCTGATCTTTCGGCACTTTCTTTCCTGACTGACCGCAGTCAAGCGCTAGCTATTGGAAAACTTGGACACGATGTATTCCGCCGATTAGGTGAATCAAAGATTCCAACTTTTGCATTCATCAATGGCTTGGCCTTGGGTGGCGGCTTGGAAGTTGGATTACATTGTCATTACCGAACAGTTGCTTCTACCGCCTTTACCGCCCTTCCAGAAGTGTTTCTAGGACTTGTGCCTGGGTGGGGTGGCGCAACGATCTTGCCTAAACTAATCGGACCAGAGCGTGCGGTTCAGGTAATCATGCTTAATGCACTCAATAACAACACCATGATGAAAGCTAAAGATGCGCTAAAGCTTGGCGTCGTCGATGCCATGTTTGATCCAGCTGATTTCTTGGAGCGTTCTATCGGTTTTGCAGTTGGTGTTCTTAACGGCACAACAAAAATCGAACGCGCTGATTACAGCAATGATCCGGCCTGGGAATCCGCTCTTGCCACTGGCAAAGCTGCCGCATTGAAAAAGTATGGCGGCGCAACTATTGCATCACCTATGAAGGCACTTGAGCTGATTGCTGCTGCACGAACCAACACTTTGGGTGAAGGTTTTGATGCTGAAGATCAGGTGCTTTCAGATTTAACAATGTCCGATACTTTGCGATCATCACTGTATGCCTTTAATGTGATTCAAAAGAAGCGCAAAAAAGTAGAAGGTGCTCCAAAACCTGCATTGGCCCGCAAGGTCACCAAGGTCGGAGTTGTCGGTGCAGGATTGATGGCTTCACAGTTAGCCCTATTGCTGCTTCGCAACCTTAAGTGTCCAGTTGTGATGACGGATATTGATCAAGAACGCGCCGACAAGGGCGTTGCCTGGGTTAAGAATGAATTGGCGAAGTTAGTTGAGAAAAAGCGCATGAGCGCAGAATCTGCCGGTCGACTTTCACTGCTTATCTCAGGGTCGGCAGATCAAACTGTATTTGCCGGTTGTGATTTCATCATTGAGGCGATTTTTGAAGAGCTTTCACTTAAGCAGGAGCTGTTTAAGAAGCTTGAAACAATCGTTTCACCTGAATGTGTTCTAGCAACTAACACCTCTTCCCTATCAGTCGAACGAATGACTGAAGGATTAAAAAATCCAGAGCGCGTTGTTGGTTTCCACTTCTTCAATCCAGTTGCAGTGATGCCACTACTTGAGGTTGCGCGCACATCTACAACAGATGATGCAACAACTGCCACTGCAATTGCAGTTGGCAAGGAACTCAAGAAGACAATGATTATTTGTAAGGATGCTCCGGGTTTTGTAGTCAATCGCTTACTGACCCGCTTTATGGGTGAGGTAACAGATGCGGTCGATGAAGGCACACCACCAGCGGTAGCAGATTCTGCGATGATGGAAATTGGATTCCCAATGTCTCCATTCCAGCTACTTGATCTTGTAGGTCCAGGTGTGGCGTTGCACGTATCCGAAACGTTGCACAACAACCTTGGGCCTCGCTATCGAATTTCTCCGACTATGCAGCGTATGGTCAAAGAAGGCGTTCGCCACTTCTACATAAAGAATGAAGATGGATCTGTTGGTGCAAACCCTGCAGCAATGGCATTGGTGGAACAGGGAACAGCACCATCTACGGCAGAACAAGTTCGCTCGCGTGCATTGAAAGCATTGGCTGAAGAAGCTCGTGCAATGCTTGATGAAGGTGTCGTATCAACACCAGCAGAGATTGATCTATGCATGTTGATGGGTGCTGGCTGGCCAATGCATCTTGGTGGAATCCTGCCGTACTTAGATCGCGAAGGAATTAGCGAATCAGTAACAGGTAAGCGATTCCATGAAAAGGGTGTCGCTTCTCTTCCTTAGATCTAGGAAATCCAGCCTGCAATCTGCTGCACAATTGCAGCAGGTGTTATCGCTAAGTCTTCTAGGATTTCAGCACGCTTTGAGTGCTCAATGAATTCCAGTGGAACGCCGATTGAATGCAGCGTGCATGTGCTGCCAGTTTCACGCAGGGCTTCAGAAATCGAACTAGCAATACCTGCATGTTTGATTCCATCTTCCATTACAACGACTAAGGAATATTCGGCACACATTGCAACTACAGCTGGAGAAATTGGCTTAACCCACAACGGATCAACCACCGTTACCTCAATTGATTGTGTTTGTGCCAATTGCGCGACTTCAATTGCCATACCAGCCATAGATCCAACGCTAATAACAAGCACCTGTGGTGCTGATCCACGATGAAGGATGTCTATCCCATTGATGTGCGCAACCGCTGGAATATCTGCCGGAACGGCACCCTTAGGAAATCTGATCATGGATGGTGCATCTGAAATCGCTACACACTGTCGCAAAATTTGTTGTAACCGGGCTCCATCGCGCGGTGCACCCACCTGCATATTTGGAACAATTCCAGTTAGCGCTAGATCCCAAATTCCATGGTGAGACGGACCGTCATCACCTGTAATTCCAGCACGGTCCAAAACAAAGGTAACTCCAGCCTTGTGCAGTGCAACATCTAATAACAACTGATCAAAAGCTCGATTCAAGAAGGTCGAATAGACTGCAATAACCGGATGCATCCCTGCATAGGCTAATCCGGCGGCGCTAGTAACTGCGTGTTGTTCAGCGATACCAACATCAATTGTTCTTTCTGGAAAATTCTGCGCGAACTTGTCTAACCCTGTTGGGCCAAGCATTGCCGCTGTTATTGCCACGATCTTTGAATTCTCTTTGCCCATCGCAGTAATTTCTTCTGAAAAAATATTGGTCCACGAGGGCGCTGACGCCTTGAGTGGTTTTCCTGTTACTGGATCAACAATTCCAACCGCATGGAATTTTTCAGCCATATCCTCGATGGCCGGTGTGTAGCCTCGACCTTTTTCGGTAATCGCATGAACTATTACAGGTGCACCAAACTCTTTCGCCATCTGTAAAGTTTTCTCCATAGCTGCAATGTCATGGCCATCGATGGGACCGAGATATTTAAATCCCAAGTCCTCAAACATGCCTTGAGGTGCGACCATGTCCTTGATTCCCTTTTTCAATCCGTGCAGGGTTCCGTAGATGTATTTTCCAACGACCGGTGTGTTGTGGAGCATTCTCTTGCCACGGCCCAAAATCCGTTCATACTCTCTGCTTGCACGCAATGTCGTTAAATAGGTCGCCAGCCCACCAATTGTTGGTGAGTAAGACCGTTCGTTGTCGTTGACAACAATTACCAAGTTTCGCTCTGACTCAGGCGACAAATTATTCAAAGCTTCCCAAGACATACCGCCAGTTAGAGCACCGTCACCAACTACTGCGACAACGTGTCGATTCAATTGCCCGGACAGTGAAAACCCTCGAGAAATTCCATCAGCCCAAGAAAGGGCTGTTGATGCATGCGAATTTTCAATTACATCGTGTTCACTTTCGCGACGATTTGGATAACCAGAAATTCCATTGCGCTGTCTTAATAGATCAAATTGATCCGCGCGACCTGTAAGAATTTTGTGAACGTAGGACTGGTGACCGGTGTCAAAGAGAACTATGTCTTTCGGTGATTCAAAAACTCTATGGATAGCGATTGTTAGTTCGACAACTCCAAGATTAGGACCAAGGTGGCCACCAGTTTTCGAAACCTTATCGATCAAAAATTCTCGAATTTCGGAGGCAAGATCCTTTAATTGAGCAGGGCTCATGTCATGAAGCTTGCCTACCGAAAAAGTATTCAGATCCATGATGTGAAAGTGTATTTACTCGGCCAATAAAGAACGTAGGACGTACTGCATGATTCCACCATGGCGATAATAATCTGCTTCTCCCGGAGTATCGATACGTACCTTGGCCGTAAATGTAATTGACCCTGCAGTTACGGTTAGCTCCTTTGGAACTCCCCCGCTATTAAGTGCAGTGATTCCCGTAATCGCAAATGTTTCTGTTCCGGTCAGACCAAGTGATACGGCGGTTTCGCCATCCTTGAACTGCAAAGGCAGTACTCCCATACCAATCAAGTTTGAACGGTGAATTCGCTCGAAACTTTCAGCAATTACAGCGCGAACACCCAATAGCGCGGTGCCTTTTGCAGCCCAGTCGCGTGAAGATCCCGATCCATATTCTTTGCCAGCAAGAATCACAAGTGGTGTCCCAGCTGCTTGGTATGCAACAGATGCATCATAAATAGTTGTTTGCTCTCCGCCAGCTTGGAAGTTGCGAGTAAATCCACCCTCAACGCCATCAAGCAGCAGATTCTTTAAGCGAATATTTGCAAATGTTCCACGAATCATAATCTCATGATTTCCGCGACGTGATCCATATGAATTGAAATCTGCGCGGTCAATCCCGTGTTCTGTCAGGTACTTGCCTGCTGGTGAGTCAGCTTTAATGTTTCCGGCAGGTGAAATGTGATCTGTAGTTACAGAATCACCCAGAACTGCCAATACACGTGCTCCAGAAATATCTGTTACCGGCGTTGGCTGCTTAGGCATGCCTTCAAAGTATGGAGGCTTCCGAACATACGTTGATTTTGGATCCCACTCGAACACCTTGCCAGTAGGTGTGGCAAGTGACTTCCAACGGTGATCGCCTTCAAAGACGGTTGCATAATCCTTTTTAAACATTTCTGATGAAATTGAAGAGTCAATAACTGTTTGGATTTCTTGCGGTGAGGGCCAGATATCCTTGAGGAATACATCGTTTCCTGCTGTGTCCTTGCCTAGGGAATCATTTTCAAAATCATGATCCATCGTTCCGGCAATTGCATAAGCAACTACTAACGGAGGCGATGCAAGGTAGTTCATCTTCACATCTGGACTAATTCTTCCTTCAAAATTTCGGTTTCCGGAAAGCACGGCGGTCACGGCCAAATCAGATTCATTAATCGCCTTGCTGATATCCATCGGTAGCGGGCCTGAGTTTCCGATACAAGTAACGCAGCCATAACCGACAAGATTGAAACCAAGTGCTTCCATGTACTGAGTTAAATCAGCGCGATCGTAATAATCAGTTACAACCTTGGATCCCGGCGCAAGGGTCGTCTTAACCCATGGTTTTGATTTAAGACCTTTTTCTACAGCTTTCTTTGCAAGAAGTGCCGCGCCGATCATGACAGATGGGTTAGAAGTATTGGTGCATGAAGTAATTGAGGCAATAACAACATCACCATTTTTAACACGAGTTGATCCCGCAGCTACTTCACCCTTTGCCGTCTTGTCGCTGAAATAAGTTGGAACTATTGATGAAAAGGCGCTCTTTGAATCGCTCAACGAAATACGATCCTGCGGCCGCTTTGGACCTGAAATAGATGGCACTACTGTTGAAAGATCTAGTTCAACGACCTGTGAAAAACGTGGCTCAATTGATGGGTCATGCCACATCCCTTGTTTCTTTGCATACTGTTCAACTAATGCAACCTGGTCATCACTGCGACCCGTAAGGCGCAGGTACCGAAGGGTTTCTTCATCAATTGGGAATATTGCACATGTTGATCCGTACTCAGGGCTCATGTTTCCAATAGTTGTTCGATTAGCCATAGGAACAGTTGTAACCCCAGGACCAAAGAACTCTACAAACTTTCCAACTACGCCTACCTTGCGCAAAATTTCGGTGATGGTCAAGGCCATGTCAGTTGCGGTCGTTCCCAGTGGCAGAGCACCAGTTAATTTGAAGCCCACTACACGAGGGATTAACATCGAAACCGGCTGACCTAACAACGCTGCTTCTGCTTCAATTCCACCCACGCCCCAGCCAAGCACGCCAAGTCCATTAACCATGGTCGTGTGTGAATCTGTTCCGACAACGGTGTCAGGGTATGCGCGAAGAACTCCTTCAACGGTTCTCGTCATAACAACGCGGGCCAAATATTCAATGTTTACTTGATGAACAATTCCCGTTCCGGGTGGAACTACCTTGAACTCATCAAAGGCGGTCTGGCCCCAACGCAAGAAACGGTAACGTTCTTGGTTTCGTTCATATTCAATATCTGTGTTTTGTTCAAACGAGTCCTTGGTTCCGAATTTATCGGCAATAACAGAGTGATCGATTACGAGCTCGGCTGGTGCAAGAGGGTTGACCTTTGAGGCATCTCCCCCAAGTTCAACGATCGCTTCACGCATCGTTGCCAGATCTACAACGCACGGTACGCCGGTGAAGTCCTGCATAACTACACGGGCAGGTGTGAACTGAATTTCTGTATCTGGCTCCACAGATGGATCCCACGTGGCAAGCGCCGTGATGTGATCAGCGGTGATGTTCGCTCCATCTTCGGTGCGAAGCAAGTTTTCTAATAAGACCTTAAGGCTGAAGGGAAGGTTTGCAGCACCTTCAATTGAGGAGATATCGAAAATCTCAAAACTCTTGCCCGCAACTTCCACATTCTTTTTTGCGTTGAAAGAGTTTTTACTCATTATCTGCCTTTCGTAGAAGCTTTCAGAGTGCTGAAGATACCTCAGCGCGCTCATACAGGGCAACACATTCGATGTGATGTGTCATTGGAAAGAGATCAAAAGCACGTACTTTTACGAGTGAATATCTGTGATCTGCAAGATAGGCGGTATCTCTGGCCAATGCTGCAGGATCGCAGGCGACATACACAATTGCACGAGGTGCCAATCCTGCTATCTGAGCGACTGCATCCTTGCCGGCTCCATCTCGAGGCGGATCCAAAACAACCACATCTGCCGAAGTAATTCGTGGTAATAATTTAGCTACATCTCCAGTTGCAATAGTCACATTTGAATTCGAAGAAAAATTTCGTGATGCATCTGCAGTGGCAACTTTGCTACCTTCGATCAAATCAACATGTCCTGTTTCACCGACCGCGCCCAAAATTGCTGCGGTAAATAATCCAACACCTCCATACAAATCTAAAACATGTTCGCCAACCTTGAATTGAGCAAAATCAAGTACAGCTTGCGTTAAAACTTCTGGCGCCCGCTGGTGACTTTGCCAAAATGATTCTTGGCTAACTTCTAGTGTTCTACCAATTACATTTTCATGCAGTACCGCCGGGCCTTCTGTCAGTCTGGCTTTTTCTTCACCACGGGTCGGTGCCAAGGCAATCGCACGTTCCCCTGTGTTTGATGCACTTACCTCAACTCGAACGTCGCCTTTTAGATCTCGACTTGCTAACTCCTTAAAGTTGATTCCCTCAACACAAATAAGGCAATCCGTTACGGGTGCAATTGAATGGGACCTGGACTTAAAAAATCCCAATTTTCCATTACGGTCAGTAGTTGCGATTGCCCGTGTTCGCCAATGTGTGCTTTCGCCAACTTCTTCTACATCTACCTGCACATCCAGCTTTGCAATACGTGAAAATTGCTCTGCAATGACATCGGACTTCAGTTCTCGCTGATGAGCCACAGAAATATGTTGAAAATCGCATCCTCCGCAGCCATTGCGATGAGCAAAGCTGCACGGAGCGACTACGCGGAATTCGGATGGAGTTTGGACTGACACGACATCGGCGCGATTAAAGGATTTTCCAACACTCGTTATTTGAATCGTGCAATTTTCACCCGGAATCGCATGCCTAACAAAAATGACCGCCCCATCATGGCGCGCAATAAAATGTCCCCCATGGGCCACTTTTTCAATGGTGACCTGAACCAGGTCGCCAGTTTTCAGGGTCGAACTCTTGTTTGATGCCATGGATGTAAGCCTATGGGTGTAAGTTACCTCCTGTGCACGTAGTCATCATGGGTTGCGGTCGAGTTGGT
>B570J29032_109957602_pt1 | contig 10212 bp, 10 predicted proteins | sample LakMenEpi16Nov12_FD_29032 | JGI IMG/M metagenome (IMG submission 29032)
CAAACTGAGGATTGGATGGTTTATAATACAATTGAACATACGCAGGTACCAGAGAACCTTCATTTGGCGCAACCAATATTTGAGTATTGGTAAATGTATTGTTGACCGGATAAGTTTGTGGTGAGATACCCAATAAACTCGGTAAAGCATTATTGAGAAAAATGAATTGAGGAACTTGATGAAGAACAGACCAAACCCCCCCTTTTGAATATTGAGAAGCAGGATAAGAAGCCGATGCTGATAATGCTTGTATTTCTACCTTACCATAGAGTGTATTATAGGAAAAAACCAAAAGAAATTGTTTTGCTAAATTGAGATTGTTGATATAATAGTGTGTATTGTTAATCATAATCGTATTAAATGCTTGATTGAAGGAATTGATATCATAAGAACCTGTCGGTATTGTAGCTGTATAAGTTTGTCCATCCAACCAAATATATTGAAACACATTGTTATTTGAAGCCGGAGAAATATAGACTCGTTCACAATGAGACAAACCTTGTGGTGAATAAACATTGGATTTTGAATAACCCGTTCCAGGTTGTAAAGTAGGGTCACCTTTACGAATATAATTATAGCTATTTTGATAAATAGTTCTATTGCGACTCACCAAATATTGATTGCTGTCTGTAAAATAACGATTGTCGTTGTTTCGGTTTGGATTGAACTTAGGTAAAATCATTCCGGCACTTCTTACACGTCGTTGCGCATTTAACTGAACGGAAAAACAGGTATTTTCAGGAGCAGTAGATGTACTGACACATTGACTTGGTATATTACAGATGTTACATGTTTTCCCTAATTCTGTTTGGTCATTTGGTAATTGATCGTCTAAATATCCGACCAATCCATCACAGGATTGAATAGCATTATCGGAAGCGTCAGTATAGACCAAAAATCCGTTAGGTGCCGTCAATTCGTCAATTTTGTAAGAAACACGGGGATTGCCATTTCTGGTTGTATTGACTGCAATTTCTTTTCTGTAAGCGTGTTTGATTGGTCGAGGACGAAACAAAATATCGCCACTTGTAATGGGATTTGTATCTTGTGTTGGTTGAAGGCTGGAAGAAAGTTGATAAAATACTTTTCCTTTCCATGGTATTATGGGTATTTCGTTTAAATTTAACCTTGCATCTACAGAAGTCATACTTATACTATTCAAAGAAATTATAGTTCAAAAAATCACAATAGAGTGTATAGAATGAAATTTCCGTCTAAAAATATAATTTTAGGAATTCTCTTTGTTATTTTTGTTTTATTTTTTCTTTATTCGTTAAAGCCTTTATATGAAGGCTTATTAAACATCCAGGCTTAACCAATTACACTTACAAGAAAGAAAATTGAGACAAAATATAATTATGATTTGTATATTGTTGTGTAATAGCTAAAAATTTATTGGTAAATCATCTCTTATGAAAAACGCTTCGCCGTTTCTATTCCAACCAACTACTAGAATAATTATTTCTACATCATTCCGTCTTGCCTCATAAAACGCTTCTCTGTATTGTGGGTCTATTACAGATGGTTGAAACGTAGCTACATCAGTTCGTTGAATTACATAACACATTAAACATCTTGTATTTTCATACATATTTTTTAGTGCTGTTAATTCTTTTATATGTTTCAATGCTCTTGGACTAATGGTTTCAGATTGTTTTTTTCGGTATCCATCTGGAAAATACGCGATTTTTGAATTTACATCATAATTATCATAATTTTTATTTTTTCGTTCTTTTGATGTGATATCTTCATAGTCTGCTAATGGAACATTTTTTATTTCCATAATGAAACGTTTTCCTTGTTCATCTATTCCTGAAAAATCAAATCGCGAATCTACTACTCCATCTATAAATATTGCTGTTTCCCGTCTATATTCTTGTATGTTTTTCAATTTTGATAAGAAATTGTTTTTTAGTGCGTTTTCTACTAATTGTTCAGCCAATTTTGGATAAATTCCTATAATTTGTTCTTGTCCTTTTTCTATTTTCACTGATAAATAAATTCTATATTCACATTTTTTCTTTTGTTTTTCGTTGGTTTCATCAATGTTTTTATCTGTTTTTTTGTTTTTATTTTCTTGTTTAGTCATCAATATAGTTGAACCTACTTCAGCCAATCCACAACAGCCTAATGACGCACTATGAGCCAATATTTCATTGTCTTCAAATAATACATCGGCAACATAGGGTGATTTTATTACTTTTGACGGGCGTTTTACAATTTGTCCTTCCACTAAATTATCTATTTTCATAAGGAGGTTTGACATTGTATATTGTTATTATTTCTTGTTATTGTTTTCTTGTTTTGTTATAAATAAAAAGAATTTCAATTTTTTATATTCGCATAAACAACCAAAGATATTTAGCCAGTCAAAATACGGGAAGTCATCTGAATCTTTGGTGAAAAAATATCAAAAAAATTTTTGACAATTTTTTTTATTTATTAGCCACAGCTTTTTTGTTTGTCGGTGTCATTGTTGGTGTGGGATTAGTTTTAGTATTCATTCCTTCAACAGGATTTGAATTCAGTAAAGAATAAACAATAAACAAAACAAAAACGATAAATAGAATTCCTAAAATAATGTTTTTAGATGAAGCCTTCATATAATATATTATCCCAAAATTTTTATAATACTTTGTTTTCCGATTTGTTTTGTATACAAAAAACGTTCAGGGTACATGGTTCGTCTTCGTAAATTACAACCTAAACAAGCAATAACAACATTATCAAAATTATGTCCATGTTTATTGTCCAATCGTTCCAATGTCCATTGATTTGATTCACGAACATATTCATACAAAAGCTGAACCGGATTTTGACAATAATAACAGGTTAAATTGGAACTTTTCAATAAATCTACAACCTGCTGATAATTTACGAAATTGGATTCAGAATAAATTTCATTTTGTAAATCCTGATATTTGTATCCGGCAATTTTTTGATGAATTTGTTTTACAATCATAGTTTTGGCTTCACATTCTTCCCCATCTTCTTCCAATAATTTTTTCTGCATTTCTAAAGAAACATTAGATGTCCATCGAGAATCCAGTGTAATATTTCTTTTTTTTTTCTCAATAATTTTCTCTTTTTTTGGTTTTTCGGGTAATATAATGGTTTTATCGTTATTCATTTGAATCAATCAATTGTTATATAAAGGATATAGAGATAAAACCTTTTATATATTAAGTATGTCTCAAAATGAACAACAAGATTCAAAAAATTTAAATATCGGAGATATTGAAGCAATTATGGAAAGAGAGAAACAAAAAAATAAAAATGATATTTGGTCAAAAATAGATAAAACGCTTAAGATACAAAAATTACACGCTTATGCTGAAAAATACGGAAAAGAACACACTCATTCAGCAAAGGATATTAAAACTCTCAAGGGATTTTTTATATCGGCTTTGGAGAAAGGAAAATTACAAAAGACAAAGGATGTAAATTATGACAAAGAAAAAGGAGAAATCACGAGTATTCCCGCCCTCTATTTTGATGTGAACAATCGTAATTTTACATTGAAAAATTTTGACGTAAAAAGAGTATCAACATTGAAATCACTTACACCAAAGAGAATTACACCTATCAACAATAATGATTACCAAAAGTCAGAAGCCGATGACTTACCAAAAGCCCTTCATCAAGAAAATTGAATATAAATACAAAGTTTGTTTGTATCTATATAGAATGGAATCATCATCACCAAATATACATAATAATGTTAAAATTATCCAAGGGTTAGGTTCAGATTCTGAAGAACTACAAGATACGGACCCAAATTATGAGTATAATTCAGAAGAAGAAAAACAGGAAGAAAATACAATGGGACACACAGGTCTTGTCAATTTAGGAAATACTTGTTTTTTGAACTCGGCTATACAAATTATAAGAAATACAATTCCGTTGAATCGATTTTTAGATAATGTGGAAAAATACAAACCCTTTATTAAAAATGATTTACCTGAAGCACTCATTTTAACAGAATGGAACGATTTAAGACATTTTATGAATTCCGGTAATATAGCCGTTTCACCGAAAAGATTTGTATATCAAATGCAACATGTAGCTAAATTAAAAAAAATGGATTTGTTTACTGGATTTTCTCAAAATGATTTGTCTGAATTTCTTCTTTTTCTTGTTCAAAGTTTACATACAAGTATTTCAAGAAGTATCACTATAGAAATCAATAGTCAAAAAGTTCAAACAAATGTGGATGAATTGGCCCTTCAATGTTATGGAATGTTAAAATCCATTTATCAAAAAGAATATTCAGAAATAATGAATTTATTTTACGGCATTTTGATTTCAGAGATTTTATCTTTGGATGGCACAATTACATACAATATAAAACCGGAACAATATTTTATTATGGATTTAGAATTACCACTGGATAAAACAGATTCCATTACTTTGTTTGATTGTTTCGATGAATTTACTTGTTATGAAATTTTGGATGGTGAAAATGCTTGGTTCAATGAAAAAACAGGAAAAAAAGAAGATATTCAAAAGGGTATTAAATTTTGGAATTTTCCGAAAATATTAATTATTAGTTTGAAACGATTTACTCCCGATGGATTAAGAAAAATCAATACAATGGTAAATTTTCCGATCGAAGGATTGGATTTATCCAAATATGCATGTGGATACAATTCTTCTCAATATATTTATGATTTGTATGGTGTTTGTTGTCATTATGGAATAGTCAATGGAGGACATTATACATCTATGATAAAAACAAATGGTGAATGGATTCATTACAACGACGATCGTGTACAAAAGATGTCAATTCAAGAAGTAGTTTCACCACACGCATATTGTTTATTTTATCAAAAACGGGACTCTTTAACAAATTAGAAATAATATATCTTATAATTATAAATGGATAGTTCCGGAAATTCATACAATGGAAATTCACAAAAAGATAAACTTAGTGTTTCAACTATTTTTTATAATATATTTAATAAGTCAAATTTAATTATTCTATTTTGGTTTTTAGCCATCTATTATATTTTATTTATTATTTTGAATGTCTCTCAACAAAGTTCAAATATTTCAATGGGAAAATTTTTTGATATTGTTGTCTTTGTTATTTTAATTGTCTATCTTGTCATCACATATTTTTTTCTTCCTTTAGAAAACCAAGAAATGATTTTACAAAATACTGGTCAAAATTATTTAAATTATTTGAATGACCCTTATTCTATTTTCTCTCTATCTCTCTTTTTGTTTGTTTTTTATTTAATTCTTTTCTTTTTCAATATACCTTTAGACAACGAGAATAAATCTTTGGTCATATCGATTGTTGAAAGTCTGGCGTGGATTACTTTTGCGCTTTTAATTATTGTTGATTTTTTTAAATATTTATTGGGTGTTCCTCTGTTGTCTTTTGTAAACGACGGATTATCATATATATGGAATGGTTTACCTTCTAATTATTATCATCAATATGATATTACTATAACAAATGACCTTTCAAATAATCAACAACCAGAGGTATTTCATATAAAGAACAATATATATACATACGATGATGCTCAAGCAGTTTGTTCGGCATTTGGTGCTAAATTAGCCAATTATAATCAAATTAATGATTATTACAATCAAGGTGGTGAATTCTGTGGTTATGGTTGGAGTGCGGATCAAATGGCTTTATTTCCAACACAAGAATCAACATGGAAAGAATTACAAAAAAGCAATTCCAATAAAAATGTTTGCGGAAGACCTGGAATCAATGGTGGTGTTTTTGACCCCAATTATCGTTTTGGTGTGAATTGTTTCGGTGTAAAACCACCCCCAACACCACAAGAATTATCTTGTATGAACAATACAATTCCACAAACACCCGAAGAAGTTGCTTTGGAACAAAAAATACAATTTTTTAAACAAAATGCGGATTCTATGAATCTTACTTCGTTTAATAAAGTAAAATGGTCAGCTCAGGAAAATTGAAAATTTTTTTATTATAAAATTTCCGTAAAAACAAATGTCTTCATCATCAAACAATCCATTTGATATGTTTAATGATGATATTCCACCACCCCATGTAACAATAAGAAAAGAAAAGGAAACACAAGAAAAAGAAAAAGAAAAAGAAACCAGAAAACAGGATAAAATATGTCCAATATGTCACGATAAAATAAAAAAAAATAATTCAACAATTACACAATGTGGTCATCGATTTCATTCATCTTGTATATTTAAATCAGTAACCAGACATAATGATGTTTGTCCTTTGTGTCGTAAACATTTATTCAAAAAAGAATTGACAATGAGAGAATTGTATGAAGTATCCAAAGACACTATATTTGATTTTGAAGCATTTTGTTTTCTTATCAATGTCATTGCTACTCCAAATATTGAACAATGTATTACAGATTACGATAAATATGAAGACAACGGATATGAAGAAGACGACGATAATGAAGAGGACGATGAAACGGAATATTCAGAGGAATCAATCAAATTCAAAATGTCGAATTATAGTAAAAATTTCGTGAATAAGATGAATGAATTACTCGATTATTGAAGTGTTTTTACTTTCCATGTACCAAAATATTTATGTTGTGCATATTTTCCAAATTGTTGTCTTGTATTGTTGTGTAATATTTTAATACTATTTTTATTAATAAAATCAAGATATACCTTTGATACAAAATCAGGACCAGTTGTTGTATATACGTATATTTCTTTGTTTCTTGAAATATTGTACAACGAAATAATTTTATCAATGTTAATATGAATATGATCAATCAATGATTTAATAAACAGATTTTGTACTTTTGCACCAAAAGCATATTGCCCCAATAAAAAATACATATTGTTGTTACAGAAATAAGCATATCTTTCTTGTCGACACATATCTTGTTTGATTATTTCGTCTACTGGAAATACACAATCGTTGTTCAAGACCAAATTATCCAATGGTTCTAAACCATTCATATCCAAATCAAAATAGAATCCACCATAGTGATAAATGGCAATATACCTAAAAAAATCTATTTTTTGTATTTTAATGGGCAATCGGTCATAAGTCATATAATAATCGGGGTAATTGCTTTTAATAAAAAATTCAATATCTTCGTCAGAAAAAAATTTATATTCAAAATCAGGATTGAGAGAACGAAGAGAATTCACCATTTTTTTATATTTTTCGGGTATTTCGGCAGTTTTCCAAGTTTGTATAATGATTTTGGGTATTTTATTTTGTATATTGTCTTCGAGAGATAGATTGTTTGTTGTTTGAATCAAATCTTCGGTAGAGGGGCCAAGAGGGTCCAGTCTTTGATCAAATCCTTCTTTAAAATCGGTCCAGTTGAAATAAAAAATCAAAATGAAACAAACTATTATACCATAGTAAATATTTTTGAGAGAATAAAATAAAATGACAAAAATAGCTAATATTCTTTCAATAATCAATAACCATTCTTTCTTACCCTGATAATAATATGTAAATAAAGCAAAACCTATAAATATTAGAAAAGGAATAATTTGTTTCATCTTTCTTTAATATATAAAAATATTTTGTTGACCAATTATTTTTTTATTTTTATTGTTTTTCTTTTTATTGTTTTTCTTTTATTATGGTTCCGTGTTTTATCTTTTGTTTGTCTGGACGGGTCCAGTCGTTGGATAAAAGAATCAAATAATTCATCTTCAACAAATGTGTCTTCTTTATAAATTTGATTTACTAAAGGTCGTTTCTGTAAAAAAGTTGTTTCTATAATTAAACCAATTGGACATTCTCCTTTTTTTTCCATTTATTATATAAATATAAAAAAAACATAAAAATCATCCCCAATAGTACTATAGATGATTTATTTTATAACATTTACAGATAAATCCTTTATTGATGCGGGAGAAAGAATTGTTCAACAAGCAAAAGAATTAAATTTATTTGATTCTATTGAACTTTTTGGTGAACAATATTTGAAAGAGGATTCCGCATTTTGGATAGAACATTCTGAATTCATTGAATATTCTTCTCGTGGTTATGGATATTGGATATGGAAACCCTTTGTAATTTTAAAAAAAATGAGAGAAATTGCTGATGGAGATATTTTGTTGTATTGTGATGCTGGATGTGAATTAAATTGGAATCGAAGAACAGAATTGAAAGAACTTTTCGCGAAACCTTTGGTCATATCTTGTAGTGTCTCAGGAAAACCCGAAAAAGACTGGACAAAAAGAGATTTGTTCGTTGAGATGGAAACGGATTTACCTGAATATGCCGATTCAATACAATATCAGGCAACAGCTATCTGTTTAAAAAAAACGGGGATTGTTATGGATTTTATAAATGAATGGTGGTTATGGTCATCAATTCATCATTTTATTGATGATTCACCGAGTCTGTTGGAAAATTATCCGTCGTTTCAATACCATAGACACGACCAATCCATTTTTAGTTTATTGATTAAAAAAAGAAACATATCTTGTGATATCAATATTGATAAATGTGTGTATTTATTACGAAATAAGACTTCAAAGAGATGTATTATAAATAATGTTCTTGGATTTGTATTTACACGACATGTTAATTCGTCAACGTCCAATCTATTTTGGATTGAATGTTATAGAAAAATAAGACAATATTATCCCAATTGTACTATTATGATTGTGGATGACCATAGCAATGAATCCTTTATTACACCTATACCCTTAACAAATTGTTTTATTGTTCAGAGCGAATATTGGGGTCGTGGAGAGATTTTGGCTTATTATTATTACCATAAATATCGTCCTTTTGAAAAAGCAGTTATATTACACGATTCAACTTTTGTAAATAAATATATTATAGACTTTTATAACGTTGAAAATGTTCGTTTTCTATGGTCGTTTATTCATAATTACGATAAACCGGAATTGGAAGAGACTTATTTGTCTCAATTGTCCCATTCTGAAGAATTAATAAAATTTCATAAAAACCTTGAAGAATGGGACGGATGTTTTGGTGTTCAATCTGTCATTTCCTTTTCTTTTTTAGATAATATTTTTCAAAAATATAATTTGTTTTGTTTAATGGATAGTATATTAAGTCGTAATCAAAGATATCATTTTGAACGTATTTTTGCGGTAATTTGTAGTTATGAATTGAGAGAAAAAGATATATCAATGTTTGGAAAAATTCACTCGTATAGTTGGGGATGGGGATACACATTTGAACAATATTTAAAGCATAAAATAACAGGTGAAATCAATCATTTGCCTCTGGTTAAAGTTTGGTGTGGGCGCTAAACCCGTTCAAAAAACCTTTATGAACCCTGTATTCTCTCATTTTCTCTCAAATTATTGAAAAATATAAACTTTCTACATAGAAAAATGAAAATATACATTCCAAAACATCATAGAATCTTCTATAGTTTTTTACAATATTTGAGAGAAAAGTTGGAAAGTCAGTAACACATACTGGGAACATTTGTAGTACATACTGGGAACCTTTTTCTCTCAAATATTATAAAAAAACATTATAGAAGAACTCTTCAAACAATATAAAAATCGGCGTTTGAAATGTAAAAAGGTCTATGAAAAATATTTCTGTCTATTTTGCTTTTACAAAGATAAAAAAATATCTAACTAATATAATGGAAAACGATTGGACTACTGATATTGAATGTGTATTAGAAAACACTAGAGTTAATAGTGTTATTCTATCAAATGAACACAAACGCCGTTATTTTGCTCTCAAAGAAAATCTAAAATATTATCGTCTGCCTGTAATCGTATTGAGCGGAATTAACAGCATAGTAAGTGTCGGACTTCAACCCTATTTAGAACAGGGTGCTATTAGTATGATTACTTGCTTACTTGCTTTGGTCTGCTCCATTATAGGTTCAATTGAACTTTATTTAGCAATCCAAAAGAGTATGGAAAATGAATTAATATCGCAACGAGATTATTATTTATTATCTGTTGATATATTTAAGACATTATCATTAGCAAAGGAACATAGACCTATTCCAGCAAAAGAATATCTTGATAAATGTTATAATACTTATTGTAAATTAATTGAAAATAGCGACACATTAGCAAAAAAGGTTGAGGATAAGTTGTGTCCTCTTCCTATTAACCTTGTCCCATCAAGTCCTTCTGTTAAATTACCTGAAAGTAATAGTGATATTGAATTGGGCATAATTACACCTACCGAAAAAAAAAATGAAACAAAAATTGGTTTTCACTCGTATCCTTCAGACCAAGGGAGGGGTCCTAAGGCGG
>B570J29032_109957599_pt1 | contig 10199 bp, 10 predicted proteins | sample LakMenEpi16Nov12_FD_29032 | JGI IMG/M metagenome (IMG submission 29032)
TTTTTGTGTATCTATTAATTTTAATACATATTTAATATCAAAGGGTCCAAGTATTAACTTAATGGGATTACATGCAATTGATTCTAATTCCGATAGTAAATTGTCGACTAAACTTTTTCTAGCTATAGTTACAAAAAAGTCATTCGTTGTTAAATATTTCTGAGCATAGAAATCGGCACTGTTTGCATTTGCCAAAACTAGATTGATTAATTTATCTTGTGAGGTATCAAGTTGTATTTGATTTTTATTAATTTTTTTATTTATAATTCCTTTTCCATTTATTGTTAAATACACAAACGTATCTGTATCAAAAAGATTAACTAATTCATGAATAGCTGTTAAATTTTTCTTTTTTTGTGTAATGGTTAAATTCTTCCCATTTATTTTCAAACAAACATAATTTATCAAACGAGTTTCGTCTTCGAGAATATCGATCGAAAGCCCAATACTATTTTTGTTTGAATGAAGCATCATAACCGAATTAATAGACAATACTTGGTTTAATAAACACTACAGAAATAGTTTTTTGTTTAGATTTTGTACGTTGACTAAACAACCATTTTAATACTGGAATACGTGATAAAATAGGCGTTCCAGAGCCTTCGTCTGTTTTTTCTATCCGCTCAATCCCACCTAAAACAATCATCTCATCGTTTTTCATTCTTACTATTGATTTGAATTCACTAGTTGATGAAGGCGGAGGTTGATTATTTGGAGGATTACCAATAAAATCGGAAATATTAACAGCAATATTTAGCGTTACTTGTTCATCACCAGAAACAACTGGTTTTATATTGATGGTAAGATTTGCTTGAACCGGATTGAATTGTTGTGTGACTATTGTTTGGGGATTTAAAGAACCTTGTACATTTTGAGTAGTAATACTGTAGTATCGTGTACTTCCAATACTTAAATTCGCTTCATGACCATTTAAAGTAGCTAATTTGGGCATCGATTTTATATCAACGTTTTGGTTGTTCTCTAAAGCACTTAATCCAACATAGAAAGCTGGAGTAACTTTACCTAAATTAATAGTAGTTAAAGAGGAAGTTTTTCCTAAAATTTCATTTATTGCCTTGGAACTTAATGTATAATCTAGTCCTGGCAGAAATGTACCTCCACTTTTAGTGGAATCTGATACACCTGCTTTAATTCCAGTTTTTACAGAGCTCCCTTTTTTAACATCCACCAAAATAACTTCTATAGTTACCATAGGTACAACCTTATCTAATTCGTTGATAAATAAAATTAACTCATCAATTTGTGGAGAGGAGCCAGAAAGCAGAATACTATTTAGTTCTTTAAATTCTTTGAGCTCTACATTCTTTTTTAATTCTACAGGTATTATATCAAGCAAAGATTCAATAGAACGATATTTAAGTTGTACAATTTTAGAAGTTCTTAACCCTTCTAATTTCCGATCACCAATTGTATAAAATCCATTTGTGTTCTGGAAAGTATATTCTGTATTTTTAAATAGATAGTTAAGAAAATCGTTTATCAAAACATTCTCTACATGAATATTTGCAGTGCCCTTAATTTCAGAATATAAAAAATAATTCATAGATGCTTCCGAAGAAACCGCTTTTAAGATATCCACAACTGAAACACCATTTGCATCCATCGTTACTCGCTGAATGCCTAGTGTATCTTTTTTTACTTCCATGTATATTCCTTGTTTACCATTTATACGGTATGGCTTTTGCATTCCTTTACCGTTTGTAGTTAATGTATTTGTTTCCCCGTCTTGCAGGGTTTGAAAAACATATACATCATCTTCCGTTTTAGAAAATTTAATATCGTTCGCAAAGGCTAATTTTTCTAAGGCGTTTAAAAAAGCGATATCTTCTAAGTAAACACTCACTTTTTTATTATTCAATCCAGATGAAATAATAACATTCTTTTTAGAGAGTTTGGTGATTTGCTTGACTACTTTAACCAGTGAATCATCTTTCAAATCCATACTGATTAAATTATTATAGCCATTATATCGAATAGATAGTTCCTTCACTTTGGGTGCTTCTATGATAGGTCTATACTTAGATACAGAAAGAATAGAGCCCACATTTCTAATTTCCAAATCGTACTCCTTTGCCAAAAACATTAAAATGTTTAATACTTTTTCATTACTAAAATTGTTTACCACTTTAATGTTTAGTAGAGGATCTATCGTGATATTTATACCACTAGATTCAGCTATAGCCCTAAGAAACTCTTGTATGGAGACCCCTGAAACAGAAAAATCCACTTTCTCTTGCAAGGCTGGTGTAGTTTTAGAAAGTTCAGTTAATCGGTTTTCTAATTCGACAAATCGATCTGCATTTTGTGCAAAAGAATCAATCGTAATTAAAAAGAGAACAATTAGAATTGGTGCAAATTTCTTCAGCATTTTAGTAATTAAAAAGTAAGGGGTAAATTTCTTCAATAGAACTGCTTCCATTAGCAAGTAATTCAAATGCATTTTCACTTAATAAAGAAACTCCTTTTTGTTTAAGTATTTCTTTAACTGAATCCACATTGTTTTTTATACAATGTGACAATTCGTTATCTATTGAGATAACTTCATATACTGCCTTTCTGCCTTTATAACCAGTACCGTAACATTTTTCGCACCCAACTGGAACAAAATGTTTTTTTAATAATCTCGGTGGTAAGTATTGATTAGGGTATAACTCCGATGAGAATTCTTTTTCTGTTTTACAATAAGGACATAGCAAACGAACTAGCCGTTGAGCTACGCTAGTAGTCAGTGTTGCCGAAATTAAAAACGAAGGAACACCCATATCTATTAAACGCGAAATTGTCCCCCAAGCGGAATTCGTATGTATGGTAGATAAAACTAAATGACCTGTAAGTGCTGCTCGAATAGCCATGTTAGCCGTTTCTGCATCTCTAATTTCTCCAACCATAATAACATCCGGATCCTGACGAAGGAAAGTTCGCAAAGCAGATGCAAAAGTAAAACCTATATTTTCTTTTAATTGAACTTGGTTAATTCCTTCTAAAGTGTACTCTATTGGGTCTTCAATGGTTAGAATATTTCTCGTTATTTTATTTAACAATTTTAGTGTTGCGTAAAGAGTGGTTGTTTTTCCAGAACCTGTTGGCCCACTAATTAAAATTATACCATGTGGTCTTTTAACCCCATCTAAATAATTTTTAAAATCGATTTCAGAAAAGCCAAGTTTTTCTAAATCTATATCCGTAGCATCATTTGATAATAATCTAAGAACAATTTTTTCGCCGTGCAAAGTTGGTAAAACCGATACACGGATATCAAATTGTGTAGCGTCGAGTTGGAAAAAGATGCGACCATCTTGAGGTAGTCTTTTTTCTGAAATATCTAAATTTGATTGTATCTTTATTTTATTAACAATGGCAGGATACTCCTGTTTATCTAAATGATAGCGCTCTATCATTAGACCGTCAATACGAATACGCACCCTGCATATTTCTTCATATATTTCTACATGAATATCACTGCTCCCTAAGCTCCTTGCCTCAGAAATTAGTGTATTTAAGAATTGTTCGGCATTACCTGTATAAGAAAGACTTTTTATACGAGTATCTTTTTGAAAGCTAGGGTAGTAAAGTTCTAACAATTCATTTAACAGTTGTTTATCTACTATATCGGCTTTAATGGAGTAATTATATAGTAGTTCAATTTCTTCAATTTGAATTGAAGTAGAATCAGTAATTACGTTAAGGATATTATTTGAAATTAAAATGGGCACTATTCTATAATGCCAAGCATCTTGGACACTAATACTATCAATTGTTTGTTTAGAAATATCCATCTACTGCTACCTTATGAATAAATTAAACGCCAATACGAACGCAAGTAAAAGAGATTGAATTCCAGCAAAAGGAATTGTTTTTAATTTCCATATACGTGCAATTATTATACTTAATAGTATTGAACAAATATTAAATATTAAAAACAATTCTGTCTCAAAACTAAACGATAATACGAGTAGAAATAAAATATCACCAAGTGCAAAATAGTTTGAGGTTAAATTCCTCCAATCATATTTTTTGAATTTTAAGTAGAGTACTATTGTGATAAGTTGTATTAATACAATAGCTAGGTTAGTTATTACATTAGGCAAATAGTTTTCTATTACTTTTGAATTAATAAAATAAGAACATATTAAAATACTAGGGAACAAATACCAATTCACTGATCGAGTTCTCCAATCTTCGAAAAACAATCTTAATAATAAATAAATAGTGATGATGTAAAGGGTTTGCATATTAATCTTGAGTGACTTCTTTTAGATTTTTATCTTGATCTATTTCCCATACGTTATATACCCCATCGCCATCGAAATCCACAACAGCGGTAGCCCTTGCAACGAATCCAGTAGTAGAATGTTGAGAAATTTCAATTAAATAATTTGCCTTTCCAGAAACTGATTCAGAGTTTAATTCTTCTTGTTCAAAACCTATAGTGTTTAAATCGTTGCTATATTTTGAATTTTCGAAAAAATAAGATTTTTCAAGCGTATAAATATGCTCTAATTGAAGCTTAGCTTCGGTATATTTTGCTTTTGTAATTAACGGCATTAAGTTTGGCAATGCCAACAAAATAAGTATGCCAATAATAACTAACACGATTAAAATTTCAGTTAAAGTGAATGCTAAAATTTTCACTGATTTCATTTTTTTCATTACAAAAATAATTTGGTGTTGTAAATACATCATATGCTGTATTTTGAAAATTTATTTTATTTTTTAATTATTTTTTTAATTATAAATCTTTAAATTTAATAATTCATAACTAAAAAACGATGGCTATTCATTTGAAAATCAAGTTTATAAGAGAAAAAAATTATCTTACTCAGCTCTACATGGCTAATAAATTAAAAATCTCTCAATCAACTTATAATAAGTTAGAAACTGGAAAATCTAAAATTTGCATCAAGATTTTTTTTCAAATAAGTCAAATATTTGAATTAAGCATGGATGATATATATAATCTCAAAACCGATAAATATTGCTTTAAGAAAAATACAACTTCAAATAAAAAAATAAATAGTATTTCATTACTTAAACATGATTTAACGTTTATGATTCTTAATAAAATGAATGATAATAAAAATGAATCCATCTAATAATAAATCAAAGAACAACTTATATTCAATTATCATAATTTAAATTTAAAATATATTAAAATATTCCAAAATGGAATCCTTTATTCCATTTTGGAATATTTTAATTCACTATTTGATTTTTCAATTATATTCTCTCAGCCTATTGTAAGCTTCTGTAAGCTTCTTCTAAGGTCGGCCAGTAAGATTAGAGTTAATAGCAAAAGATTTTCATCTTTAAATGTCATGAAAAAAAGAAGATTTACCGAACGCCAGATAGTATCTGCGATTATGAATTGAGGCAGTTTGCGATTAACTTTGAATTGGGCAAATTGCTCCGGTTAAGGGAGTCTGTTTGGACCGGTCAAGGGTGGTAAATTCACCGGCTTTTGCAATTAGTCATTTAATTCGAAATACAGACGATTTTTAGTGGCATATAAGTAGAGTTCACGGAAGTTATGTGTATTTGTTTTGACTAAAACTTTGTTTCGATGAGTTCGTACAGTAAGTACGGAAATATTCAATATTTTCGCTATTTCTTTATCCTCATAACCCTTACAAACAAACTTCAGTATATCTATTTCTCGAGGTGTCAAAATGTTTTCTTTTAGTTTTTCTATACTCAATGGTTCGATAATTAATGCATGTACATTAATAATTTCATTTACGTCTTTTGAGAAATAAGTGCCTCCATTATGTATAGTTTCAATTGCTTTACCTATATCTCTAATTGGGCAATCTTTACTTATGAAACCATTCACACCTATCAATAAACACTCTTTAATATAAGATACATTTACATTTCCAGAATAGATAAGAACTTTTGCATTCGACTTCTTCGAAACTACAAACTTAGCCATATCCAAACCAATATCAGATTTAAAAATTCTAATATCTATTATGGCGATATCCACCTTGTTTTTTGATATAAAATTTTTAAAATCTTCGGGGTGTTCAAAAGTTGTTGTTGATTTTATTAACTTGTTACGTTTTAACAAATCTCTTAATCCCGTTAAAATTAATGGGTGATCATCCAAAACTGCAATGTCCAAATTACCTACTGACATAATGTTCTTTCTTAAATTTAATTACATACTGAACCCCATTTCCAGGAGAAGTTAAAATATTAAGTTGTCCATTCAACACCTTGCATCGGTTTTTAATATTTCTAACACCGTTGCTTTTGTCTGAAATGTTTTTCAAATCAAATCCAATACCATCATCAAAAACAGAAACAATTAACTCTTCTTTACCATTAATATTTAGATCTATTTTAATTTTACTAGCATTGGAATATTTTATTGAATTGTTCACTATTTCACTTATGATTCTATAAATTCCAATTTCCACAGAAGAATTTAATTCATGTACAATACAATTTATTTCAAATATTGCTTGATGTGTTTTGTATAAATTCGGAAATGTATTTGATGCACCCTCCAGTCCGAATTTTTTTAAAGCTACAGGACTTAACTCTAGAGAAGCATTTCTAGCTGAAATACTTGCCATTTCTAAAACATCTTCGACTTCAATTAATTTATCTTTATCATCTTTTCCTAAATCACTTATCGCAATACTCCCTAACTTTAGTCTTGCAGAAGTAATCAACCCTCCTAACTCATCATGTACATCTCTTGATAATCGTTCCCGTTCTTTTTCTTCTGCAAGAATAATGGATGAAAAAATTTCTTTGTTTTTTAATTCAATACTTTTATGATACTTATTTATTAATAATATAACTCCAATAAGTATTATACTAAAGGCAAACGTAATTATAATAATGCTTGTGAATATTGATTCTTGCATACTATCATACTAAATGAAATAATCAAATAAAAACTAAAGTTATTCAATGAATTAACAACATTGTAAGTTTCAATATATTGTTTATTTGCGATAAAAAAGTCTGCAAAAGCTGAAACTGCAATTCCCAAAATTGAGTATTGTAAAATAGAATAGTTTAAAATTTGTTTCCATTTTGGAATTGTTTTTAAAAACGAGCTCAATACTATGTTTAGTCCTATTAAGATCAAAATAACTTTAGTGCCTCCAAAAAACAAATTAATACTTATTAAATGTGTATCGATGATTTTTATACAATAGACTACAAAAGTCAAAAAAATCAATACTAGTAAAATTCTTTTGAATATCTTTTCAAACAAATTCCAAAAATACAAACTAAAGATAATTTGTTCAAGAAGTACAAATGTCACTCCGACATTTTTAATTCGAATAGAATTTAAATAAGCATAGGTTAAAATAGATTCGGCAATTAAACAAAAAATTAAATATATCGATATCAGTTTAAATTCTTCGCCAATTAATTTGAAATATCTCAAATAAATTATTAATGGGATAATACAAGAGAATGTTGAAATATTATTAAAGATATCAATATATTTAATTGTCATTTTTAACTATTTAACGGGTTTGTATCCGGACAATAAGGAGGGCATTCTTTTCCTAATTCCATCAAATCGCCTTCATACAAATCATTCCCATCAGAATTAACTCCTACTATTACCAAATGTTTTTTCATGTCACTATCAATTCCGTAATATACCCTAATTCCAACACAATTCTGCTGGTTTAACAAATTTTCTAAAGCAGATTTGCCAAAATACTCTGCAATGGTATTGTCAATTACTGGCAGGTTGTCTCTAAATCTTTGCGTTAAATCGGCTGCATCATTTAAGCTAATTTCGTGGTTTTCATTTCCTGTGTAGTTCATAATTTTTTTTAATTTAGTTATCTAACAAAAAAAATAAAACGAATTGTATTTACATATACATCATATGCTGTATTTTTTAATGCCTATTATGTATAAGATTTCACATTTATAATTACGAATAAAACTGCTTTTAAAAATCGTAAATACCTGTAAATTAATGCTAAAACGGAATTAAATTCGTGATAATCTCTTAATAATTTTGAGGGGTTTATGGTAATTATTTGGTATTCTTTCATGAATGCAGGTAATTCCTTGTCATTCGCTCCCCTATTTTACGGTGATCATTAACTTCCTTTCTGTCTCCTCCTGGAACTGGGCTGAATAGTGGTTTGATTCAAATCAAGGAAAGGAAGCATGACATGATTTCAGGAAACTGCCTATTTGCAAGGGTTTCGGTAGGTTTTGATAATTTAAAAAATGGAGCTATTTTAAATTAATATAAATGAAATTGCTATCACAATATTTTTAATAATTGTGACAGAATATCACCAATCCGAAGAATAGCTAACTATTTAACGTTGTTTGCGCTCGTTTTTCTTATTGTTTCAATATATGCGCTCACTATTCTTGCGTTGCGCCTAAATTTCTTGTATTTTGCACCTATAGTGGAAAATACTCAACTTCTTGAGCTCTAAACTCAATTATAATGGAAAATATTTTCTATTATATACGTTATTTTGGAAAATATTAACCAGTTTTGTGATAGATTTGATAGATAATGGAAAATAATCGACCACTACACTTGCAAGAAGTAATCTTTAGCTCACAAGAATCTAAGATTTCTAAACAAATAACAAAACTGTTATCATCTGGAGCGATTAGAAAAATTGCACCAAGGGTATATTCATCTAATTTAGACGAACCGATTGAAGGCATTATTAGAAGAAATCTATTTCAGATTTTAGGAAATCTATATCCTGGTGTCATATTAAGCCATCGATCTGCATTTGAGTTTCAACCAACAAAATCAGGACAATTATTTTTAACCAGCAGTTATACTAAAAAGGTAAAACTTCCAGGTATAACGCTGCAATTTTTGGAAGGTGCTTCAGCAATTGAGGGCGACAATAAGTTTTCAGGTGAATTGTATGTCTCTCAAAAAGCACGAGCTTTTTTGGAAAATTTACAATCAACCAAGAAATTAGGAAGTACATCAAAATGTTTGAGTTTACCAGAAATAGAGGAGCGACTAGAGCAAATAATACGAGTAAATGGCGAAGATGAACTTAATAAACTTAGAGATCAAGCTAGAGCTATTGCTGAGCAATTAAAAATGCATAAAGAATTTGAAAAATTAAATCGATTAATTAATGCGTTTTTGACTACAAAGACTTCAAAAATTCTAAGCTCGCCATTAGCCATAGCCCGTGCTTTTGGAAAGCCATATGATCCTACAAGATTGGAATTATTTGAAACCTTATTTAGAGAATTAAAGCAGTCCGAATTCCCTTATCTAGAGGAGAAAAATAATACACCAACATCATTCCGAAATTTTGCATTTTTTGAAAGTTATTTTTCAAATTATATTGAAGGGACAGTGTTTGAAATAGATGAAGCAAAAAAAATCATTCAATCTAGCAAACCTCTACCAGCGAGAAACGATGATAGTCATGATGTATTAGGAACATACCAGTTAGTTTCTAATAAAAAGGAAATGGAGATTACTCCTACAACGCCAGAGGAGTTTTTGAAAATAATATCATTCCGACATTCGATATTATTGAGTGCGAGAACTGATAAAAATCCAGGACTTTTTAAAGACAAAAATAATTTTGCTGGAAGCACCGCTTTTGTAGATTTTAATTTAGTAAGAGGGACTTTAGTACAGAGCTTTGATTATTATAGTGCACTAGATCATCCATTTGCCAAAGCAGCCTACATCATGTTTGTGATAAGTGAAGTACACCCGTTCTTGGACGGAAATGGTCGAATTGCACGTGTGATGATGAATGCGGAGTTGGTAAAAGCAGGACAGTCAAAAATAATTATCCCTACAGTATTTAGGGAGGATTATATGGGAGCATTGAAGAAATTTACGAAACAACGGAAATGCGATACTTATATCAAAATGTTACAGCGGGCTCACGAGTTCAGTGCTAAAGTATATGCAGAGAAAATGGATGACATGCAAGAATATCTAACTTCATGCAATGCATTCATTGAAGATTCAGATGTAATATTAAAAATAATGCCACGCTAAAAATTAATTTAATCAGTGGGTTAAAAAATCATAAGTCATTATGATAAATTAATTAGGTTCATTTTCTTTGTGCAAAATAAGTAAACTCAAACTAGAGAATTAAACCCTCCTTTTGGCTGCTTGGTATCTAAGGTTGCATAGAAAAATATAGGAGTTTAGTAGTTATGGTTCATAATCC
>B570J29032_109957594_pt1 | contig 10190 bp, 3 predicted proteins | sample LakMenEpi16Nov12_FD_29032 | JGI IMG/M metagenome (IMG submission 29032)
GAAGCATTTGGCCTGCGCGGCTACGACAGCGTTCAACTGGCTGCGGCCCACAACCTGCACGAGCAACTGGACCTTCCCCTGACCTTCGCTTGCTTCGATCGTCGACTGAATCAGGCCGCCCAGCTCCTGCAGCTGGAGGTCTTGGCATGACCAGCACACCAGCTGTAACCAGTGAGCTGGACCATCTCGACCAGATCGGGGCCAAATCCTTCGATGGCTTCCTGGTCCGCAAGGACCTGGTGCGCAAATACTCCCGCCAGTACCCGGTGCCCACCTATGTGGTGGAGTTCCTGCTGGGCCGCTACTGCGCCAGCACCGATCCCGCCAAGATCGAAGAAGGGCTGCAGATCGTGGAGAAGCAGCTGCCGGTGCGCACGGTGCGCACCGGCGAGGAGGAGCTGGTCAAGGCCCGCTCCCGTGATCAGGGCAGCGTCAAGATCATCGACATCGTGCGGGCCCGGCTCGACACCCGCAGCGATTCCTACGCGGCAGAGGTGCCCAGCCTGGCCATCAAGGACGCCCAGATCAACGACGAGCTCGTACGCGCCAACGAGCGCATGCTCACCGATGGCTTCTACGCCGAAGTGTCCCTGGAGTACGACCCGGTGATCGCCCAGGAGCGCAACGGCCGGCCGTTCCGCATTGCCGGGTTGCGGCCGATCCAGATGTCCAACCCCAACGTGCTCGGGATCCTGGCCAAGGGCCGGGCCGCCTTGCGGGCAGAGCTGAGCTTGCTGCCGCGCATCGAGCAGCAGATCCACGCCGGCCTCCCGCCAGGGCACGGCGGTGGGTTCGCGGTGCTGGCTGTAGCCCGCCACCTTGCCCTCCACCTGGAAACCCGCCCCGTCGGAGGCCACCGCGTGGGGTCAGCGGCCATGCACCGAATCGAACTGCAGCAGGTGGGTGGCGGCGGCCTCCCCGGCCGGATCGTTGACATGCACAAGGGTGAGGCCAGGGCAGTCCCAGAGGGCGCGGAACGCCAGCCGGCTGATGCGACCGAAGCCGTTGATGCCGATCTTCATCGCGACAGGGGCGCAGGCCTGGGCATCTTAGATCAAGTCTGGTTGATGGGCTGGCTTTGGGGGCACAGGCGTTCCGGGAGGAGCTTCGGCCAGGCTTTCCTGAAACAGCGAACGTACTCAAGTGATCGGCGATAATGGAGGCCGAAGGAGCGGGACGCCAGGTATCAATCGATACGTTAGAAATGCCCAATAAAGCCTGGCGGTTCCTTAAAAGTCTTAAAATTGGCAAATCAATAGGAATGCATGATCGTTTTCGTGCCATCCTTCGCCGGTGCTCATCAAAGGATTCCTTGGATCGAATCAATTGTCGTCATCAGTTTGGATGATCATCAATTGATTTTCCTTCGACCGATCCTGTTGTAGCGATCCGCACACTTCATCGCCCCTACGTTGCGTTCATGGATTTCCTCCTTGGTCCGAACAAATGGCTAAATGATGCTCTGCTAAGCCGGCTGGATCTTGACCCGCAGCTGTTGGCCAGGCTTCAACATGCTTTGGCGCTGGATGATGTCAGTCTTCCTTCCGAACTTCATGATCTCAGCGAAGAAGATCTCCGTGCAGTTTTGACTCGGCTTGATTCCTCCTCAGCTGAAGGGGAAGATCCAGACCATGGGCCCGATGACCTGACGGAGGCTGAGTCAGCGCCATCGGAAGCCTGGCCCCAGGCCCCATTGATTCCAGAGAAGCTGGGTAGCCCTGTGGATGGGTTTCTCTTTGCCACGGTCGGGTTTGTTCAAGGGAGTGGGCCGCTGCCAGTCATGCTGAGCCACAAAGAGTGGCCTGCCGCCCAACTTCTTCAGAGTTACCCTGATCCTGCTGGAACCTATTCCCCTGAGAGTGAACCGATCTATTTCAAGCAAACGGCAGCCCTTGCCACCGCCCAGGCCCCCGTTCCGAACGATCAATATGCATCCAGTGTGATCGGCTTCAGCTCGCAGTATTCTTCATCCTCCTGGAGTGCCCAACAGGCCCTCGGTGCGCCCAACACGTTTTCCTACGGAGATGCCAGGACTGCTTGGTCGTCCGCGAATCGAAACGCTGATGGCGATACTGTCGCAGATGAGTTTCTTTCCGTAGGATTTTCTGATCCCACCAATGCCAATGGAATTGAAATCAGAGAAACGTGGGGCAATGGATTTGTAAGAAGCATCGATCTTCTGGATATCAATGGCACGTACCATACGGTTTGGACGGGCACAGACACCAGCCAACCTGGAAGTCCAGTGGATTTCAGGGTCAATTTCACGCAGACTGACTATGCAGTCGTTGGAGCCAGAATCAATGTTGATACCGACCATAATCTCAGCACTTGGGAAGAGATCGATTCCGTAAAGCTGTTGGGTGTTTCTGCCAGCCAGAGCGGATCCTATTCAGGAGCAAATCTGTTATCTGAACTAAAGAGATTTCTCCCTACTCTCGTAGATAATGTAAACAATCTGATCAACACTGATGTGTTGATGGGGATTCCGCTGCTGGGCAATCAATTAGGTTCAGTAAATCCACTAGGCTCTCTTTTTGATGAATTTAAAACTCAGATACAGGCCAGGTTGAATTCATTGCCCAGTTCAAGTTCTGCGGCAGAAGTCAAGCAGGTACTACTTGATGTGTTGCATAGTTCATTGGATCTGCTGCGCGATAGAAACGGCGATAATGTGATTGGCTTGGCTGATATTGGTGTCGTCGAGGGGGTAGATGCCATTTCGTTTCAGCTCAAGTTGGGGAAGAGTGCAAGCACAAGCATCTCTATTGATGAAAGAGTCGCACTGCCAGCGCTTGGTTTAAAGCTCAATGGCGGCGTGACGCCTGAGCTTGCTTTCAGCTGGAATCTTGATTTTGGAGTAGATAAAAATTCAGGCTTTTTTGTCAGTACTAACAATCCATTACCAGAAATCGGCATAAAGTTGAAAACCCAGCTGGTTGACAGCTTGGGTAAGCCACTTTCCTTGTCGGGTGCTCTCGGTTATTTACAGTTAAAGGCAGAGGACAAGGGAAGCCTGCTCCAAGGAGATTTTTCAGTTGATCTAAGGAATCCACTTTCCACTTTGAGTGCCGTTCCCAAGTTCATCGGGAACTTGAGTTTGAAATTGGGACTGGATGCCAGTTTTGGTGAAGCCGCAAAACTTCCCAAAATTGGGACAGACTTCAAGTTGGATTGGGGATTTACTGCTACCGCTGGCGCTGATGAAAAAGTGAATGGAGTCTATCAAGGGAGTAAACCGACAATCTCATTTGACAACGTAAATTTAGACATAGGCTCATTTCTTCAAGATTTTGCCGATCCAGTCTTCGGCACTTTGAACTCAATCTTAGAGCCAGTGCGACCACTATTAAAGGTGGTGCAAACGAAAATTCCGATTGTAGACGACTTTGGTGCAGAGTTATTTGATCAGAATGGTGATGGGAATGTCACTTTGCTCGACTTGGCGCTCCTCGTTTCTCCTGATTCAGCCCAACTTGGATTTATCAGCGAGCTTACGAAGGTTGATCAACTCACCCAAGCCGTTCAGGAACTTACGAGTACTACTTCTATTCCGCTGGTCGTAGGTAGCTTTAACCTCGGAAATCTCGATGTCCGTCAGAGTAATTTTAATCTGTCCACAGTTGACCTGGCGTCTCTGGCTCCGATAGCAAAATCCGCGAACGCTATTCTCTCAGAGATTGACGGCTTGAGCGTTAATGGAAAACCAGTCAGCAACTTTAGTAGTTTGATTTCTGCCGCTTCTGGCAACACTACAAGTAATCTTCCCCAGTTCCCAATCTTGACTGATCCCAGTCAAGTTTTTCGGCTTTTGCTGGGACAAGACGCTGAGTTCTTCAAATATACTCTTCCTCCGCTATCATTGACTGCCCAGCTTGATAAGTTTATCCCATTATTTGGCCCACTTGGAATTCAGCTATATGGAAACTTTGACGCTTTAGCTCAAGTTGCAGTTGGATTTGATAGCTATGGAATCAGACAGTACGCCACTCAGATTGGCAAAGGAGGCGCCACTGATCCATCACTGATTTACAATGGATTCTACATTGACAATTCCACTGATCCACAAGGGCCGTTCGGACGCAAGTCCGGTGCCTTGATCAATGCAAGCTTTAACGCTTCCGGTGGAGTTAATGTGGTACTGGCATCATCTGGGATCGGAGGTGGAATCAGTAGCAATCTGTTTCTCGGCATCAACGACCCAAACAACGATGGCAAGCTGCATCTTAACGAATTTGATCCCGGCTGCATCTTTGATCCCGTAACTGGCAAGATATCTGGGGTTCTGAATGCCTATATAAAGGTTGGGATTGGCCCATTTAATGTCAAAAAGAGATTTGATATTGATGAAGTCACAATTTTAGATTTGAGTCTTGGTTGTACGGAGGCCGAAAGGGCTCGGTTGGCGAAAGAGTCGGTGTTGGCAACCTTGTTGCAAGACCGAGCGCTTTCGTTAAATATGGGGCCTACTGCTTCACAGCGGTTGGTCAATGGCATCAACGGCATAGATGATGCTGAGTCATTTACCGTAGACTATGCATTCGGATCTCCAGATAATGTCACGTTGATCATAGGCTATTCAGGGATCGCTAAAGCCTATAGCAATGTCAATAGGATTGACGCAAAAGGAGGTGCCCTAAGTGATGTCATTACCATTGACGCCAAGGTGTTGACACCGGCACTCCTCAGTGGGGGCAATGAAGGGACAGATGAGCATGGCGACCGATTAACTGGAGGCAGTGGTAACGATACGATCCAAGGAGAGAATGGTGATGATGTTCTCTACGGTGGAGCTGGAGACGATTATCTGGATGGTGGCAATAATGACGATGTCCTTAATGGTGGCGCTGGAGCGGATACGCTGGATGGTGGAGAAGATTATGATATTGCCAGCTACAGGAATGGAGCCAGTTCTGGCATCATTATCGATAGCATTAATGGTGTTCTCGTTGGCATACAAGGTGATGCCATTGGTGATCAGCTCATCAATATTGAAGAGATTGAAGGCACGAACTTTAATGACGTCTTGAAGGGCAATGACGCTGAGAACATCTTTAACGGAGCTGGTGGCAATGACACCCTGGAAGGTGGGGCTGGGGATGATCTCCTGGTTGGTGGATTGGGTGCGGATCGCTTGGATGGCGGTACTGGCTTAGATTGGGCCAGTTATTTTAGCTCCAATACAGCAGTTAACGTTAATCTGGCTACAAATATAGCCTTAGGTGGAGATGCAGCTGGCGATATCTTCCTCGCCATTGAGAATGTTGCGGGTTCAGGTTTTGCAGATACGCTGATTGGAAGTTTCGATGATAACATTCTTGAGGGTTTTGCTGGCAATGATTATCTCGATGGCGGAGCAGGTTATGACACGCTGAAGGGCGGCACGGGTAACGATCACCTTCTCACATTTGACCTTGGAAGTGCCGATTTTCTTGACGGAGAAACCGGGATAAACCGCCTCTCGGCAGATTATTCAGATCAGATTGTCAATATTATATTTCTTAGTGGGCAAAAGAATGACTATAATTTTTCGAATGGAGATACGGCGCTCAATTTTCAAAATCTTGGCAACTTTTATACCGGCTCGGGAACGGATCTGATTCGCCTTGACGGGCAAGCGGATGATGGCTACAACAACATCTTAAAAACAAACGCAGGAAGCGACATTATTTATTCGGGGGCAGGCAGAGACACCATTGAGGCCGGTTCAGGCGACGATTTTATTGATGGCGGAGAAGGCGCTGATTCCATCGATGGCGGCGATGGTATCGACACAGTGGATTACAGCAAGTCGTCCAATAGTGTGATTGTCGATTTAAAGACGGGCCTGACAGGTGGGCTTGTAAACGCCGCTAGAACGTTTGACAGCGTTACCAATAAATACATTTCGCGCTTCGTTGCTGCCAGCAGCACACTGAGCGTGCTTCAGATCTCCAAGGTGACCGATTTTGACGGTCCCTTAATCACCACAGCGGCCGAGACGATTGCCAACATTGAAAATGTGATTGGATCCAGGTACAATGACACCCTGATTGGAGATGACAGGGACAATATATTCAGGCCCGGCCTTAGTCGCGCTCTGCCGTATGACGAGCGAACGGTTGCGGGTACGCTGTCCACTATCACACTTAATCGTGCGGGTTATACCCCTGCGGGGTCAGTTGGCATCACGTTGCAGGATTTTGTTGATGGCGGTGGCGGCAATGATCTGCTTATCGTTGACTATTCCATTGGAGATGATGCTGCTTATCAAGGAGTTACCGGTGGCGGCACTTCGGGAAATTCCTTGGTGCAGGGAGTTGGTTTTATTCAGCGCCTTCCGAAGGATCCCCAGGCGGCCAACCCTGAATATGTGAGCTTCAGCAATATTGAACGTCTGCATATTACTGCTACCAGCAAGAATGATGCGCTCTCAGGGCTGCTCGGGGATGATACCTTTTATGGCGGGGCTGGAGATGATTTTATCGTTGGAGCTTCGAGCAACTTCTCCAATATTGGAAATGATGTAATATTTGGTGGCGAGGGCGACGATGAAATTGCCAATCGATTTTACGGTTTTGCAGGTTTTGATGCGAACCTGCGCGATCAGTTTGATGGTGGCTCTGGATTCGATACCCTTTCCGCCGACTTTTCCAATCAGACGGCTGACATTGTTTTCATCAGTGGTCAGTCGAATGACATCGTGTTCGCCGATGGCACCTATGCCAAGAACTTTGAATACCTTCGCAACTTTACCAGTGGCAGTGGTAACGACCTGATCATTCAACGAGAAAGACTGTCTACGGCGCTCTACAACCTATCTTCGGTTGAAAACAGGTTTTTCGCGGGGGCTGGAAACGATACGATCAACTCAGGTGTTGGGGCAGACGTCGTCGACGGTGGGGAGGGCGATGACCTGCTTATTCTCGACTACTCCCTAACTGATGATGTCACTACTGGTCCATTGACTGGATTCACATTTGGCACTGGTTCTACGGGTCTGGTCAGCAGTGCAAGCTATCAGCGTAAGGGCGAAAATGGGGTAGCGCTGGACTCAATCACTGCGTCAAATATTGAGCGTTATCAGATCACAGGAACGAGCAAGAATGATTCGTTTTCGGGCTGGCATGGAAATGATGTTTTCAAGGGTTTGGCAGGCAACGATACGATTACCGGGTTTGGCGGGAATGATCAGTTCATTTTTGCGTCAGGTCGTTCGTTTGTTTCTGTCGACCTCGGCATCGATACCATCGCCGACTTCGAGGTCGGCAAGGATCGATTGATTCTCGATCCTCTCACCTTCACGGCGGGTCTTTCCTTCGCCAATGTTGCCACTGACTCTGATGTGGCCTCCAACAGCGCCTTCATCGTGTACAGCAGGGCAACTGGCAACCTCTTCTATAATGAGAATGGAATTGCTGCTGATCTAGGCAGCGGCGGTCAATTCGCTATACTTGGAAACAAGGCAACTCTTGGAGCGAGTGATTTCGGTTCTTTGCCGAAACTCAACAATCCACCGGTCATTGTCCCGATCAGCAAAGGTATCACCAAGAATTTTTCTTTGACCTTCCAGGTCACAGATTTCAGCAATGCCTTTGCGGATCCTGACGCAGACCCATTGGCCCGGATTCAGATCGCTTCGTTGCCATCCAATGGCACCCTCCGAATCAACGGCGGGAGCGTGGCGCAAGGTCAGCAGATCAATGCGGCAGATCTCTCGAAACTCAGCTATTCGCCCAACCTCGATTTTGTTGGTACCGACAGTTTTGGCTGGATAGGGGTCGATCCCCAGGGCAGTGTCAGTGCTGTTGTGGCTGTCACGGTCACTGTGAATCCACCAACTTTGGCAACGGCGGTGATCACGGGCGTTGCCGATGATCAGGGTCTGATCCAGGACACGGTGGCGGCCAACGGCCGCACCAACGACATCACACCCACCATCACAGGCCGCATCAGCACGGCCTTGGCGGCCGGTGAAACCCTCCGCGTCTACAACGGCGACACCCTGCTGGGCAGCGCCGCGGTGAACAACAAGCGCAGAACCTGGTCCTACACACCCGCCCTGCCCCCTACAGCCGGCACCACTTACTCCATCACCGCCCGCGTGGCGGATGCGGCCGGCAATCTCGGCCCGGCATCCCCGCCACGGGTCTTCACACTCGACACCACCCCTCCTGCCACCACCGCTTCCATCACCGACGTCATCGACAACGTCGGCCTGATCCAGGGCACCGTTGCTGCCAACGGACACACCGACGACATCACACCCACCATCACAGGTCGCAGCAGTGCCGCGTTGGCGGCCGGGGAAACCCTGCGCATCTACAACGGCGACACCCTGCTGGGCAGCGCCGCGGTGAACAACAAGCGCAGAACCTGGAGCTACACACCCACCCTGCCCCCTACAGCCGGCACCACCTACTCCATCACCGCCCGCGTGGCGGATGCGGCCGGCAATCTCGGCCCGGCATCCCCGCCACGGGTCTTCACACTCGACACCTCCTCACCCACCACCACCGCCTTCTCACCTCTCGATGGTGCTGCGGGCGTGGCACAAACGGCAAACATCACACTCACGTTTTCGGAATCCATGCGCCGTGGCACAGGCGCGATTGAGCTGCGGCTTGGCTCTGCAGACGGAGCGCTTGTGGAGAGCTTTGATGCCATCACCAGCAGCAAAATCAGCATCAGTGGCAACCAGATCACCCTCGATCCCACCGCCGATCTGGCGCCCAATACGCAGTATTTCCTCACCCTCCCAGCCGGATCCTTCACCGATCTGGCCGGCAATGCTGCCGCAGCCATCAGCACCTACGATTTCCGCACGATCAATGCGGTTTCGGGCACCTCGGCCAACAACACCCTCTCCTTCACCGACACCGTAGATCAGCTCACCGGTCTTGAGAGTGTCGATCGGTTTCGGCTCTCTTCGCTGCAGCGATCGCTTCTTCCCGCCGATTCCACCACGCCGATCGATCGCATCACCGATCTGGTCACCGGTGAGGATCGCATCGATGCACCGGTCGCCCGCCCATTGGCGCAGGCGGTTGCGCCGCTGCTGCTCGGTTCGGTTTCCGCCCTCAACGCCACAGCCATCTCTGCGCTGCTCACCCCAGCCGCGTTTCCCGCCTTCACCACCACCTCCACCGGTGGTGTGGCCGCCTTCTCCTTCAACGACCCCACCGCCGGCACCCGCACCTTCCTGGCAATCAACAACGACGTGGCGGGCTTTCAATCCGCCTCCGATGCCATCCTCGAGATCACCGGCTACAGCGGCAACCTCAGCAGCCTGCAGGTGTATTGATCCCTCACACCTTCGCCAGCGTCACCCGCTCGGGCTGGTGCTGATATTTACCGGCTCGGTCCTGGTAGGTGGTGTCGCAGGGATCACCCTCAAAGAACAGCAGCTGGCAGATGCCCTCCTCGGCATAAATGCGGCAGTCGGCGCCGGAGGAATTGCTGAACTCCAGCGTGAGATGGCCCTCCCAGCTCGCTTCGGCGGGCGTGGTGTTCACGATGATTCCCAGCCGGGCGTAGGTGCTCTTGCCCAGGCAGATCACGGTGATGGTGGGCGGCACCTTCAGCTTCTCCTGGGCCACCCCCAGCCCGTAGGAATGGGCCGGCAGGATGAAGTAGCGGCCGTCTTCATCGCTATGCAGCGGCGCCGGCTCCAGGTTGGCCGGATTGAACCGCTTCGGGTTCATCACCGTGCCGGGCACGTGGCGGAAGATCAGGAACTCCTTCGCCGACAAACGCAGGTCGTAGCCGTAGGAGGAGCAGCCGAAACTCAGCACCGGCGAACCGGCGATGTCGGGCTCCAGGTGGCGCACCAGCGTGGGCTGGAACGGCTCGATCATGCCGGTGGCGGCCTGCTCGTTGATCCAGCGGTCGTTCTTGAGCATCTCTAGAGCCCCCGGCGCAGTTCGGTGACCTGGTCGGCCATGGCCATCAGCGCCGCCGGCATGGCCGGGCCGGTGAGGATCACATCGAGATGGGCCGAGCGGCGCTCCAGGGCCTCGCTCACCTCAGCGGCCTCCAGCCAGCCGAGCTCCACCGCCAGGCCCAGCTCATCGAGCACCATCAGATCCACGCTGCCGGCCAGCAGCTGCGCGCGGCTGTACTCCCACACCTCCCGCACCGCCGCGCGCGCCGGCTCCAGCTCGGCGGGCAGCGCCCCGGCCGGCGGCGCCTCCAGGCAGAGCGGGACGGCG
>B570J29032_109957591_pt1 | contig 10181 bp, 7 predicted proteins | sample LakMenEpi16Nov12_FD_29032 | JGI IMG/M metagenome (IMG submission 29032)
AAAAAAATACGGCATATGCCGTATTTTTACAAAATATAGATGAATAAAATAAACTACTTTGTCAAACTTAAAAGATGCAATAAATCATTACCAAATGAGAAATGCTTCCAGCTAAAACAAACAAATGCCAAATAAAATGTGCGTATTTTATTTTTTTTGAGGTGTAAAAAAGGATACCAATGGAATAAGATATACCTCCTAAAGTGAGAAAAAAGAAACTTATAAAATCAAAAAGATGATAAAGCGTTTTCAATTCAAAGATGACAAACCAACCCATTACTAGATATAACAAAACCGAAATAAGTTCTAGTTTACCAGTAAAAAATATTTTTAAAAAAAGTCCAGCAAATGCTAGGCTCCAAATGATACTAAACAGACGCCAGCCAGAATCATTTACTAATGTAATAAGGCAAACTGGTGTGTAGGTTCCAGCAATTAAAAAGAAAATACTGATATGGTCAAATTTTCTAGCTAGCTTTTTTTTAGCAGGATTAGTTATGATATGATAGATGGTAGAGGAAAGATAAAGCATAATAAAGCTTAACATATAAAGCCAAATACTAAAAATGCTTAATGGGTCTTGATATTGTTTTTTTATCAATAGTATAGGCAAAGCTAATAGTCCAACTACTATACCGATGCCATGTGATAAGGCGTTCAGTTTTTCCTCTTTGCTTAGATTATTAAGAAACAAATAATTCATAAGTTTTACTAAATTACTTTTAATACAGAACCTCACAAGTATAATAAACTATAAAATAAAAAAATTGCTCAAAATAATTGAGCAATTTATTATCATATTTAAATAAAATTGATTATTATTTCAAAGCAAACATAACATTTAACTCAATATCATTTGAAATAGCTTTATCACCTAAATTATCAAAAAAACTACCAGAACCATATTTGATATCAAACTTTGTGCGGTCAAAAACCAATTGGCCACCACCTTTTGTATCAGCAACGTTTAAAGAAAATGTTACTGGTTGTGTAATGCCTTTGATCGTTAAATCTGCAGTGATTTCGTATAAATTCTTATCTAAGCCTTTAATTTTTTTGAAAACCAATTTCGCAGTAGGAAATTTTTCAACATCAAAAAAGTCTGCATTTTTTAAATGTTTTTCTAGCTTTTCTTTGCCTTTACCTGGCTCAAGGTCTGTACAAACTAAAGAAGTCATATCAACTTCAAAAGAACCGCCGACAACTTTATTGTTTTTAAAAATAATTAAACCTGATTTAAAATTAATATTGCCATAATGCGCACTGGTAATTTTTGACCCTTTCCAGCCAATGGTGCTAGAAGAAACTTCAATAGATTTTGTTTGCGCTTGAGCAAAACCAATAATAGAAACGAATAAAAGTGTTAAAATAGATTTCATGTAAAAAAAATTAAAATTAATAAAAAACAAAACTAAGGGAAACCACTTTTTAAATTTTAGAAATTAACAAAAATTTAATTACTAACAACAAAAATTTCTACTCTGCGATTTTCAGCGGCTTCAGCTTCATTTTTTTCAGGTATTGGAAACTTTGGTAAGGTTCCACCGAAACCTTTAAAAGACACGCGACTGGCATCAATGCCTTTGCCAATCAAAAACAGTTTGACGGCTTTAGCTCTTTGTGTTGATAAATCGCGATGGTCTTTTGCGTTGCAACATATATGCCCATGCACTTGAATGATTAAACTAGGGTTTTGTTGCATCACATACAACAAATCATAAAGTCTAGGTATTGAAGATTTAACAACGCCAAAGGTATTCAAATGAAAATTCAGATTCTTCATGGTAACGTACTCCCCTGCTTTGGCGTTACTCAGGTTAGCCATAAATACCGTATCCAATTGCATGCGTTCACTTTCGCCATTTGGTAACTTAAAATCTAAATAAGATGGTAGTTTAGCTTTAGGCTTTTCTACTTTTAAAACTGATTTATTTATCCCTAATATTTCATCTTCGCGAGCCAAATCTTTTTCTAGCAGATAAAAAATAGTTGCCTTTCGATTTTTTGATTTATCAGCATCTTGTTGGTGGAGCTTACCAAAACTTCTGGTTTTGAAATCACTTCTTATGGCCAATTGGTTTTTTACTACATCAAAGACAGTTTGCACACGGCGTTGAGACAACGTATCATTTAAGCCAATTGACCCATCTTCATCTGTGTAACCATTAATACCAACAATCTTTATTTTAGGATTAACTTTTATCCAATCATTTAATCGTTGTTTTTCCACAGTTGTTAACGCAAATTTATTTGTTTCAAAATAGATAGAAAACTGTTCTTGAGAAAATAAAAAGCAGGAGGAAAATATGAAAAAGGTTAGGAATATTTTCATTTAAAATATGGTTTTAGAAAGAGAGGCTCTATTCGGTAACTTCACCTCTCAGTTTAAACAATATGCGACCACCATCAGCATTAACTGCATTGGTTTCGATGGTAAGACTCCTTCTTATGGGACCCGCATGCATATCATATTTTAATGAAATAATGCCCGTTTTTCCGGGAAGTATTGGCGATTTAGGTTTTTCTATCACTAAACAACCACAAGTAGAATGAACATTTAAAACAATCAAAGGTGCATCACCTGTGTTTGTGAAAGATATGTCTCTTAAGCCAGAATCACTGACTTTTACTTTACCAAAATCTAGGGTATTGTCTTTATCTTTAAATTCAATTTTTGCACCTGTTTGGGCAAAAGTTGTATTAATCAGCAGTAAAAGCAATAATATTAAAAAATTTTTCATCTCTCAAAAATTTAGGGTAAAACTAAATAATTAATTTTAAATAGATAGCCCTATTATGTTAAAATTTGCAAAAGATGTGCCAAATTCATAAAAAGCGAAAGAAAAGAATCTTAGCGAGCATTTTATCTGATGTTTATAACTAAGAAATATCATTTTTACGCCTTAAAAAATCCCTATAAAAAATAGCAAGCATAATCGCTTAAAAACTTTTACTATTGCACCACGTGAACCTTTTCATCCCATTCAGACAATCTGAAATAGCCCAATGGAAAATTGGCCTCAACGGTTGTATTCTTGACATTTCCTTTCAAAATACCGGCAGGTGGATTAAAAGGATTTCCCCCAGCAGTTGCAGATAATGAAATGAATTGCCTCATAAAAGCATAATCTTTTGCGGTGATGCTAATTAATGAAAATTTAACAGCCTGACCAATTTCTAGGTCTGGATCTCTATAAATACCAAACATCATGTTACCATTAAAAAATTCATCTCTATTTGCAAATAATCTTGGCAAGGGCTTATTGGATGAAGTAAATTTGTGCAAGTAATAATTAGTTTCATTAACATTATCAGGATAGAAAAAAGTCAACTGAAAAACATCACCACTAAATCCACCAACCGTTTCTTGCAACACATTTCCAACTGCTGGTGAAGCCAATAGTTTTTCTGTTGCGCTATATGATTGACCATTATAAACAATCTGCAAGGTATAATCTTGGTTAATTGCAGGCACAAAGTTGTCACATTTATAAATTCCTGTTCCTACTTCTTCTACAAAAGTAAAAACTTGATTATTACCATTAACTATTTGCACATTGGCTCCAGTTGCAGGCGGCACAACTGCATCATAAAAGCCAGTAGTGAGTGTTAGTTTAATTTGTTGTGCTTGACCAGTGGTATTTTTTCTCCAAAGAATATCAGCTTCCACAACTAAACGTGGTGGTGCAGTATCAAGCGGGATATCAACAACTTCTTCGCAAGAAAAAGTGATAACAATGAGCAAAAGAAAGATTATTTTTTTCATATGAACTATGCGTTTTGAGTTAGAAGGTTTTATTTAAAATTTGAAATTGTAAGTCACACTTGGTATGGCACCAAAAATGGATAATCTTACTGCTTCATTTCTAAGCGTTTCATCGTTTTGCCTAAAGGTAATGTTTGCGGCATTTTGTCGGTTGTAGATGTTATAGATACTAAATACCCACTCGCCTTTCCATTTTCTATTGGCATTACGTCTTGGGGTTAAAGTAGCAGAAAGATCTAGGTGGTGAAAACTAGGTCTTCTGAAAGCATTTCGTTCACCAAAAACTGGCACATTAAGGCCTTGATAACTAAATTGTCCAACAGGATAAGTGATTGGTTGTCCAGATTGGAAGGTAAAAACACCACCGAACGTCCATTTATCGCTTAATTTGTAAGTGGCAGTTGTGCTTAAATTATGAAGTTTGTCATAACCTGTAACATACCAATTACCATTATTTATACCAGGTTCTGAAGCATTTCTACCAGGAATGCGTTGTTCGGAGCGAGATAATGTATAGGAAATCCAGCCTTGTAATCTGCCTTCATTCTTTTTGAGATAAAGCTCTAAACCATATGCGCGGCCCTCACCATTTAAGACCACTTGTTCAAGGGCATTATTGGCAATTAGTTCAGCACCATCAATAAAATCTATTTTGTTTTTGATAGTTTTATAGTACGTTTCTATTTCTAAAGAATATTTTTTATCTTTAAGATTTGTGAAATATCCCACAGCAATTTGATCACTCAACATCGGTGCAAAAAAATCACCACTTGGAGACCATATATCTAAGGGTGCTGGCGAAGCTGTATTTGATATCAGATGTAAATACTGCGACATGCGATTATAGCTGGCTTTTATACTTTTGTCATCATTAATACTATAGGCTAAAGCCGCTCGAGGTTCAAAATTGTTATAACTATTGATTGCTTCGCCACTATTAAATGTCTTTTGACCAATTGGCACAGCTTTTTCATAAATACCCAAATCTTGGTTAAAAACAACTGCTTGATTATTATTATAAAGATTAACATTTTGAAAGCCTAAACGATGAAAAGTGCTGTAACGAAGACCAGCTGAAACATTAAGCTTACTGGTTAATTGCTGTTCAATATCAAAATAAAGAGCGTTTTCAAAGGCGTATTTCTGATCAAGTCGTCTAAAATTAATGGTCGATGATTCATCAATTGGTGATATTTCGCCAGGATTAAATTGATAGTAGATAGAATTTAAACCATATTGCAATTTGGTTTTATCAGAAACATAATGTCTTAGATCATACTTAAGATTGTAATTTTTGATGCCACTATTCCAATTGAATCCTACAAAATCAAGCGTCAAACCATAGTAATAATCACTATAAATAAGTGAAGTGTTAGCAAAAAGTTTATCATTAAAAAGATGATTCCAACGTAAGTTAAAAACAGAGTTACCATAAACATTTTGAAAACTTTGCGAAATAGCAAACACATCTCTTCCAAAATATCCAGAAAAATATAACCTGTTTTTGTCATTAAACTTATGACTAATTTTTGTGTTTAAATCATAAAAATAAGCTGAATTTTTATTGTCAGTAAATTTTAAAAATAAATGCGCATAAGAAGCCCGTCCTGCCACTAGAAAAGAAGTTTTGTCTTTTACTATTGGTCCTTCAGCCATTAATCGACTGGCTAACAAACCAATACCGCCGTTAAGTTCAAAGTTTTTACTATTACCTTCTTTTTGATAAATCTCTAAAACTGAAGATAATCTGCCACCAAAGCGTGCAGGTATTCCACCTTTATACAACTTTAAATCTTTTATCGCATCAGGATTAAATACTGAAAAGAACCCAAATAAATGCGAAGAATTATAAATTATAGCTTCATCAAGTAGAATAAGGTTTTGATCGGCACTTCCCCCTCTCACATTAAACCCAGAAGCCGCCTCCCCAGCATTAGTAACCCCTGGCAAAAGCAATAAGGATTTAATGACATCAACTTCTCCTAAGATAACCGGAATTCTCTTAATTTCAGTCATGCTAAGCCTATTGGTACTCATTTCAGGTTTTTTAATTTCAGAATAATTTTTTTCACTTTTTATAGTAACCTCTTCTAGCTGATTGTCAGATTCGGCAAGAGAAAAATTAATCTTTTGATTGCTAGTCAAACTAATTTTTCTTTCTTGCGCTTCAAAGCCCAAATAACTTACTCTTAAAATGTATTCACCTTCAGGTAGCGTTATAGAATAAAAACCATATTCATTAGACAAACCACCTGTTTTTGTCTCTTCCACATAAACGCTAACACCAAAAAGCGTTTCGTTAGTTTTTAAGTCATTAATAATTCCACTGATGGTGAATTTTTGTTGCGCATAGGACGCAGAAAAACATAAAAAAAAGGATAAAAAAAGTATAGGTTTCATTTATAAAAATTTGTGCAAATGTATGCCGATATTTTCAAACTATTGTTTAATAAATGTTAATAAACTTGTTGGTATGTATTAAATTGAAAAAAAATAAAAATCAACTAATCCTTTATTTTTGTAATTATATTTTGTAAGCATATGTTTTTTAAATTCCTATTTCCAATTTTTTTTAGTAGCTCACTTTTACTTGCTCAAAATAATGCTGCGCCTCAAAAGCAAATTTTAAAACAAATAGACAGAGATAGTATAAAATCTACTAAAAACGCAAAAAAAGAAAACTATTTTAAAAGTAAAATTTTGAAAGCTAATTCAAAAGCAATTGCAGCAAATGAAAAAAGAATTCAAAAAAATTTAAGTTTAAATCCACATTTAAGAACAATCGAATTCACTGATTATGACAAGTTGAATTATATAGAATATTTAAAAGATATTAAGTCCTCAATTCTTGAAAATTTGACCACTATAGTGGATCGGGAGTTAAAAAATGAAGAGTTAGACTATAAGGAAAAAAGAGATTTAATGTTTAAAATGCAAAGGATTTCAAATTTCAACATCAAAGAAAAATCAAAAAATCAAGGGGATATCTTATACAATATCGAATATACCTTTGACCATTTGGTTGAATTAAAGAATGAGGAATATAGCTTAGAACAACTTGCTAATATTGTTGAAGATTTAATTGTCATGCGTGATAAACTGAGATTAAACAATGAAATATTGCAATATAGAATGTTGCTCGTAGAGGAAGTTCCTAAAAATCAAAGGTCTGATTTTTTTCAAGAAAATGCTAAATTAAAAGTTGAAACAATTGAAAACAAACAAAAAAGAATTTTATCAACGAGGACTGAAATTCAAAATAAAAAAAATGACGCGCACAGTCAAATGGTTTCCAATCAGGAAATGCTAAGAGAAAAAGTTAGAGAGGCAAAATTAAAAAAAGAACTATTATTAAACGAAAAGCTCAATAAAAACCATCAAACAATCGCCAGTCTATCTTCAGTAAAAACTAAAGTAAACACTACTGAAAATACTGATGTTAAGGCAAATAAAATTGAAAATGAGCTCAATAAGGATATTGATTTAGCCTACGAAACAATGAACGAAGACCTAAACAAATATGCGAATGCGACCGTTGAAGAACTTGAAGCTAAAATTACTGAATTGGAAAAAATTCGGGATAATATTGTTCTTCAACATGCCTTAATCATATTTCGAGAAAATAGCAGTGACGATGTTGCTTCCCGCGCCATGCGTTAAAAAATGTGATTGCGTGTTATAAATATTGTATTTGTTAATAAAAAAATAGAGGCTACCCTTTTAAGATAGCCTCTTTTATAATATTACATTTACTATAATTACTCTGGCATCAAAATACCTATAGTTTTGTCATTGCTTAGATATTTTTTTGCAACATTTTGCAAATCTTTTGGCGTCAATTTTTCAATATCAGCAACATAACTTAAAATCCACTCAGAAGGTCTACCGTTGTTGTAGCTAGATTTGAAATTATTAGTCCAATGGTCATTTTTCTTTAAATCTTCACGATCTTTAATACGTTGGTTTTCCTTGAATTTGTCTAAATCAACCTGTGTTGGTCCGTTATCAATGATTTTCTTGATTTCAGCTAAACAAATGTCGGTCAGTTTATCAACATTTTCTGGACTACAAGGGAAGTTTATATTCATATTATAACTACCGCTTGGCATTTTTGACATCCCAGCTCTTGCGCCAATACTGTAGACACCGCTTTCTTTTTCTCTTATTTCCTCAGTTAACTTAATTTGTAATACATCGCCTAAAGCGCGCATGGCCAAAGCTTCGTTTGCATCATAAGTGGTATCGCCATAATACATAATAGAGACATTACTTTTTGGATCTTTACCTTTATTAACCACTTTTTTAATATCTCCTTTTTTCATGCGATATTTGATATCAACAGCTTGTTCTTTTTGAGTTGAAGATGGCAATGCAGCCAAATAAGTTTGACAATAGTCTTCAAAAGTTTTTACATCAATATTTCCAATAAAATAAAAATGGAAATCAGCGGCATTCGCAAAACGTTGCTTAAAAGCTTCAAAGGCAGCATTATAATCTGTTTGATCCCATAGTTCGTTTGATGGTACCAATCCAAAAAACCTTGGATTATCTGCACTTAAATAGCCATATAATTCATTAGAGAAATAAAAATTAGGATTGTTCAAGAAATTACCCATCATTGCTTTTTGTTTTGATACATAACCTTGGTAAGATTCTTCATTTTTATTTAAATCAGTCATATTGGCAACAATAAATTGCATCAGGGTCTCCAAATCTTTTGGTGCACAACTGCCAGAAATACCTTCAGTAATATTAGAAACCATAGGTGTAACTCTTGCAATTTTACCAGTCATAAATTTATCCAATTCATTTTTATTCATGCCTGCAACACCAGCTTCAGTCATGCCTCTAAATGCTAAATGCATTTTTTTGTAATCTGCATCATTCATCAAATTTGTACCGCCAAAACTCATGCCTTCAATCAATATTTCATCATTTTTGAAATCCGTAAGTTTATAAGTTACTTTTAAACCATTAGACAGTGTTAAGGTTGTTTCATCCGTTTTGTCATTTTTAGAACGGCTAGCAATAGTACCTTTTTTTAACGGATTTCTAATTAGCGTTTCAGCTGCTTTAACTTCCTCGTAAGGAGTAATTTTGCTTTCGTCCATATTCATAATGGCCATCACTTGCTCTTCAGTAGGTTTAACAACTCCTTCTTTTTTAGGTAATTTAAAAATAACCACACGGTTATCCTCCTTTAAATATTCTTTAATTAACTCATTAATTTCATCCATCTTTAGGGTTGGCAATAAAGCTTTAGCGGTATTGAAAGTCCATTCAATATCTGGCATAGCACCTTCTCCTATATAATGTTCTTGAATTTGCCAAACAAAATTTTCAGATTCAGATTTATCCTTTTCTTTCACTTGCTTTTCAAGTCTGGTTAAAAAATCTGTTTTGGCTCTTTCAAGTTCGTTATTTGAAAAACCATATTTTTTTACGCGTAAATTTTCTTCAATCAAGGTAGTTAAACTCAATAAAGCTTTATCTGGACTCGTCATGGCAAAACTTTGAAACGCATCTTTGTTCGGCGAATAGGTACCGCCATGAAAAGTATAACCAAAATTAAAAGGTGGATTTGGTAGATTTTGTTTTTCACTCAAACGATTATTAATCATTTGGCTAAACATACCTTTTAATAAGGCGTTTCTGAAATCTTCAACAGTTTTGGTTTTCTTAGGAGTGCCATAATCTTTGTATAGCACCTCAATATTTGTAAACATTTGTTCTTCATCATCAACAATACTTACCAATGATTCTTTATGATTTGGAATATCAAACTGTTTGCGCTCTAATTGCTTCTTTGGATTTTCATATTTGCCAAATTGAGCTACAATTCTTTTTTCCATTTCGGCCACATCAATGTCGCCAACAACAATTAAGGCCATCAAATTTGGTCGATACCAGTTTTTATAAAAATCACGCATCAATTGATGTTTGTGATTTTGAATAACCTCCAAAGTACCAATTGGTAAACGATCAGCATATTTAGATTTATATAACAACTTAGGTAAATACTCCCTTTGCATTCTTTTTTCTGCTCCTAAACGTGTTTTATATTCCTCCGTAATAACGCCACGCTCTTTATCAATTTCTTCACCAGCCATGGTCATGTTAAAGGCCCAATCTTCTAATATATCTAGGCCAGTTTGCACTTTAGACATATCATCTGCTGGAATTGGCAAAAAATAAACCGTTTCATCAAATGACGTATACGCATTTAAATCAGCGCCAAATTTAACGCCCATTTTCTCTAAATGGCTCACTAATTCATTCTTTGGAAATTTTTTAGTCCCATTAAAAGCCATGTGCTCTGTAAAGTGAGCCAGACCTTGTTCACTATCTTCTTCTAAAATTGAACCAACTTTAACAACCAAACGCAAATCAACCTTTTTTTCAGGTTTTTTGTTAT
>B570J29032_109957590_pt1 | contig 10177 bp, 4 predicted proteins | sample LakMenEpi16Nov12_FD_29032 | JGI IMG/M metagenome (IMG submission 29032)
CCATTGCCATGGGGTTCATTGATAACAGTTATTCCCCAAATTGGAATACCATTCTCTGCACAAGATTTGATATACTTTGCATAGTATAATGCCCATGTATTTCTATATGTATCTAATAATTTTCCTCCAACCCAATCATTATTGTCTTTCATCCACGGTGGTGCCGTCCAAGGTGATGCAATCAGGCGAAATCCATCAGTTGAGATTTTTTGCGCTGCATGGATCATTGGAAATAGATCTTTCTTATCCTTCTCGATGGAAAAATGCTGAAGCAATGTATCACCGGGAATCATATCATAAGCATAATGACCAAGTGAAAAGTCGCAGGAATTTATGTGTGTTCGCGTAAGTGAATATCGAGCACCTTCATCAGAGAAATATGCATGGAGAATCTTCTCTCTTTGCTTATTGCTCATTGATTGCAAGAGATGTGCCGATGCCTCTGTAAATGATCCTCCGAAGCCCAAAATTTCTTGATATTGTTTAGTTGGATTCAAGGTAATCGAGATTGCTTGATGTGTGCCATTGCCTTGAGGAATCTCCGTCAATGCATGTCCCGATGCAGATGTTTCAAAGATCTGTACTGAATATGTATGTGCATCTTCTGAAAACATAGGAATGGGAAGATTAAAGACTATGAAAAAGAGGAGGAATATCATTGAGCAATGCTATTAGTATGAATCGTAATTCGTATCATGCGAATAAGACCATCTCTGGCAAAGATGCTTCTGCTATACTGCTCATCAATACATAATGCATGAATCGACTCAACTGAATTGTCATGCAAATGGATGGCCATTGAAGTGGAATTTCCAAGAGTACAGATAATAGGAATTTGACAAATCGAAAAGAATACCGAACCTTTTGGAATGTGATAGATTGTATTCTTACCATCCAGATTGACAAAATCTATATTCGCATCTTCTGTAGTGAAAGATCCTCCATTCATCATTGAAGGCAGAAAGTGTATCATTCCATCAGATGGATAGATGCCCATATCTCTGAATCTACAAATCACATCTTCTTTTACTTGACCGGTCATACCGGGTTGTTGCACTCCTTTTCCATATGGAGTATGAGAATATGGATCAGTGGGGAATGCTCCATACTGTTTTGGTGATTTGTGAACACCAATACCTGTGCAGATGTCTTCATAATGAACATTGATGCGCTTTTTATCTTCTTCGGCTATTTGTTGCTTGATTGATTGGAGTTGTAATTCTTGAACAGCATATCTCAGTTTAGAAACCATATGCCAATAGATTGATCCAATTCCTTCATAAGCAAAGAATGTTCCTGATCTGCCTGTAAATCTTCGATGCTGAAACACAGATTCATATATATTGATGAGTTCTGTTCTTTCAGCATGTAACAGTGCATGATAGGAAATATCCAAGTTTTGTAATGCCGCTTGAAACTCTCTTGTATTTGTCAAATGCCCATTGAAATGATATCTACCATGTATATCTTGTTCAATGATTGATATGTCGCCATCTGTTATCAATTGCATCAATAATGCTGAAGATTCAACACTCTTGGATGGTATGATATTCTTTTCTAAAAATTTCGGTACTTGTTTCAGTGGATACAGCATATATGATTGCTGATCTTCTCTAAACAGCGAACTTGATCGAAGTGAATCAAGAATTGAAAGAGAATCATGTACAGACAAGTATCCAGAGCTTATAACTGCTACTTGTCCTTCAAGCATTTCTGGTAGATATTCTATTGATGCACTATTGTTGCCAAGAGTGAGGATATTATATGCATGATAGAGTCCATCATCTCTTTTGTTTTTCTCGATGGTATGACCAATATGCTTGAGAACACAATGCAAGAATTGCTGAATTGATTGAAGGGATACTTCCTTTTTTGAACCACTAAATGAATGCTTGTAGATAGACCTTCTATAGTTACTTCCTGCTTCGCCAAGTTCATCCATGAAACTTCTTCTACTCTCATCATTCATGCTATGCAATTGCTGTTCATAGTCTGACACTGTATTTGCAAGTGATTCAAAGAGTGTATGCACTTCCATTGATAGTGATACTGTTTTAATGGTACTCTTTTCCAGAATATCAGAAATAAACACAATACATCTATGAAGATAGTATAATGTCACCATCGATATTCCATTTCCTACAAGTGCATTATTTGCATCATTCCATTCGGGTCTTTGTGTATTCATCCATATACCACCTTCAGGAATATAATTCGTCAAGCGAGCAAGGATTGTAGTGAGTATTTTTTCAATGAAATCGACATGATGAATATCACCCATTGCATTGCGAAGCAGAGCACCATCTGATCCAATGCATTTCATTCTATGGATAATATCCTCATGCAATGCATCATCAAAGTCGACAGTATGTTTAGGATTGAGTATGATATCTTGATACTCTTTGATTCTATATGGCACATGAGCATACACACACTCTTTGGATAGCAATAATGATTGCAATGTGTGAGGTTGTGTGGCATGAAGCAATTCCAGTAATTTGAGGAGATAGATGATTTGATGATCTCCCCAATAACCGATATATGACCAAGGATTATGGGATTCCACTATCTCCCAATCGAATCCACTTTTCAGCACTCGATATGGATTATATCCATCACATGTTGAAGCATTCACAAACTTGCGAATCATTCCTTCAAGATAGAGAGGAAATGAATGAGCCAATGCCTCCCAATTTTGAAATATATCTCTCCAATTTCCTTGATAATCAAGATTAGCTGAACCATCCTGTTTTTTGGTATTGATGGAGAATCTATTCCATGGCCTACTTGGATCACCATGTCTTCTACTAAATGACAATGGTAAATATTCCAAAGCTATTCTTGTGAAGTGATGATCATGAATTGTGTTACACAAAGCTTGTATATCATGGAATGAGAATGAGTCCTCGAGATTATGCAGTACATCATTATATAATTCAAATATTTCCGTATTGGAGTCTTGAATATATTGACAGAAGTCTTTCTTATCGATTCTGTACTGTTTGTCAAAGAGTCCACCACGCATTGTATTGAATAGAACATTTGAATAATGGCGCGCATCTTGTTGAATGTCACTCGTCATATGCAAACCATCCGTGGTACTAGTTATCTCACGCAAATTCAATGTTCCAAGAGCTATATCATTTTGTACAGTTTCAATGATTGATTGATCGGTTTTAATTCTCTCACATAGTTCAATCACTTGTGATTGAGATTGATGGACATTCGCAATGAGCATCCATTCTTTTTTCTCCTGTGAAGAGATCGAATATTCAGTAGCAATAAAATACGCTCCTCGATTCCCTTTATTCTCAAATTCTTGAGATATTCTTCCACCTTCTCTAAAAACATCGCATTGCATTGAAGATAATAGTATTGTAGCTCTAGGTAGTCCTGTTGACCAAACAGTATTTGCAAACAATGCTTCGCTAGGCTCGGCTCTATCTGTAATCATGGCACTGAGCGCATATATACCCAAGCCTGTGTCTATGTCCAATTCAGTGTATTTATATGCATTCACCAAATTGCTGAATGTGTTTTGTAGATCGCTTGATATACCAGCAGGCATGACATTTTGTATACCATCCAATATGCGAACAGATACTTCATGTTGTGTATTATTGATCAATGTTGATTTACGAACAAATCCATAGTTGTCACTTGAAGACCATTGATATGTAAATGTCATATTCAATGTTGTATTGACTTCTTCAAAGATGATGGAATTTCCCAGAGAACTTTTATACAGATTACGAATAATTACTGCATCCCTTTTGCGGATAGAAAATGGTTCCCAAATGATTGTATCACCATCAATCATCACGTGAATAATTGTTTTGCTTCCTGTATGTTCAATGGAGTCAATGAGCTTATCATCTGTATAATATGGAAATAGTGCTTGATCAGCATTCACTCTTCCTGCCGTGACACCTCCATTGCTTGCAATAAACATCCAATGATTGGAATTACTAACGATGCTCATGAAAAATGGTGGCATAGAATCTACATCTGAAATCTTGAAGTAGAGTTCATTTTCTATGAATACATATTCAACAGAACTTCGGTTTATCAGTAAAGGACTATCCGTTTGATGTTCTTTCACAATATATCGATTGGAGTGGATGATGATGAACAGTGTGTTTAAGCTTTCTTATAGACTTTTACATAGTCTATGTACATGGATTGAGGAAATGGTGTGGCAGAAGTTGGGTATCCAACATAATTTCCACCAACAGCAATGTTTAAGATGAGAAAGAATGGATTATTGAATACCCATTCTCCGGATAGATCTTTAGATTCAATTCTTTGATAGAGATAATCATCCACAAAAAAGTCAAGGTATTTCTCATCCCATTCAACTGCATAGATATGATAATCCGTATCAAATCTTCCATTCATCAATCCATATCCCTTTGTTTTGGCATTTCCTCCTGAATAACCCGGACCATGCACACTTCCATGAGTGATTGCCGGCTGCTGACCCCTTTGTTCCATGATATCAATCTCCCCGCATTGTGGCCATGACACCTCAGTAATATTATCTCCCAAGAGCCAAAATGCAGGCCATATACCGGGACCTGTCGGTGTTTTGATTCTCGCTTCGAATCGACCATATGTTTGACTGAATAAGCCCTGCGTTTTCAATCTGGCAGAAGTATATGCAGAGCCCGAGAATGTTTCTTTTCTCGCAGTGATCACAAGCTGTCCTTCGCCATTCAATTGAACATTTGATGGTCTATTGGTATAATATTGCAGTTCACTATTTCCCCAGCCATTATTACCGACTCCAATGTCAAATGTCCATTTCTTTGAATCAGGCAATGCGCCTTTATTGCCGGTAAATTCATCACTCCAAGTCAATACCCATGTTCGTTCAGGCAATGTCTGAATTGCTTGTTCTTGGCAACTCAATAAAAGGAGAGAGCTTATGACAATAAAAGTGAAAACTATGTTATTGATTGTATTCATGGATGCAATTCTCTGTCAATAATGATAATTGTCTGCACATTCACTCATTTTCTGAAAAGTATATTATCTAGATATACATTTCCATTGCCGACAAATTTTAGCTGAAACACACTATTCAATGCAACCGGTGCAAAGGCAGTTAAAGGAATGTCAATACTTTTCCATCCTGATCCTGTTGGTACCGATAGCGTATATGGAGTTTCAATGGGTCCGGGACTAATCAAGAAAACTTGTAAAGCAGTTGAACTTGATGCATAATAATCCACATGCAAAAATCCATAGGATGAAACATTTTGATTGGATGCAATTTGAATGCCTTGATAATTTAATCCTGTATAAAGCAATGTAGTATTTCCATTAATGTTCGGCTGGCTTACCACAGTATTTTGTCCCCAATTTGGATTGAAATTAGTGCCGGGTATATTGGTATATGAATCACTAAAAATTGATAATACATCACTCGCAGGATATTGAGGAATAGGTGCTCCGGTGTTTGGACCTGATGTGGATGTATACAAGTATACATTGTCTATAAAGAGATTTGTCACCGTTCCAGACAATACCAATTGTGACAAATGCGCTTTTGTTGTCAGACCGGTAAAACTTGAAAGTGGTATGTCCATACTTATCCATGTATTGGATTTCAATGTAGGCGCAGATATCGTTATCTCATGAGACACATCATCACCACCACCATAGACTGCATTGGCACCAAAATCAACCAGCATCACTTTGACATTATTTGGTAATGCGGTTGCATCGGGAGTCCATAGATCTATGTGAAAATGTGTCATTGAATTCGCATTGATTGGATTGGAAGAAAATTCCACGCCAACGAAATTCAAATTATAATAGCGAATCACATCATCATTATTGATGTTGATGAAAGCGTTTTCAGTGGTTGAATATTGCCATCTCGTATTCCATGTATCGATTGGAACATTTGTATATGCATTGCTATAGAGAGAAATCACAGAATTTGCATTCACTGTGGGTATTGGTGCTTGAGTAGTAGGCAAGTCTGCAGTACCTTTGGCAGATAATTCCAGCGATCCTTTCGCTGTTCTGCCTGCTAACTTCGCAGTGATTCTTACCTTTCCTGAATCGAGCACACTAATCACACCTTTATCAGATACAGTTGCGATTGCTGTATTTGAAGATTCGAACATGAAGTATGCAGGAGAGATAGAATTGATTTGATTCGTCCCATTTGGTAGACTGACATTCACCTGCAAACCATCAATTCTGATTGTTGAACCTTTTTCAGCTGATGGAATTTTTTTGTCTTCACCCAGAAATAGTTCTCCTACACATTCACCAAGGTCAGGTACATATTCAAATCGTACTTCATCAATCCAAAATGTATAGCCCTTTTGATTCACCGGTCCGGTTGAATAATAGAATAATCCCTTCTCCCCATTGAGTTTTGCAGGATCGGGTATTGGTATGATTACTTTTTTCCAATTCGTATTGACCGGCAATGCTTGTAATGCAACTTGATATGCAGAACTTCCGAAATCATTGCCAAAGCCCAATACATCTATCGTTGCAGATTGCGTGGCTTTGATATAAAATGTCAATGCATTGAATCCAGACAAATCTCTACCGGTTCTACTGAAATATGCACCGCCTGCATAAGCACCTTGTGGACTATTTGCATCGGGCACTTCATATCTCATAGAAGCACGAGAATTATTAAATGTTGTTTCATAGTCAACTTGAAATGCTTTCACATCTGATCCACCAAATGCAGCATAGATCAAATCACTGGTAAAATCATCAATGAATACTTCGCCTTTGGCAGGAAATGAAGGACTAGACAAGCCATCAACATTTCGATCGCCACAACTCATGAAAAGTGATACAATACTCACTAATACGAATTGTGAAATTTGTTTTACTATATGATTTGTATGTAGAGTTAGTCTCATGTGCATCATCGTTTAATTTCCTACAGTTACTTGGACAAATGTTCTAATTTCCCATTCATTGCCATTCGGAAAACCAATTGCATTTGGATCGGGAACCCAATTTCCTGCAGGGTCAATTGTCAAAGTAGGAGAATATCTCGGTGAATATTTATCTAGTGTTCTATAGGTTGTGCGCATTCCCACTTTTGTTCCGGGAAGCAGAAACCAATCGGGCTTGCCAAGTTCAGTGGATAGTTCGGCCATCAATTGAAGTGGGAATGTCAAGTTGAAATCTCGATGATAATCAAATGGACCCCAATCATTCAATTTGCAGAACAATATCAATTTCGATTGTTTATAAATTGTTCGAAGATCTCCACCAAAGCGTTGAATGGTTCTTGTATCACTGCCATTTGCTTGACCATTTCCGGCATAGAGATTGAGAATGAATCCTAATTCTGGATTGACTTTCGATACAATTTTGGAGTGTACTTCCCACAAATCTTGAGCAGGGGCAGCACCAGGAAAAACGAATGTTGTTCTACCATTTGACAGAATGCCAATTGCTGCATCTTGTGTAGTTGGCAAATGTCTATACACAAATCCTGTATTCATTGCGAATGAAGCATCTTCAGCTCTGTCATTGTCCCATTCATACATCCAAGTAGCAGGAGTTGGATCATAAGTCAATAATAATTCGCCGCCAAATGTTTCTCTATTGGATCGTACAGAGAATGGATCATCCAAAATATTTCTGGGTCTTGCAGGTGCTAAAGCCCAAGAAGGAATGGGTCCTTCCAATGGTTTTTGCCACATCATATTTGGTGCTATTTGAAGTGTTCCAATATTTACGGTAAAACCGGTAAGGACATTCACCATATTTCCACTTCCAATATCTTTCAGTTTCCATCCGGTAAATGTTTTTGTATTGTCCATACCTCCATTTGCGACGAGTCCCATATATGAACCCAATGCATACCAATTAAGTGCAGGACTTGTATATGACACTTTGAGTTTTCCACCAAAATTATCCATTGATCGGATGGTATCTTGATAGACGGCATAATCATCAATATCACCGCGAATCAATTGGAATGGTCTTCCATTCAATGGTTGCCCTGCCCACAATCCACCGAGTGTTATTCCAAGATTATCAAACTTCTTCTGAATATTTAGTGAAAGTTTTCTTGTTTTGGGTACAGGTACAGCAAAAGAGCTTTGCACATTGTCGCGCTGTGTCAAATCTTCTTGAAATATCCCGGTGATATCAGTATTCAATAGGGAAGTTGAGTATTTGATCAATATCGCAGGATTTGCTCCCCACCATAATTCCGGACCAAAAGCAATCTTCAATCCTTTGATGAATTTCTTTCCTTCGATCTCAAAACCAAAAGGCGTATTTGCGGAATAGATATCGATATTAGGTCCATAATTGGCTTCAGGATATAATCCAAAAAAGTCACCTTCATATCCCCAGTGATAATGACCGGTTCTATAAAATCCCGTGATATTCATCAGTGGTGCATTCCATGATAGACTACTTTGATAGAGTTGAACTCTATCATTGACAATATTCTGTTGTGTGCCATTTGGTTGATTGATTGAAATGGATCTTCCTCTATTTTCATAGAATACTTCATCAATTGGGTTTACCGCAACATTGCCAAGCACATTGAACTGCACATTTGCTGTCATATTAGGAGCTGGGTTTCCTGTCACACCTATATTGAACGATTGCATATGATCAAAACCAAGCTTTCGTGGATATGTAGGAGTAGTTGCAGTATTCAATTGTCCTGTACTGATTAAGCTTCCACCTGTATTGAATGTTGTGAAATTTGCTTGAAGATTACTTACATATATCTTCCCCTGAGATTGTTGTTCTCGAGTGGATTGATCTGCATTTGCAAGGAACTTTGACTTAGTGATTGTTGATTCATTCACGATGCTATTGATAGAATCAGAAGCAATGGAATATGGTGTATATGCATGAATTTCCTTTAAGACATAATATGCAGCTCTTGGATATAATACATAGAGTCCACTCTCATTGACTTTCCCCTTTGCGCAAATGCCAAACCACTCTTCATTCATATTATTCTCGCCTTCAGCATAGTCATTCTGATATCCACCATTTGACCATGAGGCATTGATATCATGCATATCCAAATTCGATGTTTGTCCAAATTTCCACCAACCATCACTAAATTGAAAGGTACATCCACCTATGCAATTGCCTGATTTTCCTTTTCCCGCTGCATTGGCATAGATTTCTTTCCAATTGCCAACCACATATCGAGCTTGAGATTCTTGATCTTCGCTATTTGTCTTGGTATTAAAAGCATCTGCTCCGAATTCGGTTAACATCATTGGCTTACCATATTCCTTTTTTACTCTTTCAAAGAGATTATCAAAAGAAATTCCTCGATAGACATTGAGTCCGAGAATATCAATGTCTGTACATTCTTTAGCGATGATATCCAAAAAGAGCAAGTCTCCATTGCACATGGCAATTGGATGTGTTGCATCGATTTTCTTCATTTCCACTACTGCTGTATTGAACAGCTTATACATATGAACGGCAAGTTTTGTTGATTCTCTGTCTTCCATTGGTATATTCTCGGTCTCTGCCCCTCTCCAGAATAATCCATAATTATTTTCATTGCCGAGAAGAAAGAGCAAAACACCGGGAGTGTTTTGATACTCTTTCACCATGTCTTTCACTTCTCGAAGAAGGATTGATTGAATCTCCGGATCAGCATAATCGATATTGGGAATCCAAGTATTGTTCACAGTCAAACCATATCTACCAAATGTATGATTCAGGATTGTGAAGATTCCAAATTCCTTGTAGATGTATGTTATCCACTTGGAGGGGATGCCCGTATATTGTCGAATCGTATTGACACCCATATGTTTCAATAGTCCCATTTCATAGTCCAAAGCTGCCTTTATGGTTGCATCGGATTGATTCCATAGACTATAGGTATAATTTGTCCCAGTTGGAAAATAGTCCCAATTCATACCCTTGATAAAAAACTCTTTCCCTTGAACGAGAATCGTATGCTGTTGTTCATTCGATCTGATGGTTATGACATCTGATTGAGAATATGCTGTCGAAATAATCGAAATAATGCACAAGAATGCACAGTAATAGTTGTTCATCTTTTTCTTCAGATAATAAGAGGGGAATTCAGGTGCTTTTTCGGTAGAATTCGCACAAATTAGTCAAAGATTATGCAATTGACAATAGGATTTCACTGCGCATCAAATTCAAATAATTGTAAAATGATTCAATT
>B570J29032_109957589_pt1 | contig 10176 bp, 10 predicted proteins | sample LakMenEpi16Nov12_FD_29032 | JGI IMG/M metagenome (IMG submission 29032)
ATGACAGGTTTATTTTTTTGTACTGGGATGGTGAAGATTGGGTAGACCAAGACGGCATCCGACCTTGCTACAAAAAAGTACAGTGGACGAGCAAGCCGCTGTTTGTCCCTGCGCTAAGAACTTGGGTAGGGCTGACGGATGAGGAAAGGAAAGATGCGTTGGTCAGCGTAGACGCTGAAACAAAGCGTTTGCCTCCCGGTATGACGGCGTTTGCCCGAGCCATCGAAGCCAAACTAAAGGAGCGCAACAATGGCCCCTGAAGACGAAGAGTTTGAGCGTTTCAAGCATGAGCAGAAGTTCCGGCTGGACAGCACCTTTACAGCAGCAGTGGCACAAGACTACTTCTGGATGCCTATCGACGATCAGACACCGCAAGGTGTCAAGGTGCTGTTATTAGGACGGTCTGGTGTTGCCACGATGGGGCACTACATCTACAAGGTGGGCGAGACGCAGTTTTGGCAGTATTGGGCACCACTTCCCAGGAAGCGTCCATGAGTACCAAGCGTGTAGGTGAGCCACTGTCTGTGGTGTACTCCATCAAGCTGACTCACAGCCAGCGTATTAAGCTGCTTCAGCTTGGTGGACCAAGGTGGTTGCGTGAGCAAATTGACAAGGCGCAGAATGAGAAGACTAGAAAGAGATAACTATGTGGTTTGTGCCAGAGGATTGTCCGCATTCTTAGCGGAACAGCAAACCACCTAGTTTTTTTCGCTCATCTTCGTCAAGCATTTGCTGGTATTGCAGCAGGTCAGGCGCAGCGTCTTGTTGTTGAGTCCTAGCAACCATCGGCTGTCCGTTGCGCTCTAAGATGGTCAGGTTTTGTTCTTCGCCGGGGAAGGTGACAAAGTTGCGGGTTACTTTTGGCTCAATCAGTGTTTCTTCTGGATTTCGCTTTAAGTAAGCCTCGGCAGACGCTTTTGAGGAAAACACATTCTCACCGCCCTGAGGGTGTCGAACAATCCATGTATTTGCCAAATTGCGTGAGCCTTCATCCAAGTATTTGATGCCGGGGATTCCTGCTTGACGCAATGCTTCTGAAACCGATGGAGCAAGATTTCCTGAATTTGATGTACCACCAAGATAACCAACTGCACGCCCAGCACCGCCTTCTAAATCACCCATTTCTTTTAATCTATTTATCCAATTTTCCCTAAATTTTTCTGGAGTTGCACCCTTCATTTGCATACCAATTGGCTTGCCATTTGATCCAACATAAGCCATAAAGCCGCCATCAGACGATTGGCGCAAAGTTAAACCCATACTTTCAGGAGTCAAGGCAGACAAAATATTTTGTTGCTCACTTAGAGGCTTATCCCAATCCAGCATCTTGGCTATTTGCTCGTCTGGCAGGTCTACTTTGTATAAGTTGCCAGTATTTTCTGGAAGACCAGCCTTTACTGCCTCTAAATCTTGAACATTTTTTTCTGAAATTTGCAACATACTTTTTGCTCGGCTCATTGCCCCGCCGCCGCCATCTGCGATAAGTTGTTTATAGCTTTCAACTCTGCGCTTGGCCTCTGCAAGCCCTTTATCTACGCCGCCATATTGATTAGCAAGATTTTTTGCTGACCCTGTACTTGACAATTTCTTTTGATACTCTATTGCCGTTGCAGGCGCTTCAGCAGTGTATATCCCATGCCCATAAGCCTGTGCGCCTTCACCCGTGCCTATCTTGCTGGCATCAAAGCGGTCAAACTTGTGTGGACTGCCGTGGTAGACATCTAGTGGGCTGACCGTGCCTCTGCTCATCCCCTGCAGCATCTCAGCGCCCATGCCACCACGCTCCATGACCCTTGGCACAGCACGTTCCGCAAAGCGCTCACCAGCTCGTCCTGCTGCCATAGCGCCTGCGCCTGCTGCTCGGCTTGCTGGCCCCACCATTGGCGCAACAGTCATTGCTGCTTCAAGTGCCTCTGGCCTGATGCGTGTTGTGCCGCCCAAGCCGCCTGCGCCAGTTGTCAGTGGTTGACCATAGGAAAGCCTGTCAAGCGTTTCGCTGATTGCTGGCGCACCCATAAACTTTGAAACACCCTGCATCTGTTGAGTGCGCTCTGGAGAATAACTTTTTGCAATGAAATCTGAAAGCAACCCAAGAATTTGATCTCTTGGCGTTGCCTTTAATCGTTGCGAACGCAAATATTCATCTTCCAGCAGCCCCATGATGTCTCCTAACTGATCTGCGTGATTGAGATATCGGTGGCAGTGACACCGCTTCGAATGACAGCTACCTTGTCACCACCAGCGCAGGCAACGTACTCAACAGCGTTGGTTGGCAGCATGGGAGAGGTGGTCAGGCTGGCTGTTGGGTTGGCTCCAATGGCAAAGTGTAAATGCACACCCCCGCTGTTTACCAGGCGCAGCATGGTGACGCCAGCCCCTACTGCTGTGGACTGCACACTGCTAGTTGTGACTGTCATCACTTGGGTGGTGCCAAGCGCGCCAAAGGTAGTCAGTTGCCCGTTGTCGTCTCGAAATAGCTTGCTCATTGTGATGCTCCTGTGAAGATGTTGATAATATTATGGTGCAAAATAACTGGGGGCCATGCCACCTATCTGACCCGCACCAAAGCCTGCAGCACCCGCCGCCCTTGCCCTTGATGCGTTCAGTTGTCTGATGATTTCAGAAAGCTGCTGTAGTTGCCTGGGGTCACGCGAAAGCAAAATCTTTCCAATTTCATTGCGAACAGCTTCAGGCGTTTGCGTCTGTCGAGCCAGGTTACTTGCTGCAGTCAATATTGCAGTTGGACTTCCAGATGCCACTGAGCCTGCTGCCTGTGCCAGTGGTGCGACATCCAGGTCTGCACCGCCAGCAAGCATTGCAGCCGTTTTAGAACCGCGACCAGCAGACTCAAATCGTTTGAGAGCTTCTTCAGCCAAAACAGAGGAAGAGAATGCTTTGAAGTCTCCTCCAAATGCAGCCCTTAATCTAGCCTGTGTGCTTGGCTCTTTGTAAAACTTCAGCAGTGATGTCTGTCCAGCCTCAGTGCCAGTTTTCTCTCTCAGTCCCTGCAGCACACCAATTCGGAATGCGTCAATCTCAGAGGAAGATAAATTCTTGGTGGCCTGCTGTATGTCAAGAATATCTCCCTTCATTACCTTGCGACCAATCTCAGCAGCATCCATCATCTGTGATGGACCAGCCCATGTTTTCATTGCCATTGTGTAGGCAGATTGACCACCAATCTTTGGCGCCTGGTCTTCCAATTGCTTGACAAGTTGTATCCGCACCTTGTCATACGCTTCAGCCTGGGCATTGCTGCCAGCTCTACGCAGTTCCGTAGATGTGTCATAAAGAGATTGCTTCAACGAATCCAGGACATTCATTGGCACCGAGTCACCAGGCTTGAGCTTTGACAAGTCAATCACCTGACCCGTCTTTGTTCTGAACAGCAGTTCAGCAGAACCTTGCACACCCTTTGATTTGCTCAAGGCATCAAAGATGGAATTATTCACCGTTGCTGTAGATTGATCAATTGCAGCATAGTATGGGCGTGATGCGGCAAATCTCTGGTTGCTAAAGTTGTCAATGCTCTGCGTAAACTGTGCGTTTTGAGTGCCAAGTGCCTCATCAGCACCAGCCATCAGTCTCCCAGCGCGGCCTACTTGGCGCTCCCGAATGGCACGTTCCACAGCCTCTGCCGTGGTGCCAGGCAATGTGGCCTGCACATCCAGCAGGTTGCGTGTGGACTTGCCACCAACGTCAGCAATACGCGCCTCTGGGCCAAGTTTCAAGAGTCTGGCCTGCGCCATGTTCAGTGCGCTTGGGGCTAAATTCTCTGGTTTATCACGAATTAAAGCCTCGGCAACTTTTTGCTGGGCGTAGGTTCCAGCGGCTGTGGGGGACATTCTTGCTGTGGCTTGTCTGCCAGCAGCACCTAAAACGCTCATGGTGGGCTGTGATACACCGCCAAGAGTGCCACCAATCAGTGAACTTCTGGCTGCATCGTTGAGTATGTCTATTGCATCACTCTCATTGGATGCCCCTAAACCGCTAATAAACCCGTAGCCAGCACCAGAGCCAGCAGCTTGAGCTGTGCGCTGACCTAAACCCATTGCCGTACCAGCACCAGGCGCTGCTGTCATGTATCTGCCTGCGGCCTGGATAGCTGGTGCTACGGTTGGTAATGCACGGGTGATGGCTGGCATAACTGCCCTGCCAATGGCGGCTGGTGCGCTGATCATTCCCATAGGCAAACTGGTTGCGAGTTGCAGGCCAGCAGCAGTGAATGGCAATTCTTGTTCAAACGATTCTGTTTGACCTCGAACAACATCCCGTCCTTGCTCATACGCCTGACCCATCGGGATGCCTTGCTGTACCGCTGTGAATGGTGCGCTGACTGCGCCATACAGCTCGTCAGCAAACCCAAAGGTTGGCCCTTGCAGTGCAGTTAAGGCACCGCGCTGCAACGTAGATTTCTCTGTGCCTGCTCGGTAAGCAGGAGACTGCCCCAGGAACTTTAGAATTTCGGCTGGCTTGTATTGCTGCTCCAATGCAGCCAAGACTTGAGGCCCAACGTCTGGAAGCTGCGCCAAAAACTGGACGATATCCTCGTCCCTATAACCAGCTTTTTTGGCCTGTTTGATTTTGTCTTCAATGCCATCCATCATTATCTCCCTGGTATGCCAAAGATGTTATTTAAAGTTGGTCTACCACCACCTGGTGCCGTAACAGAACCACCTGGTTGCCTCACTATGGATGGCACAGTGGCTGGTGCGCCAAGAGCAGTGTTTAGGTTGGGAAGTTTATATTCGTTGCCAAATGCCTCGTACTCACCTCGCTTTTGGTTATAGGCTTGACCTGCTGCTGCATACAGCTCATTTGACAAAGCCTTGAAATCTTGCCGCTGTGTTGGTGTCAACTTCTGACCCGTCATCGCTTGGTTAAGATAATTTTTCAATCTGTCCATGCGTCCAGCAGCAGCCATTGCAAGTGCAAGTTCCGTTTCTCTAACCACAGAACCCTCATCCATTAGCTTCATCATTTTGGTTGCACCAGCAAGATCGCCAATTGGAGTTTCCTGGTTCAGCGCAGTATTTACTTGATTAAACGCTGTTTGCATTCCTTGATATTCTTTGTAGATAGGCTCACCCTTAAAGGCGGCACCTATCTTCATTGAATTCTCAAGCCCCCTTTGTCCTTCGTTTATGTTGACAATATTTTGTGCAGGCGGTGGGTTGTTAATTTCTTTTTGTATCCTAGCTTTAATTTGGCTTCTTATTTCTGGATCAGTTGCCCCGGCTAAATCAGCTTGAAGTTGCGATAGTAGAGTTCCTGCCCTTGGAGCAAATTGTGGATCAAGTTTTAAGGCTAGGTCTTCTAACTTCATGGCCTGCTCAGTTTGACCAGCCATATTCAGCATTTGTGCTGCTTGGCGGTATTGGTCAGCTTTAGCAGCATTGGGATTTATTGGCCTTGCGGCAGCTTGCGCTGGTGGCATTTCTGCACCAGCAGTTGGCATTGTTGTTTGAGGTGCAAATACACCAGCAATCAATTTTTGCAATTCCTTGGCCTTCTTCGCCTCGTCCATCTTCTGCTTCAGCGCCATCTGAGTCAGCGCACCCGTCTGCGCTTTCTCGTACCCGGCTTGGCCTGCCTCAAACGCACCACCTAGAGCCTCACCAATGCCAATGCGCCGGGTGCTTTCCCCGCCAGCCTTCAGCAAGGCTGCAGACGCTGCCAGCATTGCATTGCGCTGCATTGCAGCCCTCTGCTCTGGTGTCAGGTACTCGTCCAATGCGTTACCGCCACCACCGCCAAAGGCGCTGCCAAGCAGTCCCTCTAAATTGAATTCAGCCATGTCTATCTCCTATCTATCCCAGCAATCCAAGAATACCGCCAATTGCAGCACCTGGAAGACCACCGAATTGGTAACCGTATCCAGCACCACCCAGTGCGCTGGACAATGCATTCCTGGTGGTCGGTGTTGTTTGACTACCGCCAGCATTAGGCAAAGCAGTGGACATTGCCTGCTGAGTGATGCCTAGCTTCTCTAATCCAATCCCTCGCAGTGCATCCAACTGCTGCTGGGTCATTTGTTGTTGCGCTGACCCTACGCCCATGACAGCCTGTGCGCCACCAAGACCAAGGTTCTGCTGTTGCGCTCCGAGTGCGCCTAACTGTCCAGCAGCACCAAGACGCTGTGCATTGGCGGCAGCGTAAGCCTGTTGGTTAGCTAGGTCAGACTGCTGGGCCAACTGAGCGTTGAACTGAGCCATTGCATTCTGCGCTGCTGCATTACCGCCCATTGCAGCGTTGATGGCACCAGCACCATACTGAGCCGCACCAGTGCCTTGTGCTGCTGTTTGCAGGTTGGCTTGTTGGGTGCGGTTCAAATCCTGTTGCATCAGGTTGGCGCTGGTGTCAAAGCCTTGCTGGCGTAGCTGTGCTGACATCTGAGCCGCCTTGTCAGCGTATGCCCTGTTGGTAGCTGCTTCCGCTACGCCCTGGCGTGTACCGCCGTAGGCTTTAGCCCTAGTCGCAGCCTCACCCATCTGTTGTACGGCTGCCTGCCGTGCGGCCTCAATATCTCCCAGCACACCAGTGGATGTCTTGGTGGCAGGGTTGTAACCACCAATGACAGATTCGGTGTACGGGTTCATGTAATTGCTGATGTCGCTCATCTGAGCTTGAGCAGCAGTGACATCAGTGGGTGTGTAACCAACAGCACCAATCTGGTTGGACAGACCAGCGTTGACGCCGCCTGTGTAGTAAGGGTTGAACTGCGCCGCTTGGTTGGCGTACTCGGCTGCAAGGTTGGTGGTTCCAAGACCTTGACCCGCCAAGCCAGTGTTCACCATCTGCTGCTCACCAGCTCGGTAGATGGGGTTGAAGTCAGCAAACTCCCTGACAGGTAACGCCGAGGCTACGCCCTGCGCCTGCTGCAAGTTCTGCAGGTAGGCAGCTTTAATTGTGGGATCAATTTGTGTGGTGACTGTCTGGCTTCCGCCGCTTTTGCTCATGGTGTTACTCCAACAGAGATTTCAAACGCTTGGCTGGAATCTTGCCTGCGTTAATTTGTTCGAAAATGTTCGCGCCGTATTTCTGCACCGCCTTCTTGCGGATGACGTACTCGCCAATGTCCAAGCCAGTGTAGCCATCGTCTGGTCCAGGTGGGTTACGTCCCTTGACTTGTCGAGGCGTAACTAAACCACCCATTGCCATGTAGCCGCTGCCGCTACCACCGTAATTGCCACCGTAGTTACCGCTTTCGGCACCAGCGGACCCCCCAATAGGATCGCTAGGATTTGGATCGCCTTGATCTACAGTTCCATATCCTGGGCGTCCTTGGAATGCGGCTTCTGCTTCTGAAAGATTACTTGTATTAACGCCAGCCGCATCAGCAGCCTGTGCAGCAGCAGTCAGGTCAGCAACAGACAAGTTTCCACCAAGAATGTCAGCTTCAGTCAAACTACCAAGTAGATTTCCGACACCTGTTGCTAGCGTTTGACCCAAGCCGTCAAACCCAAGATTGGATAGGGCTGCTGACAAAGCTGCTTGGTTGTTGATCCCCGCCATACCAGTGCCAGTTGACATATCAGCACTACCCGGTTGCTCTACTGTTGCTCCTGTTGCCCCACCGCCAAGTAACCCTGTCGTTGTCGTTGTCGCTGCCGGGTTGTACACGGCTGAATTGAAGCCACCAAGGTTGGTGCTGGCGGCTGTCTGCCCTGCTTGGGCTGCATACGCTGGTGACAGTGTGCGTTGAGGCGTCAGCGCCATCAGGGACTGGTACGGGTTAGCCGACTGAGATGCAGCGTTGATTTGCGCCAGAGTAGGCGCGTTCTGCTGCATAGTCGATGGCGTGTAAATGTTGCGGAAAGGCGTACCCGTAATGGCTGTGTTGGTCACCTGCGCTGGTGCAAGCTGGGTGCCTGTCACTTGCCTTGGTGTTGTTGGCCTGGTGATGGGCTGGACAGTACCAGTGGTGGTTGTACCTGTGCGAGTTGTAGTACCAGCGTTCCTGGCTGCATTGGCAGCTAACTCTTGGCTAGACATTCCCTTGAAGATGTCCAACTCACTAGTTTCAACCGAGTCCCCAAAACGGTCAGAGAAGTATTTCAGTCCAGAAGCGTCAGGCTCACGCCCCAAGACTGACAGGTACATCTGCCGAATTGCATTGTTCGTTGTTGGCGCAGCAGCTCGTTCAGGTTGCGCCGCCACACTGAATGTGGACAACTCAGTAGCGTCAACTCCAGGGCCAAACTGAGATGTCCAGTAAGCAATCTCAGAGGCAGATGGCGCTCGTCCCAAGACGCGCTCGTAGGCGGCTGCAATGGACATTTCATTGGTTGCAGCAGCAGTTGTAGTGGCTCCAGTTCCAGCAGCAGTTGTAGTAGTAGTAGTGTTAGCTGCTGCTGCCGCCTGTTGTGCAGCTAATTGCTGTGCTGCATTTCTGGCGGCATTGGCAGCAACTTCTTCAGCCGCCATGTTCTTAAAGATGTCTAACTCACCAGTTTCAACCGTTGGCCCAAAACGGTCAGAGAAGTATTTCAGTCCAGAAGCGTCAGGCGCTCTGCCCAGAACTTCCATGTACATATTCCGCACTGCGTCATTTGTATTGGGCGCAGCAGCTCGTTCAGGTTGAGCCGCTACGCTGAATGTGGACAACTCAGTAGGGTCCACGCTGTTACCAAACGTGGACTGCCAGTAGGCAACTTCGTCAGCACTTGGTGTGCGGCCTAAGACTCGCTCATAGGCGGTTTGGATTGAAATGTCAGCCATGCTATAACTCCTTACTCATGATCCACCACTGGGGTGTGTAACCTGTCTTCGCCAGAAAAGTCTTCTGCCATCCCTTGCGTCCAGCTAAAGTAACGCGAGTGCATCCAAGGCTCTTACCCCAAGCCTCGATCATTGGTGACATCAGTTCTAGTTCTTCCATCACGCCTGCTGCTAGAAAATAGTTTAGGCATTTTTGCTGTGGGTGGAGAACAATCTCCGTAACCACCACCGAATTCCGTCCAGGCCAGAATTGCATCTTGGCTTGCTGGACCAGCTCAACGACATCCTCAAATGTGTGAGTGTTCAACGAATATTTTAAGGCTTTTTCAATCTCTGGCCTCAATCTCTCAATATCTGTCATAGCGCCGTTGTTGACAATGCGCCTGCATTACTCACCACCACACTGTACCTAGTCCCATTTGGTGATGTCAATATCAGCTTACTGCTGCTAATCTCAACGTCAGCGTTAGTCTTCCTGTTCAGTCGGTCAGCGTTCTCCAGCAGGAAGTTACGCTGCGCCTCCATCACTGGCGTATAGACTTGAGGTGGGTGCGGTACGTTGAGAGACATCAGCGTTTCCCGGCTGGCACTGCATCTAGGCGCATCACCCCAACCCGCCAATCACTCAAAGTATCGGCTGTTACCTTCATCTTGACCTGGCGTCCACTGAAACGTGCGTCGGTTGGGTTGGCGCTGGTGAATGGACCGTAGGTTGTCTCAGTGTCCGTTGGATAGAAACGGCTGCTGAAGCTGATGTTGACATCACCCAAATTGGACTCGTCAGGTATTACCTTGCGGACCTGCATGATCTGCTCACCATTGCCAATCTCCACTGGACCTGACTCAGCGTAAATTGTCTGTGAGTCGTAGGCAAAGCCCACCTCATGTTCGTAGATGTAACCGTCAGCACTGACCATGAGAGGGTTGTTGAAGACGCCCTTGTCAACCCCAGCCAGACGCGCCAAGGTGCCTATTGACCAGTGGTTTTCACGGTAGTTGTAGATGACGTAGGAGTCATTTTCGATGCTGGCGCTGCTGGTGTAGAACCACCATATCTCACCGAACTTGGAGTTATGCACAGCGTAGACCTTGCTGGCCTGCTCCAAGTTGATATTGCTGAACACGTAGTCGCCAACGTCAGAAGGTAGTGGCTTGACGTAACCGTCGTAAATCCAGAAACCTGAACGTGACATCCAGATGGCTGCTGTATCAATAGCCGCTACAGCCTGGGGTCCAATTAAGCCGCAGCCAGAGCCAGCCTTCTCAAAGCTGAACACGAACGGCTGACCAATGTAGCTGCTGGTGTGGACATCAACGTCAGTGAATATCAGGTTGACGCCTCGCACCCGCTTACCCGCTAAGATGGAGCCGACAGTTGTCAGCTCAAAGCTGCCTGCTTGGTTATTGGCGGCTGGTGACCAGGTGGTGTTGTCCTCCTGATCACACCAAGCCACA
>B570J29032_109957585_pt1 | contig 10172 bp, 9 predicted proteins | sample LakMenEpi16Nov12_FD_29032 | JGI IMG/M metagenome (IMG submission 29032)
CCCTGGCGGCCCTCGTACAGGTGGCCCTGGTGGTCCTCGCCCCGGCGGTCCAGGCGGTCCACGTCCTGGTGGTCCAGGCGGCGCTCGCCCCGGATTCGGTCCACGTCCTGGCGGTCCTGGTGCTGGTGCACCTGGCGCAGGTGGCCCTGGTGGTGGTCCTCGCCCCGGTGGTGGTCCTGGTGGTCCTGGTGGTCCGCGTAATGGTCAGCGTCGCGCACCTCGCAAGAAGTCACGTGCACGTCGTCGGCGCGAGTTCGATGAATTGCAGCCGCAGTTCACTCAGTACTCGAATAGCAATGCGCCAGTTCCTGAGGGAACAATCATTATTGAGCGTGGTTGGTCAGCACAGGAGTTTGCTCCAAAACTGAACCGAACTGCCGCAGACATTGTTCGTTACATGCTCGAGCATGGCGAAATGATCACTGCAACCATGAGTCTCAGTGACGACCAAATGGAATTGTTCGCTCTTGAAGTGGGCGCAGAAATTCTGTTGGTCGATCCAGGCCAGCAACAAGAAACCGAACTCCAGGCACTCTTCGACGACTCAGACGACGATGATGAAACTCTTCAGCAGTCGCGTCCGGCCGTTATTACGGTGATGGGTCACGTTGACCACGGTAAGACAACATTGCTCGACCGCATTCGATCAGCAAATGTTGTTGCTGGTGAAGCTGGCGGTATCACTCAGCACATCGGTGCATACCAGGTGGAAAAAGACGGCAAGAAGATCACATTCATCGACACACCAGGTCACGCTGCGTTCTCCAAGATGCGTATGCGTGGTGCACAAGTCACCGACATTGTTGTTCTTGTGGTTGCTGCCGATGACGGCGTGATGCCTCAGACAATCGAAGCATTGAACCATGCGAAAGCAGCCGATGTTCCCATCGTTGTGGCTGTGAACAAGATCGACAAGGAAAATGCCGACCCACAACGCGTTCTCACGCAGTTGGCGGAATATGAACTTGTTCCCGAAGCATGGGGTGGCGACACCATCGTTGTTGAAATGTCTGCACAGCAGAACTTGGGCATCGACGATCTTCTTGAACAGTTGAATGTTGTTGCAGAACTGGAAGAACTCACCGCAAACCCACAAGGTCGCGCGAAGGGCGTTGTTCTCGAAGCAAACCTCGACATTGGTCGCGGCCCAGTTGCAACTGTGCTTGTCGACAAGGGAACCCTCAAGGTGGGCGACCCCATTGTTGCTGGTGCTGCGTGGGGCAAGGTGCGTGCGCTCATTAACGAACGTGGCGAACAGGTGAAAGAAGCCGGTCCGTCCACGCCAGTACAGGTGCTCGGTTTGTCTAGCGTTCCGCAGGCAGGCGATGAATTCCGCGCCGCTCCAGACGAAAAGACCGCACGACTTGTGGGTGACTCTCGCGGTCAAACACGTCGCGTGTTGAACCAACGTGGAGACGCACGCGTACAAAGCGGCGTGAAGTTGGAAGACATCTTCAGCCAAATTCAGGCTGGCGAAGTGGCCACACTGAACTTGGTGATCAAGGCCGACGTTCAAGGTTCGTTGGAAGCCGTTACCGAGAGCTTGCGCAAACTCGAGCGCGACGAAGTGAAGGTTGCATTCGTGCACCGCGGCGTTGGCGGTATTACCGAAAACGACATCACATTGGCGGCTGCGACAAATGCAACGCTCATTGGTTTCAATGTTCGTCCCGATCGCAAGTCTCGCGACTTGGCAGAAGCTGAAAAGGTAGAGATTCGTACTTACGAAATCATCTACAAGCTTCTTGAAGATATGGAACGAGCAATGCTTGGTTTGCTTGCACCAGAGTTCGAAGAAGTGGTCACGGGCGAAGCAGAAGTACGCGAAATCTTCCGTGTTCCAAAGATTGGTGCCATTGCGGGTTGTTTCATTCGCACAGGTGTCATCACACGTGGAACAAAGGTGCGCTTCCTTCGCGACGGAACCATCATTTGGAAGGGCTCTATCCAGTCGCTTCGTCGCTTCAAGGACGATGTCCGTGAAGTGCGCGAAGGTTTCGAGTGCGGTATCGGCTTGTCCGACTTCCAAGACTTGAAGCCTGGCGACCTCATTGAAACCTTCGAAGAGCGCGAAGTCGCCCGCACATAATCATGTCCGACCTCGACTTCTTCTTCGATCCGGTGTGTCCGTGGGCGTGGATCACGTCGCGGTGGGTGTCTGAAGTTCAGCAACTGCGCTCGTACGACGTGCAGTGGAAGTTCATCTCTCTGAAGTTTCTCAACGAAGACAAGATGGACTATTCCAAAATGCCAGAGGGTTATAAGGAAGTTCATGCTGCAGGCACAAGCGGACTCCGCGTTGCTGCTCGTGCGCGTGCCGAACAGGGCAATGAAGCAGTGGGAACTGTGTATACGGCGTTGGGAACAAGCCTGCACAATCGCGAAGAGCGTGCGTTGTTTGTGGCCGACACTGTGGGTCACATTGGCGGGCTCTTAGAAGCAGCCGGCCTTCCTCGTGAGTGGGCTCAGTCGGTCAATGACGATTCTTTTGATGCTCTTATTCGTACAGAAACTGAGTTGGCGTTAGAGCGCACCGGCAAAGACGTGGGCACGCCAATTCTCACGTTCCGTCCGGGTGCAACAACTGAGGGCTCGTTCTTTGGTCCCGTCATCTCTGCGATTCCGCGTGGAGATGAAGCGTTGAAACTATGGGATGCCGTCGAGACGTTGGCCACCACGTCGGGTATGGCAGAGATGAAGCGCTCGCTTCGCGCTCGCCCCAACTTCAACTAAGTCGTTACGCCTTCTTCAGCGCGTCAATGACGGGCATCCAGGTTTCAGGGTCTGCCTTGTACGGCGCATAGAAACTGATGCGGCTAATAACGTCGCTGTATCGACGACTCAACTCTGGTGCCACCTTGTTTGGTTCGCCAACAACGGCGAAGGTGTTCAAGATTTCATCGGTGATGAGATTGCCCATCTCCTGCCACTTGCCACCCTTCGACAATGTGTTCAGTTCGTCTTGCAAACCGCCCCAGCCGTGGGCTTCCAGTACGCCGCGGTACGCAGGAGTTGATCCGTAGAACGCAATTTGCTGGCGCGTGCCGGTTGCTGCTGCATTCATCTGTTCTTCGGTGGTTCCGGTCACAACAAATGACGGCCCAACAATCTCGAAGCCATCCATAGTTTTGCCGGCTTTTGCACGACCGCGTGCAAGGGCGGGAATGGTGACTTCGCGTAAGTACTTCTCGGTGGTGAAACCGTGGCATAAGAAACCGTCACACACTTCGCCGGCCACTTCAGTCATTAACTCGCCAACACCAGCCAAATAAATCTTTGGTGGACCGAAAGGAGAAAGTTCTTTTGCATCGGGTGTGAAGAACGGCGTCATCAACGTGTGTGTATAGAAGTCACCACGGAAGTTCAGTTGGGTTCCGTTCTGCCAGCAATCCCAGATTGCGCGCATGGCAAGAATCATTTCGCGCATACGTGCTGCGGGGTGGCTCCACTCCATAGAGAAGCGCTTTGTGATGTGTGGCTTGATTTGGCTACCCAAACCCAACATAAAGCGACCCTGTGAGTACGCCTGTAGGTCCCAACCGATGTTTGCCAACGTCATTGGGTTGCGCGCAAATGCAACAGCAATTGAAGTTCCGACTTCAAGGGTGGAGGTGTGTTCTGCGCCCAAGAGGAGAGGGAAGAACGGGTCGTGCGCCGTTTCCGCAGTCCATGCACCGGCATAACCGGCGGCTTCAAGTTCTTTTGCTGCCTGTGGAACTTTTGTGAGATCGAAACCGAGTCCTCCGTCTACCTTCATGTCATCCTCCGGGTTGTTGGTCGCGCAAGAATTGCTCGACTTCGGCTGCTAATTCATCCACTGTAGGGATGTCGGCTTCATCGTCTTCTATTGGGGCGCCGTGCACGTCGTCGTATGCGGCTTCTAGTTGACCCAACATGCTGGCGTGTTCTGCATTGTTGGCAACCAACTGATCGAGGCGTTCACGTTGCACAGCAGATTCGCGGCGGAATCGAGATGAATCAAACGAAAGACCAGTGTCGGCACACACTGCTTGCAAGAGAGCTGCGCTGGCCAGCGGGTACGCCATTGACGCCACATAGTGGGGAACTTGCGCCCACAAACTGACCGCTTGAATGTTTCGCTGGAACAGAGTGTGTTCAAGAAGTGATTGCACACCAGCAGGTGCGTCAAGTGTGCTCTTAGAAAGATCTAGTCGCGTGATGACTGCAGGGTCAGCAGAGGTGGCGGTAATGCCCACAGGGCGGGTGTGTGGCGCGCCAAATGGGTACGCACCGAGGCCCACCATTTTGGTCACATTCATTTGTTGTGCAAGTTCGCCAACAGTTTTTGCAAAGAAGTTCCAGGCCATGTCTGGTTCTGGACCCGTGAGTAACAACACGTCTCGGCCATTGGCATCGACACCCACACGAATTTCGGGAAGTGAAAAATCGATGTTCGTGTTGACGCCGTCGCGAAGTTCCATCACAGGTCGACGTGCTCGATAATCAATAAAAGTGTCTGCATCGAATGTGATGAGGCGAGTGGACTGCGATTCCGAAACCAAAAGCTCCATGGCTGATGCCGCAGCACCGCTTGCATCTATCCAGCCACTGAACTGAACAACAAGAACGGGAGACGTGAGCGTGGGAAGTTGACCCTCGACGGTGAAGGGGAGACCGCCCGCAGCGTTCATGAAAGTTTCTCGAGAATGCTTGCGGCGCGTTGCGATGCGCCTTCTACTTGCAGTCGGAAGGGTTCAAGTTCGGCTGGGTCTTTCTGCCCAAGTGCACCACCCAAATAGCGCGCGTACACGCCTTCAATAATGCAGGCCAACTTCCAGAATGCGAATGCTTCGTAGAAGCTGAGATGCGAAATGTCTCGTCCCGATACGCGCGCATAACGCTCAGCCAACTCTGCTCTGTTCATGAACCCAGCGGCAGTATTCACGGGGTTCGACCAAGCACTGGCGTCATCGGTGGGGCCCGTCCAGTACACCATGAGCAATCCCAGGTCTGCCATGGGATCTCCCAATGTGCAGATTTCCCAGTCAAGAACTGCGATGACATTTCCCTGTGCATCCACCATGCAGTTGTCGAGGCGGTAATCACCGTGCACCAATGTTGCGGCACCTTGTTCAGGGATGCGCTTCATCAGTTCTTCGTACACACTGTCGACGAGGGGAAGATCGCGAGTGCGCTGTTCCAGAATGTTTCCGTGCCAACGCTTCAATTGGCGAGAAATGTATCCCTCGTGCTTGCCCAGGTCGTTCAGACCAGCCGCAACAAGATCTACTCCGTGAATTGCGGCCATGGTGTCCACAATGGATTCACTTGCACGTCGGCAGCCGCTCTCTCCCAGAAGTGATTCCGCGACTGCCTTTTCGCGAACAACATGTCCGTCCACAAATGCCATTACATAGAACGGCAATTCATTCACATTCTCATCTGTGCACAAACCAAGTGCGGGTGCAACGGGAACTGCAGAATGAGCAAGACCCGCAATAATGCGATGTTCGCGACCCATGTCATGTGCGCTTGCCAAACGATGGCCAAGCGGTGGTCGACGAAGTACATATGAATGTCCGGCGGCATCGTCTACCTTGAAAGTGAGGTTCGAGTGCCCACCAGCAATTTGTGTGTACCGAAACGGCGCGACTGCACCGGGAATGTTGGCCACAAGCCAACTCTCTACGTTCTCGCTGATGCCATTGGGAAGAGTCACGACACAAAAACTACCTGTATCGTGCCCGTATGGCCCTCACTGTCACCGATGCTTCTTTTCAAGTCGATGTCGTTGAGCGGTCACTCACCACTCCCGTCATTGTGGATTTTTGGGCGGAATGGTGTGGTCCGTGCAAAACGCTCACACCCATTCTGGAGAAAGCCACCGATGCAACGCAGGGTCAAGTAGTTCTGGCAAAGATCGATGCCGATGCAAACCCAGGTCTCATGCAGGCATTCGGTATCAAATCCATCCCTACCGTCATCATTTACAAAGACGGTCAGCCGGTCGACGGTTTTGTGGGTGGCCAGCCGGAGCACGCCATTGAAAAAATGGTGGCGTCGCTATTGCCCGATCCCACACAACTGCGTGTTCGTGATCTTCTGCAACAGGGGACCGAAGAGTCCCTGCGTGACGCGGTCGCACTTGCTCCTGGCAATGAAGATGCTGTGTGTTCACTTGCGGAACATTTGGTGCGCATCGGAAATGCCGACGAGGCGCTGACATTGCTGGCGCGACTCCCCGAGACCGAACGTGTTCGCAAGATTGCGGCGCAAGCACGACTTTCCATGAACCCCGTCGACAATTTCGATGATGAGCTAGTTGCGCTACTCGACAGAGTGAAAACGGACGAAGTGGCACGCCAAGAGTTCCTGGACATTCTTGAATCCATGGGCCCCGACGACCCACGCACTGCGAAGTATCGCAAACAACTCACCGCACGACTGTTCTAGTTGCTTCCTCTGTGCACGGTCTTGCGTGCACATGGCGATGTGTTGTCAGGAGATGTTCAGAAGATTCGCGAGTTGGTTCTGCAGTGGATCGCTTTTGTTGGCATTCGGCGAATAGTTGCTGGTGTCGGAACCGCCGCTTTCGTGGTTGGTGTTGGGTGGTTCGTGTTATCACCATCTCCCACACCTGTCGAGACAGTTCTTCCGGTTGTCACCACAAGTAGTGCGGCAGACCAGTCATCGACGTCCACCGTGCGTGTGCACGTGGCGGGCGCGGTGCAACGTCCCGGCGTGTATGAACTTCCTGGAACATCGCGCGTCATAGATGCACTGAAGGCTGCGGGTGGTTCGCTGGCTTCTGCAGATCTTGAAGGAATCAACCTGGCGCAAACAATCGTTGACGCTGAACAAGTCTTCGTTCCGCGCCGTTCAGTGTCTCGCCCTCGAGTTACCGTTGCACCCCGCCTTCGACCAACACCCAGGACCACGGCGCCGAGCACTCCAGGTGGTTCGTCGCCCGCATCACGCACGGTAAACATCAATACAGCAACGAGTGCTGAATTGGAATCACTCACTGGAGTTGGGCCTGCGACCGCACGCGCCATCGTTGCGTATCGCACCAGCAAAGGCCCGTTCTCAAAAGTGGAAGACCTTTTGAATGTTCCCGGTATTGGTCCCGCAAAGTTGTCGGGAATGCGAAACGAAATCAGTGTGTCTTAGAGTGCGCCGAGCGCAAGGGCACCAAGAGCGAGTCCGCCGAGAGCACCTATCCAAATTCCCATCGCTAGTGACACAAATGCTCCGAGCCATTCGCGACGTCCCACCACGGGTCGTTGCGCAACGCGAGCCGCTGATACCTGGCCAACAAACCACCACACCACGGCACTCACAAGAACAGCGAGCAAAATGCGTGCAGACCCGCCAGATGAGGGCACTCCGAAAATAGGCAACGCGGGAACTGCAAGTACGAGACCCACAAACGATGCCGCACCGCCAACGGGGCTGGGCAACACCCACGAGACAATGATTCCGCCCAACCAGAATGTGGCGGCGACGCCAAGCGCCATGAGGCCACCTGTACGGCGAATAGAACGTCGAGTGGCGGCTACTCCACCAGGAATAACAAAGCGCGATGACGACGAAGGCGCGCGAGAACTCACTTCTTCATCGTACGTTGCACGCAACAGTCAAAAGGGGCACTTCGCTTTCTCGTCATCTCGGGCTGCAGTACTTGCCTGTTGTGTATGGCTCTGCACGTTGATGGGGGGGTCGTTTCCCTCTGTTGCTCGTCTGCGGTGGTTAGCCGTACTTGTTCTGGTGTTCGCTCTGTTGTGTCGAGTACGCGTCTTTTTGCTGGCGGGTGCATGTGCACTCACAGGAATTGCGGGTGGTGCGTCTGCGTGGAATGTTCCTATTGCACGCACCACAGCCGAGTGCACCGGTGTGGCCGTGTTGCGCACCGACCCTCAGCCACAATTTTCTGGGATACGTGCAGTACTTGAACTAGATGGTCGCAGATATATCGCGCAGTCGTATGGCACGGCGGGCCGGCGCTTAGCGCAACGTTCGGCTGGCGAGTCTGTCGTTCTTCGTGGCACCTGCTCGCCACTTCAGGGAAACTTTGTTCGAGCAGATCGAGTGCGACACATTGTGGGTCGGCTGTCCGTGGATTTTGTCTCTGAAAGTTTCGGAGAAGGCAATGCAGTGTTGCGTGCAGCAAATCGCATGCGCAATTCAATGAATGATGGTGTGGCACCGATGAGTCATGACACGCAGTCACTCTTTATGGGATTGGTCGTGGGTGATGACCGACTACAACCGCGTGACATGGTGCAACGGTTTCGCAATAGTGGATTGTCTCACTTGTGTGCTGCCTCGGGCCAGAACGTCGCGTATCTACTAGCGCTTGCATCACCTGTGTTGAAAAGACGGTCTCCACGCATGCGTTGGGTCATCACGTTGTGCATCATCGGGTGGTTTGTGGTGTTGACGCGCGGAGAGCCATCTGTCTTGCGTGCAGGGTGGATGGCTGCGGCAGTGGCAACCAACTCGTTGCGCCGCACTCCCATGAATGCTCGAACAGTGTTGTCGTTGTCCGTTATCTGTTTGTTACTGATCGACCCAATGCTTGCGTGGAGCATCGGCTTTGCGCTGTCGGTGGGCGCAACAGCAGGTCTTGCCTGGCTGTCGGCTCCATTGGGACGCATGGTGGGCGGTCGCGGCGTGTTGGCATCCACACTCGCCGCTCAAATTGGCACCATGCCGGTTTCACTTGCGGTCTTCGGGTCTGTACCCGTCGTCTCGCTGGTGGCGAATCCGCTGGCCTTGCCTGTGGCAGGCACAGTGATGACCGTGGGGTTGCCTCTGTCATTGCTGGCTTCGGCCGTTCCCGCAGTGAAAGCACCAGTGTCGTGGGGGTTGTCGCTCTTGGTTGGGTGGGTGGACACGGTGGCACGCGTGGCGTCTGTGCTGTCGCCCGATGGCGCACTAAATGTGGCGCTGTGGATGGTGGTGGTCGTGTGGGTAGTTGCTCGGTGGAATCGGGTCCGTCGGCTCACCTCTGTGGCAGGGTAGAGGCGTGGCAACCTACCTCATTTCTGGCGACGAGACTCTCATCAGTCTTGAACTTACGTCGCTTGTCGATCGATTAGTCGGTGACCACGACCGTTCAATGATGGTGGACGACTTTGATTGTTCCGAATCTATGTTCTCCATCGCGCCAGTTATCGACGCGTTAACCACCATGTCATTGTTCTTAGAACGCAAAGTGGTGTTAGTGCGGCATCTGCAAGATTTGCCTGCTGAACATGTCGACAACTTCGTGGCAGCTATCGATGCGTGTATCGAAGAGGCAGACCTTGTCATTACTTCTACTGGCAAAGTGCTGAAGTCCATTAACGATGCACTCAAACGCGTGAAAGCCGAAACCATTGGCGCCGTTGTCATTAGTAACCAAGGCGAGCGCATTAAGTGGGTGGAATCAAAACTGGTAGAGGCTGGCTTTACCTATTCGGCCGATGCTGCCCGTCTCATCTCTAGCTGGTTCGGTGGAGACCAAGCCCGTGTTGCCGGCCTCATTGCCACTCTTGTCTCTACATACGGCGAAGGTGCGAAACTTTCGCGTTCCGACATTGAAATTTTCTTGGGTGAAGCGGGAAGCATTGCACCGTGGGACCTCACCGATGCCATCGATAAAGGCGACGCAAACACCGCATTAGTCATGCTTCATCGCATGCTCGCTGATTCTCATCCCATGCAAATTCTTGCGCTCTTGGCAAATCGCTACGCACAAATGATGAAGATTGACGGACGGGGAGTGCGCACTGCTGCAGATGCCGTGGAAATTCTTGGCGGCAAAGAGTTCACTGCGAAGAAAGTGCTTGAGCAGTATCAACGATTGGGAAGCGCCGGTATTTCTCGCGCCATCTCTCTCATCGCCACGGCAGATCTCGACTTACGCGGCGGAAAAGATTGGGAACCAGAACTCGTCATGGAAGTTCTTGTGGCTCGTCTTGCCCGCTTGGGTGGTGTTTCCACTGCACCGCGGGCGCGCGCGAGCAAGCGTTAGAAAAAGTAGAAATGCGTCGGAACGACGCGAACAGGTAGCCGAGAATTACTTGGCGGCGTTGAGGCGCTTCATCAAGCGGCTCTTGCGACGGGCTGCTGCATTCGGGTGAATGATGCCCTTCGAGGCGGCCTTGTCGATGCGCTTCACAGCAGCACGTGCGTTTTCGTCGGCTTCGGGGGGACCGGCAGCTGCG
>B570J29032_109957586_pt1 | contig 10172 bp, 5 predicted proteins | sample LakMenEpi16Nov12_FD_29032 | JGI IMG/M metagenome (IMG submission 29032)
GATTATCAAATTGATACCCCGCAAAATCATTAGCAAAAATAACTTTTCTTTGACCCGGAAACCCATTTGGATTTGTCTCAGCATTAAAGGATGGTAATTTAAACGTTGCAAAGGTAGATAATGGAACACTTATTAAACCAGCATTTAATGGTGATATTGGTTTAGGGTCTGACGATATTGTTGGACACGGTACTAATTCATTTTCTTCATCCTCATCATTACCATCCGGGTCAGGGTTTTCATTAACACTTTGTCCTTGTTCACAAGAACAAAGGTCACAATCCGGATATGTTAATATAGGAACTTTTATCCCTTTTAAGTCAAGTTTCCATAACAGCCTTAAAATATACGCCAAAAGAAGTCCTAATATTATATATATAACTATCATAGCCAAATACCCCGCAATCATCCCTAAAGCATATGGAACACAACCAAGAATCAATATCCCGTAGTTAATAATACTAATAGCACACCAAACAATTAATCCAGGTATAACTATAAGCCTTAATAACCACACAACAAAATATAAAATGTGCATCACCAATATTAACGCAAAGAATACCGGTGTAAGTATTATACTGAAAAACATAAAAATTATGTATAGTATGTCAAACCTAAAATTACCATCATTTGTTGGAAATTTATTATTTTCAGTTTCACAAGATTCCTCTAAGATATTTTTAATACCGACATACCTTTCACTTCCGCTACCCCCTCTATGATTATATATAAATTCTGATACAGTATAAACTTTATTATACTGCATTATGTAAAACTTATCATCACAATTTATAGCGTCTTGAATCATTTGAGTATTTCCATAATCATTCCAATCAACGCTAAAAGCATACGATTCAAATTGATTGGAACTATATTCTCTAATATTTGGTACTAAAAAATAAGCTCTTTTAGTAAGGTCTGATAATGATGGTGATTGAGACCATTTTACTTTAAATCTATATTTTGCTTTAGTTGGGATACCAACCTCAGGGTCATTTGAAAGAACTTGTTCTCCAAACTCATTGGTTACATAGTAATCCATATTCATTGGGACATCTACCAACCAAGTTCCGTTTTCATCAATAACTTTACCACCCCCCTCTAAACTAAAATTTTCAAGAATAGGTAACCCGTTAGAATCTTGTTGTATTGTTTGTCTAATCGCCAATATTTCACCGGGACCCGTAGTTAAACTACATTGATACCCCGACCTGTTAGTTGGTTTACAATTAGACTTTAATGCGTTAGTATCTGAGTCAGAAATTATAGAACCCATAAAAATAGATGTTGGTCGAATATCAACATTCGCCTCACTACTTAAATCAAAATCTGTTCTTGTTATACCTAAATTACAAATTTCAGGTTGTCCCCATAATGGTTCAACCTCAATACTTCTATTTACCGATACAATTTGTGGTAATTCTCTTAAATTATTTGATGATTTAAAATTTGTTCCGGATACTTGAGCTTCTGTTGCAAGACCCATTCTAATCAAATCTTGAGGTGATAATGAAAATTCTCCAATGTCAGACAAATCAACATCTAAAACAATTAGATGAGCACCAACAGGAACCCCAAAAATCATATAATCACCACTATCGTTTGTAACCGCATTATATTTATAATACTTGTCGTAAACTTCAATTAAAGTTGGGTTAGTTAAAACATCCGTTCTAGTGAAAAATGTCCCGGTAGGAACGTGAGCACTATATGATGGTTTATAGGGTAGTAAATTATATCTATAACCATCATCATTATTATCTAACAATGATTTATACGGATATAACTCAGAAATAATTGGGTCAGCTTGGTCTTTACTATCTAAAGGTATGAAGATAGATACTTTGGCATTTGGAACACCAAATCCATTATTAACACTAACACGTCCAACAATAACACCATAATCAGCACATTGTCTAGTATAGATGTCTGTTTGTAATATTTTTAAGGATAATATTTCTAAATGTTCGAACTCTTGGTCAATTAATACTTTAACTGAAGTGTCAACACCGACCTTTGTTCTTATTCTATAAGATTTTGACATTTTTATCTTTTTTAATAAATAGTTTATATACCATTTTTAAAAGATAAAACATTTTTTTTGAAAATAAATTATGGTTTAAACTTATATTGTTTAACAAAATCAATAGGGTTTGATTTTTTTTCTAAAAAATTATTAACAATACTAATAACATATTTGTGAACAGTGTTATCAATAGATGTGTGAGTTGTATTAGGAATATCAACATTAAGGACTTTAGTTATTCGATTATCCTTAAATAAGGACACTCGTCCCCCTGAATTGGTGAAGAAAATCATATTGTCCGACCATTTAACAGACATAAAGTTTATCACATAACCAACATTATCTTTAATTTGATAATCATAGTTATTATACAATTGGTTAGCACTATCTAAGAAAACAACTAAATCAACACCAATTTTTTCTTTATTTAAATTATCCAACACCTGAGCAACATTATACCCACCAATACTATGTCCAATAAGAACAACCTTACCTGTTGGGTTAAATAGCCTAAAATACTTTACTGTTTTAAAAACCTCTTCGGACGTTAAATTATAGTTGTTTGTTCCAATATATGTAATTACACTTGTCTCTTTAGTTTCGACCTTACTTTCAACCAAACCCAAACCATCTAAGTCCCTCGACTTAGAAATGTCAATTTGAACCTCATTAGCCCCTGACACATCCTTGAATGGTCCTAACGAACCTTCAACAACTATAACTAAATTTTTGGTATTTTTATTAAAATAATCTTGGGGGTGTTGGATTGTTTCTAATTTTCTTCTTTCATTAAAATCGGTAATATCTGAAGTAATAAAAGAACTAACAATTATTAATAAAAAAATTTGAAATTTTGTTACTTTTTTAGTTACCCTAATTTGATTAAAAAAAATCAAAAAAATAATAAAAGAACAAATCAATCTGAAGTTAAGATATAATCCCGCAACAAAACATTGAGACCAAGTCCCATTATACCCTTTAATAAAAGTTAAAATATCTGTAATATAATCCATTTATTAAAAATAGAGAATACCGATTAAATTATCAAGAGAAATTAACCGTTTTTAAATTTTTAACTCTAATGTTTATATCTTTGTTTGCATATTTTATTTGGTAAGTTTGGTTTGGTTCCGCAAAGATTGTATCATCAATTAACCCTATCTGATAAGTTGTACTGTCAATATATCGTTGAGATGTTTGAGATGATGAATACTGTCCACCAACTTTATTAAAGACTTGAATATCGGATAATGAAATTACCCCGTTTTCACTTTGTATTAATCTTCTTAATTCAGAAATATTAACATTTTCACCCATTTGTCTATTTTCCGGATTAAAATATTCCGAAACAATCGTAATGATTTGAGAAATAACTGTTCCTTGGTTTTGTGTATTATCTAAAACAACATCAATATTAAATCCTAAATCAATAACGTTAGCACTTTGTATTGACACATAATCATTTATCATACGATAGTTTGATAAATAATTTGCAACATTATTCTTTAAAGTGTTTGAAATTACCTCTGTTAGTCTACCTGTTTCATCATACGACAACATTTGGACAATAATTTTATTATTGTTTTCCGTTATTGATACTTTTGCCGGAGCTCCAAATTGTGAAGGCATTGTTCGGATTATTGAATCGTAATCATTTACGGTTACCGCTCTTTTTTGTGATGAGAAATTATATGAAACTAAATTTCTAACTTCTTCAGTTGTTGGGTAATTAGCTCCCCCAATCGCTGCGGTTACGTTTGTACATCTTAATGAATTTACTACAGTTGTGTTAATACTATCTGATGGTCCGTTCACAAAGAATGATACTGTACCTATTTGAGTAATTGAATTTACACCAATATTACTACCTACACCACCACCAACTCTATATTGTATGAATAGTGTTGTATTTGGTTTTAAAGTACTACCTAACGCTAAGTTGTTGGAATACTTATATAGATTTAATTGATAACCATCTCTTGCAAACTCTCTTAACTGTTCGTCCGCAGATTGTGAACCACCCCCAAAAGTAATTTTTAAAAATCCTTCAGGTGTAAATTCACTAATAAACTTAGTACTTGTTTGAATGTATTTCCCCACTTTAATCCCCGGAGAATCCGATACTTTTGTTGGGTCTTCTACAAATACTCTATCTTCCGCCAAAGCATCCACTTCATACCATCTATTATCTAACCCTAAGAACTCCTGAACTGACGGTATATTAGTATACTGTGTACTATCTTTCAACAAAACACTAGTTATACCCAATACATTCTTGTCCGGTAAAAATAATTCATAAAAAGGTCTAACATCATTAGGTGTTATTACTTTTTTAAACACTTTTGTTGTTCCATTAACAACAGTTTCTCGTTTAGTAATTGTATAGTTTAATAATTTATTATTTGAATCAAAATTAGGTATTTTTAGTCTATTTGGAAAACCTTCACCATTAATAGGTGATGAGAAATCAATATCATATACAGTTTCAAAGACTTGTCCGGCACCATTAACTTGTGACCCTCTTCTTAGAATACCACAATATCGTAAATCTTCTTTATCCCCAAAAGCAGGAACTGTAATTGAAAAATCAACTAAAGCAACCGATGGTCTCATACCCGGAACTTTTAATCCATAAGTTTTTGCTATATTAAAAACTGACGACCTTTGTTGAGCATATTGAAGAACTGTCTCTTGAATACTTCTATCAATGTTAAATTGTAAGTTATCCGTTACCGCAGCGTTCAAATCTAATAATACAGAAAAAACAGACGCGTCATTGAAGTTTTGAATCGTGTCCGGATAATACGTTTTAGTGAAGTTAATTAACTCAGTTCTGATTGATTGGAAATCCCTTGTTGTGTAGGAAATTTTCTTGTTTGCCATAATTTTATATATTAATAATTACAAAGTCACTACTATTAAACACATCATTGTTGATGGTGTAATCAATCTTAACTTTCGCTGTATGTTCTTTATTCGACATATTTGGTACCCGAAATATTCTCTCATCGTTATCATTTATATAACTACCTTTATCTTCACTACCCTCTGAGGCGGCTTGGACACTAATGTTAGTTATTGTTATCCCCGGTAAATAGTTTCCCGCGGATTCTCGTATTTCAGATTCTATTTCTGAAAATGTTGGACCATCTAATGGTTCAAAAATAAACTCATATAATCTTGTCCCAAAATCCGGTAAATAATATCTACTACCTTTTCTTGTTAATAAAAGGTGTATTAAGTTAGACCTAATCTCTTGGTCATTATAATCTGATAAATCTAAGTATTTCCCATCAAAAGATTCTCTGAAAGGAAAAGTTAAACCATATGTTGTTCCATCTGCCATAACTATAAATATAGTGTCGTAATTATTTCTTATAAATAGAGTAAAATAAAAAATCACGACCGAAGTCGTGATTATTGTTATAATTATTTTAATTTAATTAAGAACCACACCCAAAACACTCAAATTCTGTGTCAGTAGGTTTTTGTGTTAAATCTACCGTTGGTTTTTCAATAGTCTTTGGTTGTTGTACTTTTGTAATATCAACTGCCAAATGTTTTGCCCCGGTTGATATTGCTTTTGTTCTAACATAGTAACAAAGAGTTTTTAATCCTTTACCCCAAGAATGGAAGTGAGATGATGAAATCTTTGATAATGTTGGTTCAGACATATAGATATTCATCGACTGTGATTGGTCAATAAATGGTGCTCTGTCAGCCGCCATATCAATAAGTTCTCTTTGAGATATTTCCCAAATTGTTCTATATTTAGGAATTAAATGTTCAATTCTTTTTACCTTTTTATTGTAATTCTTATCTTCCGTGTCCAAATAATGATTAAAGTTAATGTTTTGAACAGAACCTTCATTCATTATGATTTCATTTTTTAAATCCTCACACCAAACACCTAACTTTTCAAAATCGTTAATTAAGTATTTATTAACAATTAAAATTTCTCCCCCAACCACACGACGATTAAATAATGCCGAGTGAGCCGGTTCTGTCATTTCAAATGAACCTGTGATTTTAGCCGAAGATGCTACCGGCATCTGAGCCGTAAATAATGAGTTACAAACCCCGTGGTTGGACACCTCTAATTTAAGTGAGTCCCAATCCCACATTCTACCTAATCCTTCGTAATCTAATCCCCACATATCAAATTGAAATATCCCTTTTGACATTGGTGACCCTTTAAAGAATTTATATGGTTTGTATTCACCTGTTTTACATAAGTTCATACTTTCGGTGATTGCAGCAAAATAGATTGTTTCAAAAATTTCTTTGTTTAATTGTTTTGCCTCTTCAGTCGTGAAGATATAATCCATTAAGAAGAATACGTCAGCAAGACCTTGAGTTCCAATCGCAATCGCTCTTTGTTCTAAACCACCTTTTCTACCTTGTTCAGTTGAGTAACTATTAATGTCAACAACTTTGTTAAGTGCTCTAACAACCTTTCTAACCTCACTGTAAAGTAACTTGAAATCAAACTCACCTTTAATAATAAAGTTTTTCAATACCATAGATGATAATGTACAGATTGCTGTGGTGTTTTCATCAGTATATTGGTAAATCTCATTACATAGGTTAGATTGTTTAATCACCCCAATGTTTTGATGGTTTGTTTTTCTGTTTGCACTATCTTTAGAACATAAGTAAGGAACTCCGGTTTCAACCTGAGATTCAATAATTTTATTCCAAATTGTCTGAGCTTTCACTTTCTTACCTAAACCAAGTTCAACCGCTTTGTTGTAGTTTGATTCATACTCATCACCGTAAGCCTCTTGTAATGGTTTAATACCCGCTTTAACAATGTCGTTAGGGCAGAATAAGTACCAATCATCATTGTTCTTAACCGCGTTCATAAAGTTGTCCGGTAACCAAATTGACGTAAACAAATCTTTTGCTCTCAACTCCTCAGCACCTGTATTCTTTTTGATTTCAAGTAAGTCCATAATGTCTTTATGCCAAGGTTCTATGTAGATGGCGGCGCTACCCGGTCTTCTACCTTGTTGATTAAAGAATCTCAGTCCTTCGTTAACAATCTTTAGGTATTTCAATAAACCACCGGCAAATCCACCTGATGAGTTAATACGACTCTCTTTACTACGAATGTTAGACATACATAATCCAATACCTGCAGCATCTGATGAATACGTTGAAATATCATTAAAGGTGTCTAATAAACCTTGTCTTGAATCCCCGTTATTGTATTTCAACACACAGGACGCTAATTGAGGTGTTTTAGTTCCCGCATTAATCATAATTGGGGTTGCCGGAGAGATAAGTTGATTTGATAACGAATTGTAGTATTCAACCGCCTCTTCAAATGATTTAGTAACCCATAAAGCAACTCTCATATACATATGTTGCGGTCTTTCAACAACAACACCTTGTGGAGTCTTCAACAAATACATTTCCTGTAATGATTTCCACGCAAAATAATCAAAATTGTAATCATTCTCGTGATTTATTACAGAATCAATATCCCCCCAACCATATTCGTTAATAGTATCAATTAATATGTCATTAATAACTCCATCCTCGTGTAAACGTTTCATAGTATTACAGAAACTTTCGTCAGTTTCTTTATGATACGCAGAAATAGCCACCGAAGAAGCCAATCTTGAATAATCGTGATGACTACCGGTATAAGCCGCAGCAATCTCGTAAACCAATTTATCTAACTCTTTTGTGGTAATCACACCTTCAGTCGGAACAGAAGTAATCACCTTAATGAATACCTCATCAGCATTAACGTTTAACCCTTTAGCAGCTCTTTTTACTCGACTGTATATTTTTTGGGGGTTAAACGACACCTCGTCACCCCCTCTTTTTTTTATCTTTAATGACATCATATTTTAAAAATCTTCTGTAAATGTTAATGACTCACCTAATTTCGCCTTTTGGTATTCCATAGTTCTTGACTCAAAGAAATTACCCTTTGTCTCGACAGCTATTTGTTCCATAAATTTGAATGGTTGTTCCACATTAAAATGTTTCTTACATCCAAACTTAACTAATAGTCCGTCAGTTACAAATTCAAGATATTGTTTCATCAAATTTGAATTCATACCTATTAAAGATACAGGTAATGACTCAGTAATAAACTCTTTTTCAATCTCTAACGCAGATAATAAAATTTCTTTAATTCTTTTCTCTGTTGGTTTGTTCTCAACGTGATTGTTAATCAAATGGATAGCAAAATCACAGTGTAAGTTTTCATCTTTAAAAATAAGACTATTAGCGTTACACAATCCTTGCATAATTCCTCTTGATTTCATCCAAAAGATAGAACAGAATGAACCGGAGAAGAATATACCTTCAACCGCCGCAAACGCCACTAATCTTTCTTGAAATGAAGAGTTTTCAATCCAATCAAGAGCCCATTTAGCTTTCTTTTGAACGGCAGGTAATCTGTCAATTGCGTGAAAACATTCATCCTTTTCTTTCTCGTCAGATACGTAAGTATCAATCAATAATGAATACATTAATGAGTGAATGTTCTCCATCATAATTTGGAATCCGTAGAAGAACTTTGCTTCAGCATATTGAACTTCTTTTAAGAAATTCTCAGCCAAGTTTTCATTAACAATACCATCAGACGCCGCAAAGAACGCTAATACATTTTTAAGGAAGAACCTCTCATTATCAGATAGATTTTCCCAATCTCTAATATCGTTAGATAAATCCACTTCTTCTGCCGTCCAAAACGCGGCTTGGTGTTGTTTATAAAATTCCCATATATCGTTATGTTCTATAGGGAAGATAACGAATCGGTCATTATTCGGTTCTAATATTTTTTCTTTCATTTTAAATTAATTTTGTTGTTGGTTTTTTTCTTTTCTCTTGTCTAACAAGTCTTTGATTCTTTGTCTATTTCTTTCTTCGGTTTGTTCTTCTAATCCTAAGAATGTTACTGAACTTTCAGTATCAATCTCCAACATACCATTGTCAAATTTACAATTCTCAAAGACAACACCATCATCACCAATCCGTGATTTAGTAATTGCGATTGTTGCTAATTTCATTTCTTTTTGTTGTAAAGATTTAGCCACGGAAATGATTACGTGTCCAACCTGTGCTTTTTTAATAGACCCACCCATTTGGTCGGTTGTAACAACATCAGACGATATTGAACTTCTATTACCCTGAGTCGCTGTCCATCCTACCAAATCAAGTTCGTGACACATAGATTCAAAACCTCTCATCACAGACCCTTCAGATTTCCATTCATCCCCCAAGTTTTTATCCGGTACCACACAGTCAATGTAGTCCAATAATACCATATCAATTTTGATTCCTTCTGAAATCATTTTTCTGATTTGATTCTTAATCTGCATCATTGTTACAGTATCGGATGGAAGTTTTTTAAGTATCAATTCATTAGGCATTTTTTCCTTAATTTCTTGAACTTTAGTTATTACTTCATCTTTTCTAATAGACAATTCATCCGGATGGATTTTTGTCCATAATGTAATGTGTTTACGTTGAATAATCTTTGGGTTATCCTCAAAGAATATTTGTAACACATTATATCCCAAATTAAATGCGTGATTTGAGATTTTTGTAAGTAAAGTAGATTTACCTACACCTGTTGGTGCTAAAATAACACCGATTTCACCTTTAGCCAACCCTCCTTTTAAGAGTCTATCTATCCCCGGAATACCCATTGGTATCGGATGACGATAATCCTCGTTTAGAACATCATCTAAATTGCTGAAAACACTTTCCGTTCCCTTATCGTGTTCCCCAACCTGAAGAGCTTTACTCACCATCTCTTCTAATGTGTCGTAACTCTCAAATTCACCAGTGTCGATGATTTTTTGAGCTTTAACCATTACTTTCTGTAACTCCTGTTGTTTACAGAACTTCATCGATTTTTCTTGCACAAACTCAGCCCCTTCAAGCGTAGACTCCTTAACTTTTGTAAGGGTATCAATAATTATTTTTGCTGCTAGAGGTTGTTGTATCTCAGATTTTGTAATTTGTTCTAATGTGTCAAAGGTTGGTGTGTGTTCGTATTTTGTATAATACTCCTTAATCATTTGGATGATTAATTTGAAATATTTATTCTCAAAATAACTTGTTTCAATCACATCTATAATTGACCGTGAAAAGTCTTTGTCGATAATGATTTGGTTTA
>B570J29032_109957582_pt1 | contig 10165 bp, 9 predicted proteins | sample LakMenEpi16Nov12_FD_29032 | JGI IMG/M metagenome (IMG submission 29032)
GTTGGAACTGGTGGCGATGGGGCGCATACGATAAATATTTCAACAACAGCTGCAATTATTACGGCGGCGGCGGGGGCACGTGTTGTTAAGCATGGAAGTCGTGCGGTCTCGTCAAAGTCCGGTGCATCAGATTTCCTAGAAGCACTCGGTGTAGTTCCTGGCCTTGATGGCAAAGGCGTTGAACGAACTGTGCGAGAACTTGGAATCGGTTTCTGTTTTGCACCTATTTTTCATCCATCGATGCGATTTGCAGCTCCGGCTCGCAAAGAGCTCGGGGTCGCAACAATCTTTAATATTCTTGGACCATTATCTAATCCCGCAAAACCAACAGCAGCCGCTATCGGTGTAGCAAACGATCGAATGCATTTAGTGATGGCGCAAGTACTTGCATCAAAGGGTTGTGATGGATTTGTATTCCGTGGCGATGACGGACTTGATGAGATTACTCTGGCAACAACGACCTCAATTCTCTCTATCGGAAACGATGAAATCTCAAGCGATCGAATTGATGCGAAAGATTTCGGTCTAGATAATGCGCCAATCGAAGCAATAGTGGGTGGAGATCCGCAGGAGAACGCTCGAATCAGTCGCGCAATTTTGGCCGGAGAGCGAGGCGCCCCACGTGATGCAGTTCTGCTCAATGCAGCAGCTGCAATTGCAGCATTTGAGGGTGACTTAGATTCGGATATAAAGGTTCGACTTACAGCTGGCCTCAAGCGCGCAACTGCAGCAATTGATTCTGGTGCAGCAACTACTCTTTTATCGCGCTGGGTTGATTTAACTCAGCAGATTTCTGCTTCTTAGCTTTCTTTCCAAAATTCATTAACTCTTCAAGGGTGTAGACATCCAGGCTTCCCAATCTCTCAAGAAGTCCATGGAATACATCGACCGTGGCTCGTGCATCATCTAACGCTCGATGATTCGGAGTTGTATGAGTGCCAAAAAATTCGGCCAACGTTGAAAGTTTGCAGTTCGGAACTTCATCTCGCGAAAGAACTTTTCTGGCGATGATTGCTGTATCGAAGACAGGATATGCGGGCCATGGAAAACCGCCTTCTCGTGCGGCAGCTTTTAGGAATGAAAGATCAAAGGGGGCATTCTGAGCAACCAGGACCGTGCTTTCGTGGTGACCTAAGAATTCAAGGAGCGTTGGGAAAATCGAGTTAATCAGCGGCGCCTCGTAAATCATCTCATCGGTGATTCCAGTGAGTTCGGTGATAAATCCAGGAATTGGATGGCCAGGATTTACGAAACTTTTGAATTCACCGAGAGTTTCACCGCCCTTAACTTTAACCGCACCTATCTCTGTGATATTTGCTCCGAGATGTGGCGCTCCACCTGTAGTTTCTAAATCGATAACAACGAAAATGGTTTCTGCAAGTGAGCGGCCTAATTCTTGGAAAGTACTTTGCCAAGTCGCATCGCTCATACACGTAAGAGTAGATGATTGCTCGGACATTCCTTAAGGAATAACATTTAACTATGAGCGTTGAGACTGCACCAACAGAGTTACTTCGTGATTGGCGCGCCGAAGGCAAGGGTGCAAATAAGCGCATCGGAGTTCTACTTGTGCACGGATTTACCGGCTCTCCGGCATCAATGCGCCCATGGGCGGAGTTTCTTAATTCTCATGGCTACACAGTTATGGTGCCACTTCTGCCCGGCCACGGAACAACGCCTCACGATCTTAATCTTGTGCACTGGCAAGAGTGGCCCGCAAAGGTGGAGAGCGAACTCAACTTATTGTTGCAAAGTTGCGAGAAAGTATTTATCTGCGGGTTATCGATGGGTGGGGGAACGGCGCTCAATGTCGCTACCCGGTATTCACGTCAATTGGCCGGAATCATTCTCGTTAACCCAATGATCCATGTGAAATTTGTTCCACACCAACTTGCTTGGGTAATTTCTCGTTTTCAAAAGTTCCGCGATTCTGTAGGAGATGACATTAAAAAGCCTGGAGTCACCGAGTACGGCTATGATTTTCTTCCTGCAGTGGGCGTGTATCAACTATTGAAGATGTTGCACTACACACGAAAGAGATTGCATGATGTCACTGCCCCTCTTCAACTTTTCCATAGCGTCGAAGACCATACGCTGCCAGTTTCTAATACAGAGATAGTTATGAAAGAAGTTAACTCTCGCGAGAAGAATCGAATCGAGTTAGTAAATAGCTATCACGTAGCAACTATGGATTACGACGCAGAGGTTATCTTTGAAAACTCTCGCGTTTTTATTCAGTCGCACTCATAACTTTTCCAGAGGCAACAAAATCTGAAGCGGCCATGAGTTCAGGGGAGAGATAGCGATCGGCTCCAGGTCCAGGTACTACCTTTCGTAGAGAGCTAATAACCTTGGCAGAAGTCGGGCTGGGAGTAAGCGGGGCTCGTAGTTCAATTGCACGCGATGCGGTTACGAGTTCGATTGCAATAATGTGTGTCAGGTTTGTCACTGCGGTTCGTAATTTACGCGCTGCAGACCATCCCATAGATACGTGATCTTCTTGCATTGCAGAGGAAGGAATCGAATCAACGCTGGCGGGTGAAGCAAGACGCTTATTCTCGCTTACTAATGCAGCTTGCGTGTACTGAGCAATCATTAGGCCAGAATCAACACCAGGATCATCTGCAAGAAAAGGCGGAAGACCTGCATTTCTATTCTTATCCAGTGCTCTATCTGTTCGTCTTTCGGAAATGCTTCCGAGATCTGCAACTGCAATTGCTAAGAAATCCAAAACGTAAGCAACAGGTGCTCCGTGGAAGTTTCCATTAGATGAAATTCGTCCATCTTCGAGGACAACTGGATTATCAATCACGGCGGCGAGTTCGCGGGATGCAACAGTAGATGCATATTCAATCGTGTCTCTGACGGCGCCAGCTACTTGTGGCGCACATCGAAGTGAGTAAGCGTCCTGCACTCGATCATCATTATGTAGATGAGAAGCAACGATGCCTGACCCTTGTAATGTGGCCAGCATTCTTGCGGCGCTCTTAGCTTGTCCTGGATGAGCACGTAGAGGTTCATGTAGCTCTGGAATAAATACGCGATCTGTTCCGAGTAGACCTTCAACGCTCATAGCTGCAACAACATCTGCAGAATCTACGAGTATGTCCAAATCTGCGAGTGCGAGGATGAGCATTCCTAACATTCCATCCGTGCCATTAATAAGTGCGAGGCCTTCTTTTTCTGCGAGTAATACTGGTGTGATTCCTGCTTCTAGCAAAAGCTCTGGAACGGGTCTTTGAACTCCCTTGCTATCGAAAGCTTCACCTTCACCCATTAACACAAGAGCACAGTGAGCAAGTGGCGCTAGGTCGCCACTGCATCCAAGGGAACCGAATTCACGAACCAGGGGAGTGATGCCAGCATTAAGTATTGCCGCCATTGTTTGCGCGACGACTGGACGCACACCAGTTTTGCCTGAGCATAAAGTTTTCAATCTCAACGCCATGAGAGCACGCGCGACTTCTCGTTCTACTGGTGCGCCAATACCGGCAGCATGTGAGCGAATGAGCGATCTCTGCAGTTGTGTGCGTAGCTCCTGGGAGACGTGTCTATTGGCGAGAGCACCAAAACCTGTGGAGATTCCGTAGACAGGCGTTTCACTTGCGGCAAGTCCTTCGACATGATCGCGTGACTTTTGCATTGCATCGAGAGATTTCTGTGAAATCTTTATGTGGGCATCTTTGCGAGCGATTGCAACAACATCTTCAAAAGTAATTCCTGAAGTTGAGAGAGTTACTTCTGCCATTGCGTCACTGCCATTCCCGATTTGTAGGTTTTTGAAACGATGTTTACTCCTGGTCGATACGCCAAGTGAATATACGACGGTGTTGAGAGAAGCGCGAAATCTGCACGGGAGCCAATAGTGACTTTCCCAATATCTGTGCGACCCAGTGCCAGTGCGCCACCGAGAGTTGCTGCTTGCACCGCTTCCTCGACTGTAAAACCAAGGAGTGAGACCGCTGCTGCAATACAGAATGGCATTGACGTTGTAAAACTTGAACCTGGATTGCAATCACTTGCGATTGCGACTCGGGCGCCAGCATCTAGAAATCTACGTCCTAGCTTTCCTTCGTGGGATGTTGAAAATTCAGCACCGGGCAGAAGAGTGGCTACGACGTTGCTATTTGCAAGAGCTTCGATATCAACTTGTGTAGAGGCACTTAAATGATCGGCAGATGTTGCACCGAGTTCTATTGCCAGTTGAATCGCTTCTGTTCTCTGCAATTGGTTGGCGTGAATACGTGGTTTCATTCCGTGTTCAACACCAGCAGCAAGAATTCGTCTTGTTTGATCGATATCGAATGCTCCGTGATCGCAGAAAACATCTATCCACTTGGCACCTGATTCTGGAATCATTTTCTCGATTATCAAATCTACATAGGATTCTGGACTCTCCTTAAATTCTGCAGGTATAACGTGCGCTGCGAGCAGAGTTGTTTCATCGGTAAATTCTGATGCTATTTTGATTGATCGATGTTCATCAGCTTGAGTCAAGCCATATCCACTTTTGATTTCAACGGTAGTTGTTCCCGACAGAAGAGCCTCGTTAAGTAGATTCTGTGCATTATTCCGAAGTTGCGAATCCGAGGCGCTACGGGTTGCAGTCACAGTTGTTGCGATTCCGCCAGCGGTGTAGCGCTCACCTTTAGCCCGTGCTGCAAATTCGGCTGCTCTATCTCCTGCGAAAATCAGATGCGTATGCGAATCAACGAAACCTGGAAGAAGTGTTCTTCCTGAACAATCGACTTGGGCATCAACACCAGTCGGCGCCTTCGTTGAAACTGAAACAATCACACCGTTCTCAACAACAACGTGTGCTCCAGAAATTAGCCCAAGTGGGCCATCGCCTAACTCAGGATCATTGGTGACCAAAGTCTGAATATCTGTGAAAGCCGTTGAAGTCACTTTCCTGTAACACCCTGCATCATCGGAACGTGAACACCTTTTTCGATCGCAACTTCTTGCGCATGCGCGTAACCTGCATCGGCATGTCGTATGACGCCCATACCTGGATCATTTGTGAGAACTCGTTCCAATTTAGCTGCTGCAAGAGGAGTCCCATCGGCGACGCTTACTTGTCCAGCATGAATCGAACGACCAATACCGACGCCGCCACCGTGATGAATTGAAACCCACGAAGCGCCAGAAGAAATATTGATCATTGCATTAAGAAGTGGCCAATCCGCAATCGCATCTGATCCGTCGTACATGGCTTCAGATTCGCGATAAGGGGATGCAACGCTTCCGCAATCCAAATGATCGCGTCCGATAACAATTGGTGCGCTTACTTCACCGCTTGCGACGAGATCATTAAATTTAAGTCCGGCTTTGTCGCGCTCTCCATAACCAAGCCAACAAATTCGAGCGGGGAGACCTTCAAATTCAACGCGATCCTGAGCCATCTTGATCCAACGATGAAGATGTTTATTCTCTGGGAAGAGATCCAATACAGCTTGGTCTGTTCGATGAATATCCTTCGGATCTCCCGAAAGTGCAACCCATCGGAAAGGGCCTTTTCCTTCGCAGAAGAGCGGGCGGATATACGCAGGAATAAACCCTGGAAATTCGAAGGCTCTCTGATAGCCACCTTGGCGTGCTTCATCTCGAATTGAGTTACCGTAATCGAAAACCACTGCGCCTTTATCTTGAAAGTTAACCATTGCTTCAACATGCTTGGCCATAGATTCTTTAGCGCGCTTTGAGAAATCTACTGGGTCCTTATCTGCCAAATTTCGCGACTCAGAAACTTCGATACCTTCTGGAATATAGAACAGTGGGTCATGCGCAGATGTTTGATCTGTCACGATATCGATGGGAACTCCCATTGCAAATAACTTAGGAAGCACAGTCGCACTATTTCCAACAAGTCCAATAGATACTGCGCGCTTCTCGTTCTTCGCTTTAACAGCGCGAGCAACAGCATCTTCAAGGCTATCTGCGATTTCATCTAAATATCTCTTCTTCAGGCGGCGCTCTAAACGAGAGCCATCGACATCAATAATCAGACAGGTGCCTTCATTCATTGTGATGGCAAGTGGTTGCGCCCCACCCATACCGCCACAACCACCGGTGACGGTAAGAGTTCCAGCAAGGGTTCCACCAAAATGTTTTTCAGCAACGGCTGCGAAAGTTTCGTATGTACCTTGCAAAATTCCCTGAGTACCGATGTAGATCCATGATCCAGCAGTCATCTGACCGTACATCGTTAAACCCAAATCTTCTAAGCGTCTGAATTCTGGCCATGTAGCCCAGTCACCTACGAGATTTGAATTAGCGAGCAGTACGCGAGGCGCCCACTCGTGGGTGCGAAAAACTCCCACCGGTTTTCCAGATTGGACAAGCATCGTCTCGTCATCTTTGAGAAAGGTAAGAGTTTTAACGAGTGCATCAAAAGATTCCCAATTGCGTGCAGCTTTTCCGGTGCCTCCATAAACAACGAGCTTGTCTGGATGTTCGGCAACCTCTGGATCGAGATTGTTCTGCAACATCCGAAGCGCTGCTTCTTGTCCCCAACCGATTGCTGTTTTCTGTGTGCCTCGAGGGGCTCTTACTGGACGCGGACCTGAGCTCATCAGATGACTATATATCGAAGATCGTCATTATTGAAGGCGTTACCCTTACTCCATGGCGTTGTCTCATGATGATTTATGGCAAAGAGCCTCGACTCTTTTCGTGGACCATAACGGTGCAGATGTTGATGCGTTGCTTATTGGTGTTCCCGCACACGCAACAAGTATTAGTCCCACCTCAGCGGATAAAACACCTGATGCTATTCGTGAAGTTTTGGCAAAGTATTCACTCGCACATTCACATCCGAAAGTGAATATTCGAAAAGTTTCGATAGCCGATGCTGGAAACATTGTTTCCCCTGATTTGGATGAAGCAGCAGCTATTTCACTTATTCGAAATGCGCAAGCAAAGTCGAAGCTGCTGATTGCCCTTGGCGGGGATAACTCGATTACTTACTCTGTCTTTGCTGGCGTCCAGGCAGAAGGATTAATTACTTTAGATGCCCACCACGATGTACGTGATGGAATCAATAACGGTTCACCGGTACGCAGAATTATTGAATCAGGCTTATCGGGCAAAAAAGTCGTACAGATCGGAATCGCAGATTTTTCTAATTCTCCAGAGTATGTAGCAAGAGCGCAGGATTTTGGTATCCACGTTATTCCACGTGCCTCTCTGAGAAACCGTCCACTGTCAGATGTATGGCAAGAAGCTCTCGATATTGCGGGTAGCCGGATTCATGTGGATTTCGATATGGATGTCTGCGATCGAAGCGTTGTACCCGCATGTCCAGCAGCTGCCCCAGGTGGCATCAGCGCCGATGAAATTAGGCAATTCGCATTCCTCGCTGGTCAATCTCGCGCCGTTGTTTCTATGGATATTACTGAAATAGATTCGACAGTTGATTCTTCAGATGCTCGCACTATCAGATTGGCTGCCTTAGTAACTCTCGAGGCTATTGCCGGGCTATCTACTCGAATTTAGATTTGCGAGCAATGTATTAATCTCTAAGATTGATTAAGTGCATAAGTTGATAGCCATGTGTGGCGGAAATAAAGCTGCTGATGCATTTCGTAAAACAGTTTCTGGTGATCCCACGGGTGCCCCGCAATGGGCGCAACAGATGGCGATTGGAAATGATGCCGGATTATTTGGCGAGACGAGCGCAGTGTGGCAAGTGCATGGCTGCATCTCAACGTTGGTCGGCGGAATTCGCGCGTTGCTTATGCAAGCCGCGCACCCTGCTGCATTAACGGGCGTAGCCGAGCATTCGAATTACGACACTGATCCGCTAGGAAGACTTGAGCGAACAACTCGCTGGTTAACAATCACTTCTTTTGGGTCTACGGAAGCAATTGAAAAAGAAGCTAGACGAGTAAATGAAATCCACGCGAGAGTCAATGGCGAGTTCCCATCATCTAATAACACGCCACAGGCTTACAGCGCGAGAGACCCACGTTTTCTACTGTGGGTGCATTGCGCATTCACCGAATCATTTCTGCGAACATATGAAGAACTTGGGTATTCAAAAACTGATCTGGGAGATCAGTACATAGGGGAGTGGTCAAAGAGTGCGATCCCACTTGGGCTAGATGTTGCACCAATGACTCGTGCAGAGTTGATCTCGGAAATGAAAAGGTTCGCATCTGTAGAAGTCACTGCAATCCCCATGACTCCACCCATAGTTGCATTCATTCTTAAGCCTCCATTTAGCAGAGGAGGCCTCTTCTTCTACAGGATATTGAGGAATGCTGCTATCTCTACAATCGATCAACCCTTCTTAAATATTCTGGGCCTGAAGAAGCGTTCAAAGAATTGGTTAAAACTCAGCCGAATACTGCTGGATTTACTCTCTTACACGTTGGGCCACGAATCTCCATCGCAAAAGATTGCTCGGGAAAGAATCAAGCGAATACAGTTGACTCATGGATGACTGCCTTTTTTGTAAAATTATCGCCGGAAGCGTTCCATCCCGTAAAGTCTTTGAAAACGAAGATTGCTATGCATTTCTAGATATTTTCCCAGCAAATAAAGGGCACACCCTAGTTATTCCAAAAACTCATTCGAAAGATGTTCACGACACTGATTCACATGTCTATGCAACCGTTGCTCACACAGCAAAGTTAGTAGCCGATCTTCTGCGCGAGAAGCTACAGTCAGATGGAACAACGATTATGCAAATGAGTAAAGAAGCCGGATGGCAGACGGTTTTTCACTTACATATGCACGTGATTCCTCGCTGGAAGGGTGACTCTCTGCATAAGCCCTGGGATATTGCTCCTCCGAGTGAAATAGATTTAGAAGAAGTCTCACGATTGATTCGCGAGTAACTCTATGCAGAAAAATAACCCAGATGCGATAGTTATTGGCGCGGGCATCGTTGGCGCTTGTGCGGCGCTATCGCTGACCAATGCAGGGCTAAAGGTAATGATTATTGATCGCGGTTCTGTTGCGAGCGGAACAACCGGTGCCGGAGAAGGCAACATCCTTGTCTCTGATAAAGATCCTGGACCCGAACTCACCCTTGCGCTGAAATCGAGAGATCTCTGGTTTGAACTTCAGGAAGATGTCGGCGACAGTTTTGAATTAGAAGCTAAAGGGGGAGTCGTTGTTGCTCGCCATGACAGTTCAGCGCTGATGAAATTAGCTGAACACCAACGTGCAGCAGGAGTATTGGCCGAAAGAGTGAATAGCTCTGAACTCCACAAACTAGAGCCCTACCTACATCCTGATCTCTCTGAAGGAGTTTTCTATCCTCAGGACGCTCAATGTCAACCGATGTTGGCGGCGGCAAGAATTATTCAAACCGTGCTCGCTCGAGGCGGTCAATTGGTTTCGCAAGCACGAGTTACCGGATTTGAAATCTCTGAAAACACAATCAAAGCAGTAGTAACTTCTCGAGGAACTTTCTATGCGCCGTTGGTAGTTAATGCCTCGGGCACCTGGGCAGGTGAGATAGCAGCTCTCGCTGGATCACATCTTCCAATAGCGCCGCGCAAGGGTTTTATTCTTGTGACAGAACCTGCTCCGCAATACATCTTCCACAAAGTTTACGATTCAGATTACGTAGCAAATGTTGCGAGCAGTGATGCAGATTTACAGACAAGCACCGTTGTTGAAGGAACGCGGAGCGGAACGATTCTTATCGGTGCCAGTCGCGAGCGAATCGGTTTCGATGGTTCAATGAATTATGAAATTGTTCGTAAGTTAGCGGCGCAAGCAACATCACTTTTCCCTGTCTTGCGAGATGTGCAACTTCTCAGGGTCTATCGCGGGTTTCGTCCTTACGCACCGGATCACTTACCTGTGATTGGCGAAGATTCGCTTATCTCTGGGTTATGGCATTCGGCAGGACACGAAGGAGCAGGAATCGGTCTGGCTCCGGGTTCTGCTGCGCTCATTACAAATGCAATCCTTGGACGGGAATCATTTATGAATGCTGAAGCGTTCTCTCCACAGCGATTTGCTGGTGTCCTTTCATGAAGAAGATTAGCTTCACATTTAATGGCGCCCAATACAGTGGTGAAGAAGGTCAGTCAGTCGCTGCTGCGCTCTTGAACTCTGGAGTGACGGAGTTACGTTCAACTCGCTTTAATGGAGAACCCCGGACTGTTTTTTGCGGAATCGGAATCTGTTTCAACTGCGTTGTCAC
>B570J29032_109957581_pt1 | contig 10164 bp, 13 predicted proteins | sample LakMenEpi16Nov12_FD_29032 | JGI IMG/M metagenome (IMG submission 29032)
AGTGGTTACTTACGGTTTGGGTTCAGCTGAGCTTTTAATGTTGAGCTCGCTGTGAACTTCATCGCAGTGGAGGCCGGAACCGTTACTGCTGCACCCGTTTGTGGGTTGCGGCCGGTACGTGCCTTGCGAGCGGTTGTGCTGAACGAGCCGAAGCCCGGCCATGCCACCTTTTCGCCTTCTTTAGTAGAAGCCACTACCAGGTCAAAGAAAGCGGTGAGTGTGCGTTCGGCATCTGCCTTGGAACACTCTGCTTGCTTTGCTACCTCTTCGATGAGCTCTGCTTTGGTCATTGTTTTTCCTCCTCGGAATCGGAGTGGTACATACAATCTGAACTGCTATTTGTGTGAATTGCAAGCATTCAATTACTTGCAAATGCAAATATCGTGTTTTTTCACACATCTGCGATCAGTGCAGTGCACGCAAGATAATCAATCGCTAACTGCGTATTCGCTCGTGTCACTCGTGCACCGAGCACATCGAGTGAGTTCTTCATTTGCCGGGCACGATGCCGCTGTGCAAACGAGAGCGGGCACAGCAAACCCAATAATTGCAAGGGTTTGAGAAGATTCACACGTGCAGTGATTTCATGGCTTTCACCGCAACATTTCAACTGTGTCATGCAATGAAACCAGTACAGACAGTGCATTGCGCAACGTATCAACGCCATGTTTCAGCCTGTGTACAACTGCGTGACGAAGGTCATTCTGCACGTCGAAAAAAATTTTGAAAAATTTCTGAAAAATCCCCAAAAAGTTGCTCACTCAGCGATTCGTGAACAAAAAAATCTGTACACCATCCACCACTTCACCCCGCGTCGTGATGAATGATGTGAAACATCGATGGAGTTGCGGAGCGCATCGATGCCGACATTGCGTCACCTGAGAATGCAATGACGAGCATCTTGAATCTTTCCTCTTCTGTGCGCACGCGCATCGTTCTCGACACGTCAGTTCTTGTCGCAGACCCTGGATGTCTTCATTCATTCCCCAGTTGCGACATCGTCATTCCACTCACCGTTGTTGAAGAGCTCGATGGACTCAAGAGTCGGCCCGACGATGTTGGCCGCGCTGCGCGAACAGCACTGCGCACTATTGAAGATCTGCGTCGCCGTGCTGGTGGATCAATTCATGAACCAGTGCCACTTGGCCCAGACCCCGATGGCGCCACATTGCACATCGAGGTCAACGGCATCCAGCGCGAACGCCTTCTTGAAAACGGTCTCAATCCAGAGGTTCCCGATAATCGAATCATTGGTGCCGCTTTGGGCCAGTCGCTACGGGCACCCACCCAGGTCATCTCCAACGACGCTGGCCTTCGAATTAAGGCTGCTCATCTTGGCTTGGTGGCAGCAGAACATCAGCCCGTGGGCCGCGCTGCAAACACTCGCCCGATGGGGTGGTTCACGTTGGATGTTCCGGGTGCTTTGGTGAACGAGCTGTACGAACACGGCGAAATTGCTACGTCAGCATTCGACCGTGAACACGAATTAGTCGTGAATGAGTTTGCTGTTGTGAAGTCTGGTTCTCAGTCGGCTCTCGTTCGCTGCAATGGCGAAATGGTGGAACTACTCCCCGCCGCATCCCCCGAAGCATGGGGATTGCGCGCACGTTCGAAAGAACAGCGATTTGCGCTTGAACTTCTCATGGACCCCGATGTCAGTGTGGTTGCGCTTGACGGTCGCGCCGGAACCGGCAAGACCGTGATGGCTATCGCCGCAGGTCTTGAACAAGTTGTGGAGTCACGAACCTACGAACGACTGGCGGTGTATCGCCCACTTGTTCCTGTTGGTCGCGCAGATGTGGGTTTTCTTCCTGGCGGACTTGACGAAAAACTCGATCCGTGGATGTCTGCCATTCACGATGCCATCGTGGCCCTCACCGACCAGCGCAGCAGTCACGATGCACGCCGCCTCATTGACGATCTCACTGCGCGTGGACAATTGTCTTTGGAGTCAGTGACGTTCTTGCGCGGCCGTTCGCTACACCGTCAGTTTGTTGTTGTAGACGAAGCACAAAACCTCGAACCCACAACGCTGAAGACCATCCTTACCCGCATTGGTGAAGGAACCAAAGTGGTGTTCACCGGCGACACCAGCCAAATTGATGCGCCATACATGGGCGAATCAAACAATGCGCTCGCTGTTCTTATTCATGCGTTTGCAAATCAACATTGCTTCGGCCATGTCACTCTCGCATCGTGTGAACGAAGCGAAGTAGCCAGCCTGGCTGCCGAGTTGCTGTAGCGCCTGTGGCACACTAAGTGCCATGGCCGAAACACCCGACTCATTTGTTCGCTCTTTCATTTCCAAACTTGTTGCACGCGACCTCGCTGGCGCAGCAGACATGGTGACTGCAGATTTTGAATACGACAATGTTCCCATGGGTAAGGCATTCGGCCCTGAAGCACTCACCGCCACACTCTCTGGGTTCTTTGGAATGTGCTCCAACATTGACTGGGAGATCCTGCGCCAAACTTCATCGGGCGATATGGCACGCGGAACCGTGTTAAACGAGCGTGATGACAGAGTAGAAATTCACGGCCGGTGGGCCACGTTGCCAGTTGCCGGGGTGTTTGAAATTCGCGATGGAAAACTCACGTTGTGGCGGGACTATTTCGACAGACAAGCCATCATCGATGTCATGACGCCACCGAGTGAGTGACCCATATCGTTGGGCAATGAATTCATCTCTGCACCACCCCACGCTTAGAGTTTGAAATATGAGCAATAAGTACGAAATATCGCGATCAGGATCTTTACGCAATGTCTCGTTTGCCGTTGTCGACTGTGAAACAACTGGTGTCAATCCTGAAACAGATCGAATATTGCAAGTTGCCGCCATCATTGTTAACGGCGAGGGCGAAGTGGTCGATCAATTCGACACCGTGGTCAGACCAGAAAGCCCAGAAAACTACACCCACGGTGCAGAACACATCCACGGCATCTCCAAAGAACAAGTGGAAAACGGCATGCCGCTGCGAGAGGCACTAGAGAAATTGTGGACCATCAGTAGCGGAAACGTATTCACGGCCCACAACGCACGCTTCGACATTGGCTTTCTTCACGCCGAGTCAGAGCGCGTGGGCCTCAGTAACCGAATTGAGACACATGTTGACACTCTTGCGCTCGCACGCAAGACCGATGCAGAGAAAACTCGTCGACACACGTTGGACGCTCTCTGCGAGCACTACGGCATCGAACGCGAAAAAGCCCACGACGCCAAAGCCGACGCAACAGCGACTGCTGAACTACTCATTCATCTCATGAAAGAGATGGGCGTAGAACGGTCCGATCAGTTGCCCGACTTGTTCGCGTAGCGGCTTAATACATCAGTCGCCGTACGGTTCAATAGGTCCACAACAGATTCGGGACCCACTACTTTCACGTCGCCTTCGGCGCGCAACAACAAACGACCCAACCAGTGGTCGCTGTTCACCACCATCTCCACACGGAATGTTCCGTCGGCGCGCTCTTCGAGCACAGTGCAGGGGTAGGTCTCTACAACCCAGGCAGATGCCGCACCCACTTCAAGAACGGCACGTGTCTTGCCCGATGCATCGGTAAACCACGACGGAACTTCAGCATTCACTGCCACCACCGGAACATGCTCACCGGTGTGCACCACGCCACGAATGCGGTCCACGCGGAAGTGGCGCTGGCTTCCCGACAAATCGTCGTCCGCGGTGATGTACCAATGACCACGATCTGTGAAGACAGAACGAACCGTGATGGTGCGGTCTTTCTCTGAGTTATCTGCTGGGGTCCAATAGGTAATGGCCAGTCGCTCACCCGTGGCGGCTGCAGTGGTGACTTCGTCCAAGAAGGCGGGAGATTCTGTGTCTACATCCACAATGCCTTCGCCAAGAATGGCACGTAGTTTCTTTACTGCAGACTTCAGTTCTTTTCGACCAGAGAAGCCAGGAATGTCTTCGGCAGCTGCAGCGAGAAGACTTAAACCGAATGCTTCAGACGATGTGAGTTCAAGGCGACGTTCAAAGTGCTTGTTGCGGCCCACATAGATGAATCCCTCGTCCAAATAGACCTCGGTGAGTTCTAACGGCGTATACGGCGGCGTGCCACACATGGCCGCGAGTTCTAAGTCTTCAATGAGGTCGGACTCGCTGATGTTGAACTGTTGAGCCATTTCGGAGATGGCCACCTTCTTGCGCTGCATCAGCCATGGCAGCATGACCAGCAACCCCTTCACGCGGTCTTCTGCTTTGCGTGGTCCACGACGGCCGCTCATGATGCACCTCCTGCCATGCGCTGTAGATCAGCGATGATTTCATTACGAATGTGTTCGGGAGAAAGCACTTCGGCGCGGTCCACCATGGCGTACAACCATGACTTGAATGCTGTGCGATTTCCACACGACACTTCAACGTCGATAGAACCGTCTGTGCGGCGAGCCACGATGGCGTCGTCTCCGAGTTCGCGCACAGCGGCAGGCGCCACGCGATGGTCGAGACGCACAACTGCAACTTCTTGTGGCATACCTGGAAATTCTTTTGGATCTCGAGAAAACGCCGTGAGAACATCGAAGTCGGCGGGGCGAACGAACGCCTGCGGTTCACCACATGTGATGTCTGAGTCGATGCGATCGACGCGGTAGGTGACTTGCATGTTGCGCTCTACGTCGAATGCAATGAGGTACCAGAACCCATTGCGTGCAAGCAATCCGTACGGATGCACAACACGTGGGCGATCGCGATACACAAACGATGTAACGGAATGCGATTCGATGGCGTCCCACAACGAAGGCAACACCTGCGAATGCGCATCTACCTTCACAGTGGTGGGCATTTCCGGGCTGGAAACTTCGCCACCCAACCACTGCACTGCTTGCTTTCCCCACGTTGTTCCAATTTGAACAAGAGCAGCTGCCTGCTGAAGAGCGTCAAGTTCGTCTTCGCTGAGATCAAAGTTGATGAGCGCATACTCGGAGCGATTAATGGAGTACGCGGTTTTCCCTGCGTCGCTTCCAGAAAGAGTTTGCGTGGTGATGGGTAATCCCAATGCGCGCAATGAACGCTTATCGCGTTCGAATGCCGTACGACGCGCTTCGTCTGCGTCTGGATACTGCCCAGACATCTTGTTTGAGATGTCTTCCAACGTGAGTGGCCGCGGAGACTCTGTAAGCAACGCAACAAGATTGAGCATTCGCTCAGTGGAATTCACCGTTAGTTTTTTACCCGCCATTCAGGGCAGGATAGACCCACAAACGTCAATTCACATTCATTCGTTGGAGATGTTTTTGCGTTGCGCGAGATACCAAGACATCAAGGGGTGTGTCAAAGTTTCGTCTGCTCCGCTGCCGCCCGCTGTGAACGCTTTTAGTGTGGAGACCGCCATTGTTTTGCCTAATTCCACACCAAATTGGTCAAAGCTATTCACATTCAACAGCCACCCCTGAATTGCAGTGGAGTGCTCATACATAGCGACCAGTGCGCCGAAACTACGGGGTGATAACTCATCGAGCAAGAGAACTGAACTCGGTCTGTTCCCAGGAAATTGACGATGAGGATTCGTGTTCGTATCGCCAATGGCTAAGGCTTCAGACTGCGCCAACATGTTTGCAATCAAGATGTCGTGGGCTTCTTGGTCGCTTCCCAATGGCTCTACAGAACTAATGAACTCAACGGGAACAACTTGGGTTCCTTGGTGAAGCATTTGGAAGAATGCGTGCTGACCATTGGTGCCGGGTTCTCCCCACACAACAGGACTAGTAGCAGTGGTGACAGCGTCACCACCTACAGAGACACTTTTGCCGTTGCTCTCCATGACCAACTGTTGCAAGTAGGCCGGCAATCGTGAAAGGTCGTGGCTATACGGCACCACAGCTGCCGTGGAGTACCCATGCAGAACTACATTTGTAAACCACACCAACGCATGAGCCACAGGAAGATTTCGGTGCAAGGGCGCCGATGCAACGTGTGCATCCATGTCCTGCATTCCCTCCAACATTGCGTCAAAAGAGTCGGGGCCAATTGCGCACATCACCGGAAAGCCAATGACCGACGACAGCGAGAATCGGCCCCCTACCCAATCACGGAACTCAAAGATGTTCGCTTCACGAACTCCCCATTGCCGTGCAATTTCTGGGCCCGCAGTAGCGGCATAGAAGTGTGTCTCCCATTCGGCACCAGCAGCACGAACCCATTGGCGCGCACGCTCTGCATTGTGCATTGTCTCGCTCGTTGTAAATGTCTTTGAAGACACAATGAACACGGTGTTTTGAGGTTGTAGGCCCGTCAACGCCGAATCAAGGTCCGCAGCATCCACGTTTGACACAAATCGAACATCGGGCCCACTAGCAAACCGGCGCAAAGCACGGGTAGCCATTGCCGGCCCCAAGTCGCTCCCACCAATACCGATATTCACCACTGTGTGAATGTTGGGGTTTGATCGAATTGCGCGAGCACACTCTCTTACTTTCTGCAGTTCACTCGCTGCCCACCGAGCTTCAGCACTTGTTGATGCATCGGCACGAAGCGCTGTGTGCAGCACTGCCCTGTCTTCGGTGACGTTCATGATGTCGCCCGCAAACATTCGCGCAATGTTTGCCTCTATGCCGCACTCTTTCGCGCTCTCGAACAAGGCAGCCCAAAGATCACCGGAGATTCGTTGCCGCGAAAAATCGGCATGGATACCCACCGCGTCGACCGTGAACGCTTCTGCCCGGTTCGGCGAGGCCTGGAACATCTCTGCAATTGAGGGAACCGACCGTGCAAGGTTCACCAGGTGCGAGAGTGCGTCGGGTTTCACCGAACCCAAACTAGTTGCGCGCCGCCGCCCGAATGAGCCGCAAGAACGCATCACCAGCAGCCAAATGCCGTGCTTGGTCTCCTCGAGCGCTTAAACGACCCAATCCCGCAAGGATGGATGCGGTGAGATCTGCAAACGATGCGGGAGATACACCGTGCAAGATTCCGCTGGACTCGGTGGAAGTTTCAATGAGATGGAGTGTCATCTTGCGAAATTCAGCCCCGAATGCTTCTGTACCTCGAGCAACTTCTGGATGTCGTTTCACAACTGCAGAAATTCCCGTGATGAATCCCACGATAGATGGTGATGATGCGCCCAGGGTTCCCACTTCAGAAAACAGTGCAGTGAGTCGTCGCTCTAAGCGTGGATCTGATTCTGTTGCGCGGTTAAACACATCGACGAAGACGTGCGTAATGGATTCACAGACAGCCACATACATTTCGGCCTTCGACGGAAAGTAGTGATAGAGCGCTGCAGAAGAAATCTCCGCGCGATCGGCAATGTCCTTGTTCGTTGTCCCTTCGAAACCTTCGGCGGCAAAAATCTCTTGTGCACAGCGCACAATTCGATCGCGAGTATCGGTGGAGTCTGTATCGGCAGGGCGACCGAGTTTGCGTTCTTTCTGAACTTCCTTGTTATCTGTCCCCGCCATGATGAGTTACTACCGAGGACGTGAGTAGTACGCAGCCCATCCAAGCGGCGCAATGGTTGCTGCTAATGCAACCTTGATGGCGTCAACCACAAGAAATGGGCTGACTCCCAATTCAATGGCGTTTCCCGGACCTTGCAAAAGCGGAATTTCTGGCGAACGCGACAGCCACAAAGCACCACATATGTAAATGATGGAAGAGGCCAACACAAGTCCGCTCAACGAGTTGACATAGTTGCGGTCGTTGCGACGGTCTCCAAACCATCCAACAATTCCCGATGCCAGTACGAAACCGACGAAGTAGCCGAATGTTGAACCCGTGGCCTTTTCCCAACCGCCGGTTGCCGACGCATAGAACGGAAGACCAATTGCACCCAGCGCCCAGTACAAGGCTTGACTAGCCATTGCGCGGCGTGCACCAAGAACACTGCCCACCGTAAGGACAGCGAATGTTTGACCGGTGAGCGGAACTGGCGTAAAGCCCAGATGGATAACCACTTGAGCGCACAATGCCGTAAACAATGCGCCACCAAGCACCAACACCGCATCGCGAATACGCGAACGATTAAGCACCTTGGGGAAAGTGATGAGGTCTGACAATACGTAGGGGGTTGTGTGTGCCATGCACCCGACACTACTAGGGCGCCGTAGTGAGAGGCACTGTTGACGATGTTGTAGTTGCGCGACGTGGAACTGTGGTTCTTGGCACTGTTGTAGACGTAGTGCTTGACGTTGTGGTGGTGAAGTTTGGATCTTTCTTGTCCCACTCAGGCGGCTGTGATCCGTATTCTTCGGGATCTTTCACACCATCGAACACATAGATACGGTCGTTGTAGTTAACGAGGTCTTGAAAGTATTCAGAAATGAAGATGGGAATTCGAATACATCCGTGAGATGCGGGTTCGTTGGGAACATTCATTGCTCCGTGCACTGCAATTCCAAAATTAAAATAGACTGGATTCCACATTGTTCCGAGCTTGCTTTCGCGCAGCCCGAACTTACGGTTATAGAAGTAGTACAGACCACCTGGTGTGACGGCACTGCCACACCACCCTTCATAAATGGGTTCGGTTCCGTTTTCATTCCCTTCTTCGCCTGGGTCGATGGTGACTGGCTCACACCACTGCTGACCCGTACCAGACGAGATGTGAGTGACGAGAACCAGTTCAGGTCCCTTGAAAACAGCAAGCACTTGCTCGGGCAGATACACCTCGGCGTGATTCGGAGTACCCGGTTGACGGCGCGGCGCAATAACAACATTCCCGCGCATGATGTCCCACAGAGCAGGCGTGACGAAGTCAACCTTTTCTTTGCCCTTCAGGTTCAGAACAATTCCTTGAAACGCCCATACCGCCATGCGTGTGTCGCCCCCAAAAATTCCGTCCACTTTGCCTGGATCAAATTTCAGTTCCTTCAGGCGCAGTTGCAAACGGCGAACATCTTCACCCTTTGCTCCATTTTTGATAACGCGAGTGAGTGCAAAACATGTGACAGGCGAAGCCTCATTGCACACAGGTGACGAAGCGGTCGTGGTTGTGGCAATGGTGGCGGGTCCAGAATTTGCATCCACCACAACAGCACCCACAACACTTGCAAACACTGCAGCCGCGATCATTGCTGGTCGCCAGTGAATCCACCAGGGAACATGAGGGGCGGGAACCTCGTCAAAATCTGGTCCTGCGTACGGCTGATTCGGTGGGTCGGTGAACGGATCATTCATCTCTGGGTCGAATGGATCGCTCACGAGTACGAAACGCTACCAACGACCCTCGCAGGACGGGTATCGCCCTAGACAACAGGGCTGATATTGCGAATTTCTTTACGTAAAGAACGGGCTTCGCGAAGAATCTTGAAGATAACGGCTGGGGAGCTCAGGGTGGAGACCCCACGAGTTCGGGGGAAGTAGTCCACACCAAACTGAATAACCGTGTAGCCGTACTTCTGGGCCTTCACCGCAAGTTCTGCGTCGATGAAAGACCCCTCACTCTTTAGTTCCACATGCGTGAAGATTCGGGTTCTGCACAACTTGAAAGCAAAGTTGATATCGCGCATGCGAACACCAAATAACACTCTGACCATGAGGTTGTAGAAAAACGAGTACACGGTGCGAACGTATCCCTCACCTGTGCGATCAAATCGATACGCACTCACCATGTCAGCGTCGTAATAGCGCAGCAAACGAATGGCTTTGTGAACATCGTGCATATCGAACGGCAAGTCGGCATCGGTGTACAACACAAGGTCGCCAGTGGCCGCCGCGTAACCAGACTTCATTGAGCCACCCAGTTTTCTGTTTTCAGGGTGACGCACTATGCGAATGCGATGATCGGACGCGGCAAGGCGAGCCGCAATCTCTGGTGTTGCATCGGTTGAAGCATCGTCAACAATGATGAGCTCGTAATCCCCGATGTCGCCTCCAGACATGAGGTCTTCACATTCTTCACGCGCAGCGTCAATGGCACGTTCGATGTAGTCCTGCTCATTCCACATGGGGAAGAACACTGACAACTTCTGAAATGGGGTCTTCTCCATGCGAGGTAAGGCTACTGCTGGGTCTACGAAGGCGGTCCGAGTACGGTGAAGGCATGGAGTTTGATCCCCCGCAGGTCTCCCCGCCGCCGTCTCCGTACTTGTCTGACGGCTGGCGCACCGTTGCGTTCATTACGTGGGTACTGGCTGGTGCGAGCGTGTTGGCTATTGCAATCACCAGCCGCACTATTGGCAGACCACTGTGGTGGCTTGGGCCAGAGAG
>B570J29032_109957578_pt1 | contig 10157 bp, 8 predicted proteins | sample LakMenEpi16Nov12_FD_29032 | JGI IMG/M metagenome (IMG submission 29032)
GTTATCGCCTCTGGCGGCGCTGTTGTATCCGCTGGAAATGTTATTTTAAGCTACACGGTAGGCGAGACGGTAGTGCAAACTGCGGCTGCGGGTTCAGTGATCCTAACCCAAGGCTTTCAGCAGCCTGAGGGGGCTGTTTCTAGCGTTGAACCCATCGCTGCTTCTGTAGGATTAACTGTGTTCCCAAACCCTTCTGATGGTGTGTTTACCATTCAGTCACTCAATGATGGGTTGCAAGCACAATCTGAGTTGTATACTGAAGTGTACGATGGCACAGGTAAGTTAGTGGATAAGCAATCTTTGTCTTTTGACGGAGGTGTTGGTGCCTTGAACATCAGCGCATTACCGGGTGGTCTTTACACCTTACGACTGACTTCGAATTCAGGTGTTACATCTGCATTTCGACTTACGATCATTAAATAAACCCAAACCCCAATAAATTACTATGAAAAAAATTCTAGCCCTCGCGGCTGCGTTCGCGTGCGCAGTAGCGTCAATTCAGGCACAATCCCCCAATCGCATTAGTTACCAAGTAGTAGTGCGCAATTCCAGTGGCGTATTGGTAGCCAACGGCACCAATGTAGGCCTTAGATTTACCATTAGAGACGGTTCGGCAGGTGGCACTGTTCTTTATCAAGAAACGACCACCCAAAGTGTAAACAATGCCTTTGGACTAATTCAGTTCAACATTGGCAGTGGCTCTGTTTCGCAAGGCGCTTGGCCTAGCGATGCACAATGGAGTGCAGGTGCCAAATTCCTACAAGTGGAAGTAGATCCTACAGGCGGCACAAGTTACACCGATATGGGTGCCATGCAATTGGTATCTGTGCCTTATGCACTGTATGCAAATGCAGCTTCTACCGCAACTACAGCTACCACTGCAACAACAGCAACTACGGCTACTACTGCAACAACAGCTACAACCGCAACCAACTTGTCAGGTACTGTAAATCCAACTCAAATTACAGCAGGTGGTGCCAGCAGTGGCCAAGTAATGAAATACAATGGAACCAATTGGGCACCAGGCACAGATGATGCGGGTGCATATACTGCAGGCAAAGGTTTGTCTCTTATAGGGAGTACTTTTAATTCTGTGTGGACAGCAAACGGTAATACCATTTACAATAACAATACTGACAATGTAGGGATTGGAACATCAACCCCTAATGCGAATACTAAATTACATGTGAAAGGTTCCAGTTCAGCTTTTTGTGAAGATTTTGTTGTTGAAGGTTCAGGCTCCCTGAACGGGATGAGTCTTTTTTCAAATAGTGCAAATTCAATTACTGGATTGCGTATTCGAAAGTTTGGTTCAACCACCAATAATGCTTCATTGTTGTTCTGTGAAGCAGGAAGTTTTTCTGATAATTTGGTGATTTCAACCGACGACGCTGCCAATACCACAGAAATCACTGTAAATAAAACCACCAAGAATGTGGGAATCGGACTGGTAAACGCCAGCTATAAGTTAGATGTTACGGGTAATTTCCGCGCTTCGACCAATGCGTTCGTAGAAGGTAAAATGTCTATAGGCACCACAGCTGTTCCAACCTATTCACAGTTGATTTATGCTGCTTCAGGTCCTGCACTTTCTACCTACCAAACAGCGACTACGGGCACAACATCTGCGGATGGTACCTTGATAGGTTTTGACAATGCAGGTGGGGATGTAATTCTTTGGAACTGGGAAAATAAATCCATTCGCTTGGGTACCACAGGTATAGAACGATTCAAGATCGCAGGTACAGGTGAAATTGGTGTGGGTACTAGCAGTCCCATTACTGCCTTTGATGTGCGTTCTGGGGCGTATGCTGTTTCTTTTGAGGGTGTGAGCCGCGCTGAAAACACAAATACAGGTAATTTTACTTTTGCAAGTCACAATAAGAGTGCTGGATCTGGTGCGTATACCGAGGCGAAATATGTAGCGGATTGGGCAAAAACATCGGGCACAACTACCACTTGGGCTCAATATGGTGAAGCAACTGCTACGGGTAGCACGAACTATGCCGTTTATGGCTCCGCCTCTGGCGCATCTACCAATTATGCTGTGTTTTGTTCTGGTAATGGCGTATACACAGGTACTTGGACCAGCAGTTCAGATAGGAAGTTGAAGAAGGACATTGAGCCTATTCAAGGTGCTTTGGCAGCGGTAATGCAATTGAATCCAAAATCATATTTGTTTAGATCTGATGATCCAGCGTACAAATCAATGAATTTGGCTACTGGCCTCCACTATGGCTTTATTGCACAAGAACTAGAAATCGTATTGCCATCTGTGGTGAGCAACAATGTGCACATTACGCCTGATGCTCCAGAAAAAGCAGTGGAATTCAAAAGTGTGAATTATACGGAGTTAATTCCAATTCTTACCCAAGCGATTCAAGAGCAGCAAGCTCAAATTGAGCTGTTGAAGAAAGAGGTAGAAGCTTTGAAAGCAAACAAAAAATAGAATCAAGTTGATTTTTAAAAAAGCCCCTTTGCGCAGCATTGGGGCTTTTTTTATGAGATCTTACTCCACACAGTTCTATGCGGAATCTTTGCCAGCTCTTGTCGAATGTTAAGGTTGTCTGGCATCATGAGCAAAGGATCCTTTTCGAGTATGGCTTCCGCTTCTTTGCGCGCCGCAATGAGCCATTTCTCATCTTTACGAATGTCAGCTAATTTCAGATCCAATAGGCCGCTTTGCCGTGTCCCATCCATATCGCCAGGCCCGCGCAGTTCCATGTCTACTTGCGCAATTACAAAGCCATCGGTGGATTCACACATGGTCTTTATGCGCCGTTGGGCCGCTGCTGATAACTTACCACCTGTCATGAGTATGCAATAGCTCTGCTCCGCCCCGCGACCTACACGACCCCTTAATTGGTGCAATTGAGAAAGCCCAAATCGTTCTGCATTTTCAATAATCATTACAGAAGCATTGGGCACGTTTACACCCACTTCAATAACCGTAGTAGCCACCATAATATCCGTTTGATGCTGTTTAAAGCGCCGCATCTCTATTTCCTTCTCATCGGGCTTGAGTTTGCCGTGCAGTATGCTGTAGGTAAACTCAGGTGGCGATAAATAACCCGTAATCATCTCATAACCCGACATGAGACTCTTGAGTTCTAACTTTTGGCTATCCTCAATGAGTGGGAATACTACATAAATCTGTCTTCCTTTGGCAATTTCATCTTTGATAAACTGCATCACCAAGGGCCGGGTATTCTCATGACGGTGAACCGTAACGATCTGCTTTCTGCCTTCAGGCAGTTTATCGATTACACTCACATCTAAGTCGCCGTATACCGTTAGTGCTAGGGTGCGTGGGATGGGCGTTGCCGTCATTACGAGCACATGGGGTGCTACATTGCCTTTTTTCCAAAGTTTGGCCCTCTGGGCTACGCCAAATCGGTGCTGTTCGTCAATAACAACCAAACCAAGCTGGTGAAACTCAACATCGTTTTCAATCAGGGCGTGGGTGCCGATGAGAACTTGCAGTTCGCCTGACTTAAGGTCTTGTAGGATTTCTTCCCTTCTTTTCTTTTTGGTACTTCCGGTAAGTAAGGCTGTTTTTACCCCAACCACATCGAGCATTTCTGAGAACACGCCATAGTGCTGTGTAGCCAATATCTCAGTTGGTGCCATAATACAGGCTTGAAAACCATTATCTAGCGCAATAAGCATGGATAGGAGGGCTACTATGGTTTTTCCAGAACCAACATCACCTTGCAGCAATCGGTTCATTTGTTTGCCAGTGGCCATGTCCTTGCGAATTTCTCTCAGCACCTTTTTTTGTGCATCCGTAAGGGTAAATGGCAGTTTTTCATTGTAAAATTGGTGGAAATAATCACCTACTTTCTCGAAAACAGCCCCCTTCAAGGTCTGATTTCTATGCGACTTTAATTGCAGATGTCGCATTTGAAGGTAAAAGAGTTCTTCAAAAACAATTCTGCTTTCTGCTTTAACCAAGCTCTCTCTATTGCTGGGCCTGTGTATTTGTTGTATTGCGGTTTTGCGGTCCGCAAAGCCCAATTTGGCCAACAAATGGGGTGGTAGGTTTTCAGGAACTTGAAAATTGGGCAACTCAAAGGCGGAAGCAACTGCTTGGCGAATAAATCGGCTGTCCAAAAACCGCCTACGCATGCTTTCGGTCAATGGATACACGGGAACCAATCCTTTGGGCCCTTTTGCTTTTTCCTTGCCCGATTCTTCCATTTCAGGATGCGCCATACTGAGCTTTCCTCTGAAGTCGGTGATTTTCCCAAATACAAGGTATTCTGTGCCCGGTACAAGGGTTTTTAACATAAAAGGAATGCCTTGAAACCATAGCAATTCAAGACTTCCTGTGCCGTCGTGTATGTTTACGGTAAGTCGTTTTGATTTTCCTTCTCCTGCCATTGCAGGCATGTCAATGCGCCCTTTTACTTGTACATATACATCACCGCCCTGCAGTTGTGAAATTGGATAAATTATCGATCTGTCTTCGTACTTAAATGGAAAGTGGGAGAGTAAATCGCCTACGGTATGAATCGCGAGTTCTTTATTGAGCACTTCAGCGCGTTGCGGGCCAACACCCTTCAAAAACGCTACTGGTGTGTCTGTAAAAGTTTTCTCGCGCTGCACGCAACGAAATTAGGTGAAAGGGCTGAATTTATTTGTTATGAGTTGTTCCCTTTTGCGTTGATCGCACCTGAGAATACATCATAAAAAAAGCAATTTAGGAGAATGAGCAACATGCCGTAAAAGGTGTCCTCTACAGGTATAGTAAGCATTCTCACGCCCAAGTTTTCCATGTCGTTATACCATACCACGGGTTGGTCGGGACCTGTACCTGTGAGTATACCGTTGCAAATGAAAAAGGGGAGGAGCAGCACTGCAAATGCTGAGAAAAAGATATCAAAGCGAAATGCAGGCTTAAATTTTAGAATGAGAAACAGGGCTAAAGATAGCGCCAACATGGTGGTGCCCGTGTACCATTTGTCTATGAATATAAGCCCTGATGTGAGGCCAAACATCACCAAAAACCAGGCGATTTGTTTGCCGCGTTCCGCGGAAATCCATTTGATTTCGTAGCGATAGAAGGCCTTATAGGTAAACAAACAAGAGAAGGGGATGCAGATAAAAAACAAGATTTCTTCTAGCGGTAAAACTCCTACATAGGTTCCTGTTACATATGCGGGTGTAAATCCCCATACCCCCCAGCTGGTGAACAGCATGTCTGCTGCGATAAAGGGTGTGGCAGCGAGTAAAATAGCGCCAATAACTGCCCATGGGTATTTGTAGAAATACACCCGCTTATCCAAACCTGCCAGCATGGGGACGAACATGGCCCCAAGGTCTACAATGATATAGGTAAACGCCTTTGGAATCATTTCCGCTGACTGCTTTTGCGGGCTTCAATAAAGTATTTGCGAGGAACCCAAAGCATTCCAAAGCATTCACCATCCATTTTGCCCAAGTGCTTATGATGGATTTTATGCGCTTTGCGCAATCCACGCAGGTAGGTGCTATCTGTTTTCTTCAATACAGGAAATCGTTGGTGGATAAAAAGGTCATGCACAAAGAAGTAGCAGAAGCCATATAGGGCTATGCCAGTGCCAATCCAGAAGCGGAAGTCTGCAAAACTCTCTGTAGCACCCCACAGCATTAATGAAATGCCAGGTACCGCAAATAGGAGGAAGAAGAAATCATTGCGTTCAAAAAAGCTGTCGTGTTCTTTCAAATGGTGGTCGGCATGCAGTTTCCATAGCAAACCATGCATGATGTATTTATGAGTAAACCAAGCTACGCCTTCCATTCCAAAGAAGGCACCTAGGCAAATGAGAGCACAAGTTAGTATAGTCATTGTTGTTTTTTGATTAGAGGATGTTAAGGTTAAAGCGAACCACGGACTGTAACAGCAATCCTGCTTTTTGCATGTTGGGTATGCGGATTCTGCTGTTCATGATATTCTCAGGACTGTGAGATTTGATTTTATTGTTCAAAGAACGGTAATATACATAAGCTATGAAAACACCCAAACGCGCGCCACGTGGTAGCATTTTGATGCCTTTTAGTGCCGCATCAAAGTCAGATTCTATTTCTGCTTCAATATTTTTCTTTTGTTGCAAATCAAATTTATTGAAATCCACACCAGGGAAATAGGTCCTTCCAAGATGCGCATAGTCTTGCTTAAGATCGCGCAGGAAATTTACTTTTTGGAATGCAGCACCCAGTTTCATAGCGGCGGGTTTGAGATTGTTGTATTCTATGTCATCGCCATTGGTGAAGACACGTAAGCACATAAGTCCTACTACCTCTGCAGAGCCAAGGATATACTCTTGATAAGATTGCTCATTGTGCACGGTTTTGAGCAAATCCATTTCCATGCTGCGCATGAAAGTATCAATAAGTTCGCGGTCAATATTGTACCTGTGCACCGTTTCTTGGAAACTCTGGAGTACAGGATTGAGGCTGATTTTTTCGCGCAAAGCGTAATCCAAATCTTGCTTAAACTGTTCAAACAGTTCGGCTTGTTTGTATCCATGGAAACTGTCTACAATCTCATCTGCAAGGCGCACGAAGCCGTAAATGTTGTAAATAGGCTCATGCAATTTCCGATTCAGAAAATAGATGCCTAAAGAGAAACTCGTGCTGTAAGCGCGGGTAATCTTTTTGCTCACTGTGGCGGAAAGGGAGTCGTATATTGATTTCATTTTTTGAAATAGTTTTGAATAAGTTTGGCCGCAATTTGTGCGGAAATAAGTGAAGGCGGTACCCCCGGTCCAGGTACGGTAAGCTGACCGGCATAGAAAAGATTCGAAACTTTCTTGTTGCGAATGCGAGGTTTTAATACTGCAGTTTGTGTAAGCGTATTGGCAAGGCCATATGCATTTCCACGAAGGGCATTGTAGTCTTCTTGGAAGTCTTTGACACAATAGCTGCGCATATATTCAATGTGATTGCGAATGTCTTGGCCATAATAGCTTTCCATTCTGTCTACAACCATATTGAAATATTTTTCTCGCATTTCTTCTGAATCTTCAAGACCACTGGCAACTGGGATAAGGACAAATAGATTTTCTTTACCCTCGGGTGCTACTGTTGGGTCTGAAACTGACGGGCAGCACAAATAGAACAAGGGTTTTTGTGGCCATTTGGGTTCGGTATAGATTTCTTCAGCATGCACTCCAAAATCTTCGTCGAAAAACAAGGTGTGATGCTCCACATTTTGTACGCGGGTATTGAGTCCTACATAAAATATAAGTGCAGAAGGAGCAAGTACGCGTGTGTCCCAATAATTGCTATTGTAATTGCGGTATTGCGGTTCGAGTAATTTTTGTTCGGTGTGTGCGTAGTCACAAGCTGCCACTACTGCATCCGCTGGATAAAAACCATCTTCGGTAAATACACCTGTGGTTTTGCCCTGCTCTACCTGAATTTTAGTAACAGCTTGATCGGTTGCAATTTTTACACCCAAACTTAGAGATAATGATTCCAATGCCTCTGGAATTCTGCGCATGCCACCCATTGGGTACCAGGTGCCTTGGGTTAGGCCCGCATGATTCATAATGCTGTATAGCGCAGGCGTGTTTTGTGGGGTGGCTCCCAAAAATAGAATTGGGAATTCCAACAATCGCAGCAAATCAGGGTGAGTGAATGACTGACGCACATACTTGCTAAATGAAATAAACAACTTCATTCTGAACAAAGATTTGAGCATGGTGAGGTTTACAAACTCCGTAATAGATAAGGAAGGCTTGTAAACCAGGTCATTCATAGAAATATTGTACTTCTCCTCAGCTACGGTCAAGAATTGCTTGATTTTCGCACCCGCACCAGGTTCTTTGCTTTCAAAAAGCGCAAAAATACCTTCCATCGTATCGGGTACAAACATGGTGTTGCCTTCTCCGAAATTGATAGTGTAGGAAGGACTCAGTTTCTTGAGTTCGTAGTAATCGCTGACTTTTTTCCCGAAGAGACCAAAGAAATTCTCAAACACATCTGGCATCCAATACCAGCTGGGCCCCATGTCGAAGGTGAATCCATTTTCAGAAAAGTGGCGGGCTCTGCCACCAATGCTGCTGTTTTTTTCCAGTACCGTAACCTCGTGGCCTTCTTTTGCTAGCAGTGCTGCAGTTGCAAGACCTGCAAATCCACTACCGATTACGACGATTTTTTTATGGCTCATGCTGTTGGGGTGAGTATCAGATGTTTATAAAGTTCGAAAGGTTTTTTAACAATGCTAACACTTTTGGGGAGTGTTAACAATGGCGCAACTTGTTTAGGACATAATAAGTAAATGTGCGTAGGATTGCACAAATTGGCCAATTGTTGCAAGTAAGCATTAAAATCTTTAATATTTGTAATAATGGTTACAGAAATAATTAATGCATCTGCCTTTGTGATCTCAATTGAACGTTGAATATTGTTCGAAGGCACACTCTGGCCTAGGTAAACGGTATGAATTCCTTTTTTTCTTAACATTAAATTCATGAGCATTAAACCAATGTCGTGAAATTCAGTTTCTGGAGTAAATAACAATACCTTTTTTGAGGGCACAGGGGACCAATTCAAACTGTCGGTAAGAGAACTTACTTTTTGCTTGAGTAATGCAATGATAAAGTGTTCTTGTGCTGGAATAATTTCACTGGTATTCCAAAGCAAACCTATTTTTTCTAATACGGGAAAAAGAACATCCAAAAACAAGGCATCTTGTCCGAGTAATTCTATGGAAGTGGTAAAATGTTTGTGAAACGCTTCCTCATTCATATCCATGCAGGCCACAAGAAATGCGTTTTGTAAGTCTTCATGCGTATGCACATTCTCCGAAGGCTCTTCGTAAATCTCCTTCAATTTATGGTGCAATTCCTCTTTGCTCAGCTTGCCGATTTTTGAAATGGCCATGCCATTGCGTTGCAGGGTGGTTACGTTGAGCAATTTTTTTAAATCCTCATCCGTGTAGTGTCTGATATTGCCTTGTGATCGCTGCGGATTGAACAACGAATACCGTTGTTCCCATATGCGAAGCGTATGGGCTTTTATGCCCGATAGGTTTTCTAAATCGCTTATGGTGTATAGGTTTTTCACAAGTTTGTTTAATGAAGTAACATTAAAGTTAAACAAAAGTTTTGTAAGTATTGGTAAATATGTGATAAAAGTGCTTGAGCTGGCTTGTGAAGCCGATTTTCGAAATATTGTGTTTCGAGAATTCAGCAGGGCTCAGCGGTGGTTTTAGACTTAATGTTTATTTTCGCTGCATGTTACAGGGAAAAACCGCATTAATCACTGGAGCCTCAAGAGGCATTGGCAAGGGTATTGCCGAAATTTTTGCAAAAAATGGATGCAATGTTGCATTCACATTTGCCTCATCTGTTGAAAAAGCCCGCGCTTTTGAAGATGCATTGAGCAATCAGTATGGTGTGAAGGTGAAAGGCTACCAAAGCAATGCAGCTGATTTTAAAGCCAGCGAAGAACTTGCAAATGCGGTGATTGCCGATTTTGGGAAAGTAGATGTCCTTATCAATAATGCGGGTATTACCCGCGACACCCTAATGTTGCGTATGACCGAAGAGCAGTGGGATGAAGTGATCAACACCAACCTTAAAAGCGCATTTAACCTTACCAAAGCGTTTTTGAAACATTTCTTGGGCAACCGTGCCGGTTCTATTATTAATATGACCAGCATCGTGGGTATTACTGGAAATGCGGGTCAAGCCAATTACGCAGCCAGCAAGGCAGGTATGATAGGGTTTACAAAATCTGTAGCAAAAGAAATCGGCAGCAGAGGCATTCGTTGCAATGCCGTTGCACCGGGCTTTATCGAAACTGAAATGACCGAAGCCTTGAGTGAAGATGTACGCAAAGCTTGGGCAGATACCATACCATTGAAGCGTGCAGGCAGCACCGACGATGTTGCCAATGCATGCCTGTTTCTCGCTTCTGATATGAGCACCTATATCACAGGGCAAACAATCAATGTTTGCGGTGGTATGGTGATGTGATAGGCTAATCTACCTCTTGTAAGAGTTCTGTGTGGCGCTTGCGCACGGTTTCTCCTATAGGTGTGGGGCTGCCGTCGTCATCTACGCGCACAAATGTGGTATCTGTGCTGCATACTAAGGTTTCCTCTCCGCTGTATAAACTGTATTTTCTTACTTCGATGTGCAGTGAAATTGAACTGCGTCCCATGC
>B570J29032_109957574_pt1 | contig 10154 bp, 5 predicted proteins | sample LakMenEpi16Nov12_FD_29032 | JGI IMG/M metagenome (IMG submission 29032)
CGATGGCGTCTCGCAGTGGTCGCTGCTGGGCCACGTCGGGGAAAATGGTTTGAAACGTGTCTTCAAGCTGCGGGAATGGTTTGCGCTGCATGTTGGGGTTATCCAGCGTCCCGTCAACCTCGACCATCATCAGCGTGGCGAATCGGGAATCGGCTAGCAGCGGAGAAATGACGTTGCGGACCGGAAGTCGTCGTCCAACATAGGTGTAGAGTTGCAATTGGATATCACGCCGCAAGTTCGTCCAGCCTTCACCTCGAAGTCGTAGAACGTTACCATCGGCGGCAACCTGCAGCGGGATCTTGTCTCCATCGATTTGAAAGTTGATATCGGCGCGTTGGAACGCCGAAGCGTCGTCAGCACTGACCGATGTAACACTAAACAATCGCATCATGAAAGGCAATTCGTACAGTTTGGCGTCGGTCAAGTGAATGCTGCCACTGCCACTGTAGGTTTGCGGATTCCAAGGCACGCCACGGAAGTTTTGGAGATAAGCGTTGCACAACGCGTTGGGTTGGTCATGTGGCTTGCCTAGCTCCTGAAGCAACGTGCTCAAGTTAGCGTTCTCCAGAGCCGCATCCAGATGCACTTTGCCGCTATCCAGCGCACTGTAACCGCTCAGCTTAATCGTGCCAGCCAGCGCCGATGCGGTTAATTCGGTTGCCGAACCTTGCTGAGTACTTGGCAGTACTTTCTGAACCGCGTTTCCAAAGTACAGCTTCTCATCCAGGACGACAAACGGACCTTGCACGCTGGTAATGGGTATGTTTATGACTTGTAGCGCATCCATAGAAAGCTGCCCAGTGGCACTCAACTGCTTGCCGTTGCTGGAACCGCGAGTCCAAACGGTGCCTCGCATGGCTCTGACACGATCGCCGCTGCCCAATTGTCCATCCTCCACATCCAATTGGCAGTCCCAGGCGATAGCAGGCACAACGTGACGATCTCCAAAGACAATCTGACTGTTGCCTAAGATGCTGACGGGACCCTGAAAATTTAGTCGCTGCATCGATTCTTGAATGCTTTGCGGCAAGCTGCGCACAAGTTGTCCATCGACCAGCAAACGAGTGGACGGTAACCAGTTTAAATTGGCTTCCCAGCGCCCGTCGTCGCTTGGCCGGCAACTGCCAGTAACGGCCAGCAGCGTAGCGCCATGGTGTGCCGAGGCTCGATGAATAGTCACAGCTTGATCATCGTAAGTGACTTGGCAACTTACATCGCTTAACAAATACGGGAAATCCAGCGGCTGTAACCTGAGCGATTGACCGATCGTCGAACTGCCTCCGCAGTCCTCTTCGATCGTCGCTCGTGTTTGAACCAAGGGCTGCTCAGGCTCTCTCGCAATCGTGGCGGTAATGCGGTCGATAGACCCGGAAGGTTGTAGATGCGCCCATACGTTTTGCAACCTATCAGGTAGAGCGCGGTAAAGATCCTCAGCCACTGGTACCGCGTGCGCATCGAAGTCAAGTCGGAAGGGCATAATACCTTGCTTGACCTGTCGCCATGATCCGCTGCACAGGATGCGAGCGCTGTCATTGCGACCTTCGAATCCCTCTAAGTACCATTGATCATTTTGATTGTAAAGTCTTCCGCGAATGTTATAGACAGGGTAGTTGAATTTTTCGTACTGCAATCGACCATCATAGATGTTGGCATCGATCGTTCTCTGCCAGGTAGTCGAATCGCTAGAAGTGCGCTCAAATTTCGCCAGCACTAACTCGATGCCGCCCGTTAGATGCAGCGACCGAACAAAAGTCTCCGCACCACGAGTGGCCTGATTGCGTGGCGTCAATGCAGCGATCAGTTCCTGATCGATGGCGACGGTACCCAAGCTGCGACACTGTAGTTGTCCGATCCACTGCGATTTGTCTTGGGTTAGGTTCAAACTGGCTTCGACCGTTTGGCCACCAGCCTGGGCCAAAAGACGTTCACTGCTGAAAGTTCCATCTTGATATCGCACCTGCCCTTGGATATCGGTGAAAGGATACGGGAAAAGCCAGGGACGGGTGCTGACGGACTGGCAGGTGACCAACGCGTTTTGTTGCCAGCGCTGGCCATCGTACTTAAGCTGCAAATTGCCACTGACTCGCCCAGACAATTCAAGTCGATCCCATTGCTGCTGTAATTCTGATCGCAACGACTGATAGAGTCGTTTGTCTAAATCCAGGTTTTGTACTTGAGCCTGGATGATCATGGGGCTGTTCATGTCAAAGCCCATGATATCCGTGTCAATGGTCAGTCTGGCTTCACCACTGTGAGCCCGAGCGCCGCGAAGTTGTAGTAATGAATTTTTACAAAAGAACTCGCTGCTGATTTGCTCCAGCGGGTATGGCAATCGCGAATCCTGAAGTCGGCCGGATTGAATGCGACCTTGACAGGCAAATTCCATCGGCTGATCGGAGGCCTGAGCAAAGTAAAAGTAGCTGCAGTTGGCCTTGCACTCCAGTCCTGCAAGTTGATTGAGCTTGCCCGCAATGCTTGTCGGCAATCTGTCCATGAGACTTTTTGAAAACTGCAGGTCGGTAAAATCTCCCGAGATCTGCAGGCTATCCGAATGCGTGTTGACGACACATTCCACATTCAATTGACTCAGTAGTCCACTGCTTCGACCGGTGCATCGCGCATGAAACTGATGTGTTTCAGTGGGCTGACCAGAAGAGGCCAAGCTACTGGGCTGTGTAATCGGATCGATCGATGCTTTCAAGTCATGCAAAATCAATTCAGGCGAATTGGCCGAGGCACTTTGGCGAATCCTAAGCGAAGCACGCGAAAGTGAGATACTTGGCGGAGGCAGTTTGCGTTTGGGTTGTGGCTTCAATCGCTGCACCGACCAACCGCCGTCGTCCATAGGCCAGGCATTGATGTCCACGCCCACCAATTCGATCTTCTCTGCGCGAGCCGTCTGTTGCAAGAAGTGTGCTACATCCAAGGAACCTCGAACAACAACCGATTCGGCCGTGAATACAGGAAATCTTTGGCCATGAACGTCGATGGCGATATGCAAGTCGTTGGCGACGATGACTCCTTGACCGCTGTAGTCGACTCGACCAACAAACACACTAGCTTCGGGAAACAATTGACTGAGTTCTTTGCGGACAACGTTTCGCAGTTCACTGTTGAAGCGAAGGTAGAGCGCTCGATAGCACAGCACCGATGCCAGCGCGGCTAAGGTCACTATCAGCAACAGCGCTGGAGTGCTAGTCACTCCGCGTCGCATGCAGGGCAGGTCCGATGGGCCGTCGGCACAGATCGCATTTTCGACACGTAAACTCCGTTCCCTGCGCCGACCATAGACAGGGCAGCACTTAGTCGATAGACGACTTTCCAAAAGGCGGATTTGGCGACGATGAGGTGGCACAGGTGACTGTTTTAACGGTTTGAGTTTTGTGGAACCACTTGGCTACTTCGCAGCCTGCCAGTGCCACCAACACCAACATGGCTGGTTCTCGATAGCGAATCGATCCAACAAATACCAAATGCAAGGCCGTGAAGTAAAGGCAAGGCATCCAGCAAAATGCTATCATCCAACCCTTGCCTTCACGCAAATGCCAGCTTGCTGAAATTGCTAGCAACAATACACTGAAGGTGCTGATGGTTATTGCGGCTCTCATCGCTCCAGATGACAGATCTCCACCGTCAGGCCAGAGGCTCCAGGTTCGCGTGAACTTTTTGAGGGCCAAAACGAATGCCTGTTTGGGGTTTTCACTTGCCCATTGCAGGGCCAGCCGAGTTGCCCGCTGGTTGACTCGCCATTCAAACGTACTTTCCAGTGGTTGCGACGAGACAGCGTCATCTTGCCTTTGTTGACGCTCGATTTCCTGCATGAACCGCATGCCTTCATCGCTGGCCCCGGATGCTCCTTGGTGTAGACCGTCATAAAGGCTAGCACCCGTCTGCAAGGTTGTTGGAACAAATTTTCCAGTGATGCCAGCATTGCGAATCCACCAGGGGGCCATCGCCAGGCAAGTCCCCAAGATTGCAAGAATCGCGATTTCAAGATGCACTCTGCGGCGAGAATCCAGGGGCAAAGCGATGATGGCCACAAACGGTACGAACAAGAGCCAACTGGGGCGCGTCAGAATAGCCAGTCCGCCAATGAGACCACCGACCACGGCCCATTTGCGCCTGTTGAGCATTGAATGCGATTGATACGCAATCAACCAACACAGCAAACATCCCAACATCAGTGGCATGAACAGCATTTCGCTGAGCACTAGAATGCTCATTCCAATTGCCCCTGGATACACCGCCGCAATCATCGCCGCGATCAAAGCCCCCGTTGTTCCAGCGATTCGTCCAGCCAGAGCAGCCACCAGAGCTACGGTCAGCGTCCCCAGAGCAGCACCCAAGCAGCGAGCAAGAAACACTGCCTGGCTTGGCCAGTCCAGTTGAGTCAGCGGTGCCAGTAACAAAGGCAACAAAGGCGTGCGAAAAATTTGTCTCGGCGGATCGCCATACTGATAAGGTTGTCCCTGAGCGATACACTCGGCCAGCGCCCAGTAACCATGACTGTCACCCAGCCGAAAGAAATGATCCTCGTGTGAAGCTTGACGATGCCATGCAGCAGCCGCCAAGACACGCAGTATCAACGAAAACAACAAAATGATCGTCAGCCATCGGTAGAAAGAAGTGCGTGCAAGATCGATTAGCATCTAAAATCGCTTTGAAGCAAGATGAAACTAATCATGACTGGGCTTGATAAAATTGACAAAATCAAAAATGACCATTAACAAATAATCAATTTCTTATCCGTTCATCCGAGTTTGATTGGTAGCGGCAGACGCGGTCGGTTTGAAAATTGTCGCGGCTGAGTTGTTTGATGCAAAGCCGTACTGCCATCGGTTACTCCGAGGCAAATCCTAACAACTGTTTGGGGGTGGCCATTAGCAACCATTTTCCATCAGCAACCAGATTGCAACCATCAGCGATTAGCTGTGGCATAGGATATCGATGAAGAATTTGATGTGTAGCTGAAGCCAGTGTTCTGGAACCGGATGCTTGTGGGATTTCGGCTGAAAAGACAAGGATCTTGCCAGAGGTTGGCCAGTAAACTCGATCCCCCACCAAGGCTGCTGAACCTAGACCGCGCGGTTGTGGAAGTGCGTTAAGTGTCCCCGTTGTCGTTAGTGCAGGAAATTGACTGAGTACCTGGCCCAGCCGTCGGTCTAGCCAAATCAGGCGGTCGCCATTGACCAGAAGGCACTGACCAAAAGTGCCCACAATTTGGATAGCATCTTGTACGTCCGTTTCGTTGGTTGCCCAAACTAGATCGCCAGTCGAAGTGTCCAGAGCCATCAGTTCCGCACAATCTTGCGGTAGGCAATAGACCAGACCCTGGTTGACTAAGCAGGATGTCTCATCACGATATCTGAACCTTTGAGGTCGATACGGCTGCGTTGCGGCTCCTGCGACGCGCCGATAACTAACCATCCACTGTACTTGACCTTCAAACGGTTCAACGCAGGCGACCGTTCCCAGGTCTGTGCAGAAGTAGATCAGCCCTCCAGAGATGACTGGCTGGGCATTAGAAATAAGATTGGCCTGTTCGCTACCGGCAACCACTCCTGAGCCTAAGACTTCAGAAATCCATAAGTTCCTGCCGCTGAATCGATCGAATGCCGCCAGTCGACGGCGAACACCTGTTTGATCTCGTTGGGCAACCGACGTGATAAGCATTTGTTCGAAAACCACCGGGCAACCTTCTAGTTCGGCTGATTCAAACAGAGGTGGTGCAAGTCGTAGAGGAAAACCAGGCAACATTTTCCCTTGCTTGTCCAGATCCAAACCAACCAAGTAGCTAAGCGAACTGTCGTCGGTATTGCGAGGGCGCTGGACCCAGGCTGTGACGGGAGATCCCATGCGGGCATACAGATAGTTGTCCTCTATGGTCAATTGCCCTCTAGGAAACCCCTGAAATGGATATCCCTCAGGCCAATACTCTGACATTCCAGCATCGCTGCGGTGTAGCGCGTGATCGGGTCGTGGACTGGGCCAATTTTGACCATCGTCACAGCGAAATGCACGCAGGTTAGTAAGCTTATGGACAAAGGCCTGCTCTTTGTAGATTACCGGATGATAGGGCAACAAGTACTTTGTCTCTCCAACTCGAGGCCTGGACGCCGGGGTTGTGTCAGCCGAATTTTCAATCATCGAAAGCTCGGATTGCCATTTCGGCTTTTGATCCAAGTGAAAAAATTGACTTTCGGTCAAGTTCGATTGCCTTTGCCAGGAAAGCACATCACTAAGCGTGTTTGACAATCGCTGTTTCAACTCGCCATCGGGAAGTCTTTCCGTGAGCATCTGAGCCCAATCCGATATTAGCAAAAGATCGCTCCACTGAGGCGCGATCCCTGCCGCATGCAATTGTCGCGACAATACCGTTTCCATTTCAGCTTGGTTCGAAGAAGCGACGGATTGCCAGCGAGCGAGTACAATTGACGAAGCCGATTCATCGTGCTGCACCGCATGCCATACGCGGTACCAAGGCAGATCTATTTTGGGAGCAGAAGATTGCAGATCGGACAAGTTCAGCCTGGATGTCGATGGAAAGCCTAAGTCTAACAATTGACTGGCCGCCAAACTATGCTCGCGTTCCAAGTGAATGTCTACCAACAGCCGATAGATGCCGGGACCTGACTGCGTAGCTCCAAAGCGGGCAGCTACCTGCCTGCCTTGCTTCGGATCTTTGGAAAGCTGAAGCGACTTGTAGGCCGCCGCTGCCAGCGCATTCCATCGCTGTTCGTAAGACTGGCGCAGTTCCAAGGATCGGGCCAGGATGCGCACTCGCTGTCTATGGCACCAGACGCTTAAAGGGTGATAAACCTGGACTCGTTGCGTGCCAGCCATCTGAACAGGCCCCGCTGGGACCAATATGTGGCGCTGTTCAGCCAACCGTTCTAACTGCGCAATCGCTTCATCGAGTTGACCGGAGTTGACCAGTTGCTCAACTTGTTCTTGGGCAGCTTGATCGGCAGCGCTGATGACACCGATCGGTTCTGCAGGACTGACCTCTTGTCCTTGTAAGGAAACGCCTGACAGATTGCAGGCGAGTACAACGTAGACAGCCAAAAGAATTTGACGACCCGTCAACTTGACCAATATCATTGCGAGACCATGACTAATGAATTGCCTGATCATGCGTTGGCCGTAGAAACACCTATGAGCAGTTTAGTAGTACGGACGAATCATCAGGTAGACTAAAACACCGCTGACACTAACATAGAACCAAATGGGCCACACTCGCCTGGCAAGCCGTTGATGCTGAGCGTATCGTCCAGTTAGGGCCAAAAAACTTGTAAGCAAAATAAAGGGCAGGCTACCAGCCGCTAACAGGATATGAGTCAACAATAGTAGATAATACACGGGGCGAATCCAACCCTGGCCACCAAACGGAGTGTCGCCGGCAAACAGATGATGAAGTATGTAGGACACCAGAAACAGTGCAGACAGGATCATCGCCGTAGCCATGATCTTGCGATGCAAGTCCCAGCGCCCCGATTTGGCCGTCACCAGCCCTGCAACCAGCAGCAGGCTTACGATTGAATTGATTGTCGCATTAATCGCTGCGAACCAGTGAACGTTTAGGCCTTCAGGGGCAGGAATTTGAACACGGTTTAGCAATAGCACAACCAAGAACACGATAGTCGAAACTACCCAGATTGCACGCTTGGCTGCCGTTTCTGAAACGTTCAGCGTTACTGGAGGGAAAGGTTCCGGCATGATCTGTTAACTTTCGCTTTCTAACTGCTGATCTGTGGGCGAATCCTGGTCGTCAGTCGTTGAATCCTGGGTGCCGACAACTTCTTTGGGTGGAAGCCGACCGCCAGCATTCAGCATTTTTTGCACATCGGTCAATAACTCCTGCCAAGCACTCTCTTCCGGCCAGGCGTAACTTGCGTAGGTCTGTCCGATCGCATCCACCAAGATAAACTTATCAGCATGAAACCGACGATCGACCGGGACAAAAAACATTTCTGCGCCCACCCGGCGAATGTAATCCAGCGAGCCCGTCAGGAACAGCCACTGCTTCGGGTCGGCACCAAAACGATTGGCATAAATCGATAAAACTTCGGGTTGATCTACGTCTGGATCACAGGTAATGCTTACCAATCGGATGGGCTGTCCCGAAAACTTTGACTGTAACTGCTTTGCCAGTTCGTTTTGCCTGGTACAAATGGTTGGGCAAGTCGAAAAGAAGAAACTGAGTATGTACGGTTGACCTTTCAAGTCGCCGCTAGAAACGACTTTTCCTGATCGTTCTGTCAGCTCGAAATCGGTCAGCCAATCTTTCTCGCTACCCGTAGGTTGCCTGGAACCCGGGCTGATGCCGCGCGATGGGCTCGATTCGGCCGGGATCTGGTTTCCATGTTGATCTTCAACGTAAGCGGTCCCGGCGATGCCTGTCGATTCGTTTCGGGAGGTGCAGCCACCCATGAGTGCCAAGCCACAACCAATGCCCCAAAGCATCGGTCTGCAAATGCATAGTATCGCTCTACTATTACACAGTATTGGGCTGCTTGTGTGAGGCTTTCGTGAAGCGGGCTTAGAGCCTATCGAAGAACCATCTCCGCCGGTTCGGGGGAGATGGCAGGGTGAAGGGGTTGAATAGTTCGGAGGTTGGTTCGTCGTATTGGGACCGCTAGTCAACTGAAGTTTCCTTTTCTCAATTTTTCAAAATGGTAGCGCTAGGCACGAACCTTAGGCCAAATGCGATCATCACGCAGTTTCAATCAATTTGCTTGTCAATTTTAGTGAATATGGCAGAAATCGAGTAGTACCAAGGATGAAAGGGGGGGAGGGCTGTCAATTGTCAACTTTATGCCGCCTTGACTGGTCTACCGGTTTCACAATTCGAACGAGTCCTTAAACTATCGTGACACAAGACGATTAGCCTTGAGTGGGCTAACCATTTTATATTGTCCAGCCAATTCGTTTCGATGTGCAGCATTTGTTGGAGAAACGCTAAATGATGCAATTGGGTTTCGTCACAGCCATCTTGTCAGAACTTCCGCTTTCGGAAGTCATGGGGCTGGCCGCTGAGATAGGTTACGATTGTGTGGAAGTCATGTGTTGGCCACCAAGCCGAGCCGAGCGCCGTTATGCAGGCGTGACACACATTGACGTGACACAACTTGATGACGCAGCAATCCGCAACATCAACGACTTACGACAACGTACGGGAGTGGCTATCAGTGGGCTGGGTTACTACCCCAATTGCCTATCTGCAGATGCGGATGAAGCTAAGACGGCTACGGAGCATCTTAAGCGCGTCATGCAAGCCGCTCCTGCTCTGGGTATTCAACATGTCAACACGTTTATCGGGCGCGATCATCGACTGAGCGTGGACGATAATTGGCCTCGACTGTTGGATACTTGGGGGCCGCTAATGGAGTTGGCTGATAGCCTAAATTTGAAGATCGGCATCGAAAATTGTCCGATGTTATTCTCGCGCGACGAGTGGCCGGGTGGTAAGAACATTGCGACCTGTCCCGAGATCTGGACTCGGCTTTTCAAGGATCTAGGCAGTCCGAATCTTGGGCTAAACTTTGACCCATCTCATTTGGTTTGGCAACTGGTCGATTATCTGGCCGCGATTCGTAACTTTGGCGATCGAATTTGGCATACACATGCAAAAGACGCAACGCTGGACCGATATCGACTGGACCAAGTTGGGTTGTTGGCTTTGCCACCCGCGTATCATACACCCAAACTTCCAGGACTCGGCGAGGTGAACTGGGGAGCCTTCATGGCAACATTGATGGACGTTGGATTTCGGGGAGCGGTGTGTGTGGAAGTGGAAGATCGCGCCTACGAAGGCTCCCTAGAAGACCGCAAATCGTCTTTGATTCAGAGCTACCGATACCTAAAGAGTTTTTTACCCTGAGCCCAAGTATGAGTCTCCAATACACAGACTATTCCAAGATGATCGACCACTCTCTGCTGGTGCCCACCACTACGGTGCAGCAACTGGAAGAGGGTTGTCAGTTGGCACTGGCTTATGACGTAGCCAGCGTTTGCATCATGCCCTATTACTTGCGGCGATGCAGCGATATTTTGGCTGGATCCGCTGTAAAGCCAAGCACCACCATCGGCTTTCCCCATGGGGGACACTGCACACAGACCAAGCGTGCCGAGGCGTTACAAGCCATTGAAGACGG
>B570J29032_109957575_pt1 | contig 10154 bp, 11 predicted proteins | sample LakMenEpi16Nov12_FD_29032 | JGI IMG/M metagenome (IMG submission 29032)
ATGATCATCAGACATAAAATATGTCCAATCATGAGTCTTTAAAAGAGATTCTAGTTTGTTAAATAATTCTTGAGATGTTGATGACATTGTTTCATCTCCGTTCATTGAGGCTAATTCCTCTCTAATTAATTGTCTTAATTGATTTAGTTTCATAGTTTTTGTTTTTATAAATATACGAATAATATTTTAGGTAGATTTATGTTGGAATCCTTTACCGGCCATAAGTTGTGATCCTCTTTGATTTAACCATTTTTTAGCTTTGTTTAATGAAGCCGCTACATTATATTGACCATGAACCTTTTCACCAGGAATGTCTTCTAATTTATTTCCATTTTTATCCATTATGTAAGTCTGAATATAATAAAAATAATGATGAGGAAGATTAAAATCTAATTCTTCACCTTCAGGGGTTAAAACATATCCCTGAGTTTTAAGTTGAAAATTTAATCCTTCAGGAGTAGTATACATTTCATCTTTTATATCAAGTGTATATTTATCATGTATTTTATTCCCAAACTCACTTTTACTAGTTTCTTTAGAGATTATTTTGTAAGATGGATTTACCTCATTAATAGCTTTAGAAATTTCCTCTTTGATTAGTTGTCTTAATTCTTGTAATTTCATGATATAAATATAATAATAATATTTTAGATAGCCAAATTAGAAGTTCAAAATACAGTAATCCATTCCTAAAGTTAGAGTCAAGTTTTGAGCTACTGATTCATTATCCCATGAAAAATCACCTTGAGCAAAGTTCTTAATAAAAGCTCCTTTGATGATCCATTCAGAAACAATATCACCTACTGGACCTAGAATGTCTAAAGTAATATCTTTTTTATAGAAATCAGAATAACCATCTCTACCTGTTACTGATTCATGATGTAGACGAACCCATTCCATACAAGCTTGAGCACCTGAAGGAGTAATTGGGTCAAATAATGTTAAAGTAACATCATTCCAGGTTAATTTACCTTTTACTTTACGGTAAACATTGATGTGGTTAAGTTTGATTTCGTCTTGAGAAAATCCTAGACCACTGATTCCTTTAATTGTATAAGCGGGGATTCCGTCAATATACATAATAAAACGATTCTGTAGTTTAGGTTCAAAAGCGGTAAAGAATATTTCGTTTGGATTTAGTACTGCCATTTTAGTATATTTATTTGTTCTATGATATGTATGTTATTTTTACAAAGTTTATGCAAATGTTACTCCAGTAGGTAGAATGTTAAAATCTAAATAAACAAATTCAGCAGTTTTGGTAGGTTGTAAATAAATACCACCTCTTAACTCATTTCTGTCAATCACATCTGGAGTATTATTTGAATCATCCATTACTACTCTAAATGCATATAGACCTTGTCTTTGTTGTACAGATTCAAGATATGGATTAACTTGAGCTAGGAATTGATTTCTAGTGGCAGTAGTGTTTTGTTCAAATACTAAGTTGTCTGCTACTTGAGAAATATATCCTTTTAACTCAATTAACAATCTTCTAACATTTACTCTATCAAGAGCTGATGCTTGTTTTTGTAGTGTTTTCTGTCCAAATACTACTACACCAGTATTAGGGAATGTAGCAATTGGGTTTACTTTTCCTTGATATAAAGTATCTCTGTCTGAGTTGATTAATTTACGTTCAGCTTGAATTACTTGACCTAATCCACCTCTGTTAATACCTGCAGGGGCAAACCATGCTTCAGCAATTCTATCGTTATTAGCGTAAACTCCAGGGATCATAGTAGAAGCTGGAACCCATACATTTTTACCTGAGTCTGGGTCTGTGGTTTGTAACCAAGGCCAGTAAGCAGCAGCATATGAAGTATCACGAGAAGCAGCTTGACTAGTTACAGCACCAATTGAAGAACCATATCCTACTAGGTCAATAGGGGCAATAGCATCTCCTCTATTTTCAATATTTGTAATTAAAGTACTTAATACTGTTGAATGACCTGCAAATGCATCAATTAAGCCAGGAGCTGAAATAATGTTGTATCTGTATTCGTCTTTATTTGCTAATAAATTAAACACATCAGTATAATTGGTTCCTACTAAACCTTGTGAGTTAGTATTAGTAATATCTTGGTAATATTTGTTATTTCCTCCGATATTACCAGTGGCATTTTCAAAAGCACCACTTTGGGCAATTGGAATAGAAGAAGTATAGGCATTAATTCTAACATCACCATTACTATCAAGATAATCTACAGTAGTTAGAGATACATTGCTTACTCTTACATAGCGAGAAGAGTTACGATATGAACCAGATGGTTGTAGATAAATATCAGCTGTACCCGCGTTACGAGTAGTTAAGGTTTGATCACCAATAATTCTAGCTACGTAATTTGAGGAATTAGGATCTAAAGATAAGTTAGTCCATGTTTCTAGAACAGTTTTGTTATTTGTTCTATCATCACCTCTTCTAATTAATAAACCAAAAGTACCTGAGGCAGTATTAGGAGAAACAATTTCCCATCTTAAATTATCTCTTGAACCGCTTGCTAATACACCTTGAGCATCTTCTGGGCCTACACTGTTCATAATTACACCATCACTTAGAGTTTCTAAAGTAAAGGCATTTAATGAACCAATGTTAGCACTTGAGGAAATGGGTTGAGATACTGCTGGAGTATATGAACCTGAGGCTACTCTAGTTACAATTAAACTAGTTCCACCATTTTGGAAATAGTTGTAAGCTGAGATAGAGGTAAAATAAGTATATGTTTGAGCATCTGTTACTGATCCACTGTTAAAAGTAGTACCAAAATAAGCTTGATACTCACTATAAGTAGTAATAAGTTTAGGTACTCCTACTTTACCTTTTACAGTTGGACCAACAAGAGCGGCTCCAGCTTGAATAGGTAAGCTAGTAACTTGAGATTGGTCGTTTTCTCTAGCTAGTACACCGGGTGATAGTAAAATTTCTGCCATATTATATTAGTATTTGTTTTATTATATGTATGGCATAGATATTTCAAAGTTAAGAAACAGGGATAAATTCTCCCGTCTCTAATGAAATATTTCCTTTACCATACTTGGTTTCAATTTCTTTAATTAAATTTTGTTCGCGTTGTTGAATTTCACTTAATTCTTTTTCTAGTTGTTCTTTTTGAACATTTAAATTAATTTGCTGAACTTCATTCATTCCTAATTTAAAAACTAATTCATCAAATTGGGTTCGTAAACTTCCGATTTGTTTCATTTCTTCTTCTGTTAAAACCTTTTTTTCCATAATTTATTTATTTTTAAGTTAATAATACAAAACCTGTGAATACTACATAAGCTGTTCCTGATCCTAAATTGTTATTTACTTCTATAACTCCAGTTGAACTATCTAAAGTGATATTTAAGCCATTACTATAACTAGTTAAAACAGTATTAGCAGTTATAAAAGCAGTATCTCCTAAATGTTTTCCTACTAATATAGGAAAAGCTGCTGATGTGAACAAACCTCCTGTCATAGTACCACTTCCTGCTATCATCTGGAATTTTGAGCCACTTTGGACAGTGGGTACTGCTGAGGAACTTACTTGATAATATCCATAAACATAATCTGCATCTGTTGCTTTACTAGCATAAGAGGCACTAACTACACTTCCTAATAATAAAGAAGCGGTAGCAGCATAAGAGGAAGATAAAGCTGTTGAAGCAAAGGATGCTGAAGTTGATGTTAAAGCACTTGCAGCAGTTGTTGCTGAGGTTGCTGTTGTTGCTGAGGTTGCTGTTGTTGCTGAATCAGCTGTGACCGCGTAAGAGGCACTAACTACAGTTCCTAATAATAATGAGGCTGTAGCAGCATATGAAGCAGAAGTTGCTGTAGTAGCGGAAGTTGCTGATATTGCTGTTGTAGCTACATTAGCTGAGTTTGCTGTTGTTGCTGTAGTAGCAGTTGCCGCTAAAGTAGCATAAGAGGCACTAACTGCATTTAAAACATATGAGGCAGTTGTTGCTGTAATGGATGTAGTGGCAGTTTCTGCTAAAATAGCAAAAGAAGCTGTATTAGCCAAAGAAGCAGTAGCGGCATATGATGCACTTTGTACTGTTCCTAACAATAAGGAAGCTGTAGCAGCATATGAAGCAGAAGTTGCTGTGGTTGCTATTGAAGCTGAATTTGCTATAGTGGCTAAATCCGCTAAAGCTGAAATTAAAGCATATGAGGATGTTAAAGCTGTGGTAGCAAAACTAGCAGTTACAGCATAGGAGGCACTTACTACACTTAAAGCTAAACTTGATGTGGTTGAATTTACCGCGTAAGAGGCTGAGGTTGAGGTAAGAGCATAAGATGAGGAAATAGTAAAGGAGGCAGTTTGGGCATTCGCTACATATGAGGATGTTTGAGCAAAGGAAGCTGTTAAAGCTTGTTGTATAAATGAGGCAGTTAATGCATTTGATGCTGTTAAAGCTTGATTGGCATATGAGGCTGTTCCTTGTAAAGATCCAGTTAAACCTCCAGAATCCATTGATAATGAACCTGTGATAATTAAGCTACCACTTATAGTTATGTCATAAGCTGCTGCTCCAGTTAATGCATCTATTGATTGTGATACATGAGCCGCCTCAATTGTTGAGGTGTTGTTTATACCACTATTTGATAATATTAATGCCATTTACTATTTTATTATATGTATGTTAGAAATTTGGGAGAGTATTATCTGGTCCAATTTGAGTTTCAAAGTTAAATACTACTTTGGTTTTATCTGAGAATTTATTTTGGGCTGATAATTCTTTATTTGTAGTATCAGGGATGATATATCCGTATAAACGTAGAGAGAAATTAGTTTTTACTACTCTTTGTTCACCTTGTGGTAATTCAGTAGTATTAGCAAATGAATCAATTCTAGCTTGAAACTTAAATTGTTCTGGATTTCCCCAATATGAATCTGAGGCATAGTTTATTGCTTCAACTATTTTATTCATTTGTTCAACATAATATGTTGAAACTATGCATTCATAAGTTAAAGTAACATAATCAGGCATAACCACAGCATAATATTGTTTTTGTGGTTTTCGATTATTCAGAATATTGAATTTATCATAAGCATTTTTAGGGGAGTATGCTTTAGTAAATACTTTATAATTGTTAGGATTATTAGCGTCAAGTTTATTAGCTATTGAACGATTTTTTTCTATATTAGTTCGTTTAAAGACAATCAAAGGCATCATAATTTTTCCTTTTTTATCTCTATAGAAACCATCTTTTTGAACTGCTTTCCATCTTTCAGGAGAACCATAAACTATAGGTACAGGAATTCTTGTACCATTTTGTATTACTGTAGGACGAATAATATTTTCAAAGTAATAAATTATTGCTCCATCAATATCTTCTAGTCCAACACTAAATGGTTTTGTAGTATCACCTTTAAATGATAATTCCTCTGCTCTATTAGTTGGATCTACAACATTAGGATTACCTCTAGTAGTATCATATGCCTGTTGCTGAGATATGCTTATTTCCCGTTGTGTTTTGGGTGTTGGTGTTTTTCCTTTCTTAGCCATTGTATCTTTCTTTAGTAATACCTACACGATCAGCAGGTACTAAGTGGGTTGAACAAATGATAGAAACACTTGTACCAAAGTTTGCTAGGCCTGGATTTAATGGGTTGGATTCATTTGGATAATCTGGATCTTTACCTACAAACAGCTGATTGTCTACTACATTATGGACTTCAAAATATAGTTCTTGATACAAGAAGATATCACCTACCTCCAATACTAAATTAGCATCCACTAGATCATCCCTAAAGAATCTAAAATTGACCTGACGATTATAATCAGGACCCATATCAGATTCATTGTATGCTGGTTCTGGTCTTTCAATCAGACAGTTAACTAGGGTTGGGCCTTCATAATACTTTTCTTCAGCGGCCTCTCCATATATATTAACATTTGTTTCCTCTAACCTAAATTTATAGACAGCACATTGTTGGGTAATAACATCTCCTAACAACTCACGGTTGATTTTTCTAAACATTGAAATGTCACGAGATGAGCCAAATATAGCCATATGGTTTTATTATACGTATGTATTACTTGCTTAGAGGGAATACTTTTTGAACCATTATAACATGTGACTGATTAGTTATATTATATCCGTATATAAAATTTAGATGTTGTTTAAGTTGAATACCTATATGGGGCATAACTGTAAAATCTCCTAAAGGAGATGCTCCAAATCCACCACCTAATACTAAACCAAAAGGTTGTTTATATTCAGTTTTAGTTACAGTATTAGTAATAGTAGTAAATACTGAGTCTGTTCTAAAGATATATTTAGGGAATTTTGGAGTATAATTTAGTTCTGTAGATAATAATTCTCCTTTAACTACAGCTGATAGAGTACCTTCTATAAGTGTATCCTTGTACTCTTGGGTAAAATAAGCTGTGTCACAAGGTATATTAGATATAGGTTTTGATGTATCAATTTTTATAGTTCCTCCTTTAGTTATTGTAGGTTTTCTTTCCAGAAGAACAGTGTCTATACGCGTTTTAGTTAGGGTCACGGTATCTGTTGTGACGGTACATGGGTCTGCTGGATTACACCCTTTAAACGTGGAACCTATAAATATTCCTAATATGATCGCTAATACAAGAGATATAGTTATGTGAGAATTTTTCATTTAATCGTTATAATTTTTATAAATTTCTAAAATTGGGGGAACAATAGGATGTCTATGATTTTGTTTTAATGTAAATATTCTAAAACCTTTAACATTTGCCTCTACTGTACTTAAAAATCCAAAACCAGATTCTTTTTTACTTTTTAAGTCAATTTGGGATACGTCTCCACATATTACCATTTTAGAGTTCATACCTAAACGACCAATGACCATTTCCATTTGAGTGTGGGTCACGTTTTGTGCTTCATCAACAATGACAAAAGTATCAACTAATGTTCTTCCTCTCATAAAAGCAAAAGGCAAGATTTCGATAACACCTTCTTCTAATAATTTATTTATTTTTTCTTTATTATACAACATATAAAGATTTGCATAAATTGGTGCTAACCAAGGATCTAATTTGTCTTTCATATTTCCTGGTAGGAAACCTATTTCTTCTTTAGCTACTGTAGGTCTTGTGATAACAATTTTCTCGATATCTCTTTTAAATAACATATCTAAAGCTACCTGGCATGCCACTAAAGTTTTTCCTGAACCTGCTTGACCTCTTAATACTGTTATAGGATTATCTATAATAATATCTTTGGCTTGTTTTTGTTCTTCGTTAAGTTGAATATTAAACTTGATTGGACCTTTTGGTTTTCTCTTTGGGGGTTGATTGTCTGTAACTTCCATTGTTTTATTATATATATGGTATTAAATAAAATAGAAAAAAGAAAGAGCCACTTTTGGTGGCTCTTCTTCTTGTTGGTTTTGTATCTATTAGATAGTGTTCAATCCACTAACATAGATTTTTCCGTAAAATTCCGGACGAACCATTTTCTTCGCGTATCTAGTCAATAGACCTTTTCTTGGTACGAAAGTATCTGGGTCATATACCAATGGAGTCATGATCAATGGGATGTATGGGGCAAATACAGCACCTGCTTCTAGGAACTGACCACCTCTGTAACCCATTAAGATCACATTCTCGTTCATATATGGGTTTTTGTAAACGTCATAGCGGTTGTTTAACTGACCAGCTTTCTGAATACCAAACGCATATTTAGCTTTAGCAGCATCCCCGTCTGAAGTAGAAGCAAATCCTGGGATTGATTCTAAAACAGTAGCTACACTTGGAGACAAGATCATGAAGTTAGCACCTCCACGTAGAGTTTTCTGGTGGATCAAGTTGCTTAATTTCTGCATTTTAGTTCCTAAAGTTTGGAACCATTGACCTTGTGAGTTGTAGTAACCTAAGTTGGTGTTGGTGAAACCAGTATTGCTTAAAGCTTTGTTGTTTTCAGCAGTCCAGTATTCAGTACCAGCAGCAGCTGAGTCAATCAACATGTCTAGGATCTCTAAGTCAATTTCAAGAGCAATATACTCACTCATGATAGAGGTAAGTTCTGCTTCTGCATCTAGAGCATGGTAAGCGTTCAAGTCTTGAGCGAACTCAGGAGTCCAAACAGCTTTCAGTTTTCTAGTTTTAGCTACGATAGCATCTGATTTCAACTTAACGTTGATTTCTGGGATGTTGATAGTAGTGTTATTTGAGTTAAGATCAGTATTACCTTGTTCAAAGTCACCTCTCTTGTTATCTACTGGTTGTAGAGTAAATGTTACAGTAACATTACTAGTTGGAGTAGATAAGTTGTCAGGAGCTACAAACATTAAGTTTGAACCAGTAACTTTAGTAAAGGCAGGTAGAATATCTGAAGGTAAAATACCTGAACCTGAGATATAGAAACCACGGATTGCTTCTGCGTCATAGTTTGAACCAAGACCAGTAAGAGCGATTTGGTAAGTAGAGAAATTAGCTACAGAAGCTGAGTAAGCTCCGTCAGCATTGAAATCTCTAAACCAGTCAGCTGATGAAGTTGAAGCAATAGCTACAACTGAAGAGGTGTTGTTGATTGAGTAACCAAAACGACCTGCTCCATATAAACCACCAGTGTTAGTGTTACCAAATGGAGTGTTTCCACCTTGGTCACCATACATTGAATCACCGATGTTGAATGGAGTTTTGTTAGCACCACCTGCTCCACCATACTGGAAGTCAAGGTAGAATACTAGACCAGAAGGTAAATTCATAGGTTGTACAGAAACAAATTCTTTAGAAGAAATTTGACCGAACACCTTTCTTACCAATGGAAGAGCAATTCCAGCCCATTGTTCACCAGTACCTGGGGAAGGAGCAAAGGTTGCAGTACCACCAGTTTGTGAGGTTTCATTTAGAAGCTGTTTTGCTTGGTTTTCAAGGATCATTGCCATGTTGTTTTTGTCAGCTTCTGAGGCAAGTCCTTCAAGTAGACCAGTTTTGGCCCACTTACGTGCTAGTCTTTCAGCGTCATTTTGAATGACTTTGTAAGAATTAGCACTCTCTAGTAGGGATTGTAATTGTGACATACTGTTGAGTTTTGTTTGTTTAAAAATTAAAATTAAATTCCGGCGATTTTCTTAAATCTAGCTACCATTGTAGGATCTAAAATAGGATTAGATTGAGATACTTTAGGAGCAACACCAGCTGATTTAGAAGCAAAGTTTAGATTTTCTTTGATTGGAGCTTTTTTAGGCTTCAAATTCTCAGATAATGATTCGTAAACTAGTTTTACTTCTTTTACATTGGTAGCTTTGTCCATAGAACTCAATACTTTTACTTTTTGAGATTCAGTCAACGCGCTAGCTTTGAAAATCTTGTTTGTGTAAAGCAACTTAGCATTTAGAAGATTAATTTCGTTAATGTCCTGAGTAAGTTTCTGGATAGTAGCGTATGCTTCTTCTAGTTCTTCTTTCATTTCATCTTTTTCTTCTTCCATGTCTTTTTTAGCTTCTGTTTTCATGTCTTTATCATGATAAGCTTCAGCCATGAGTTCGTCAAGGTCAACTTCTTCGTCTTCCATTTCTTCACTCTCGTCTTCCATGCTCTCACCAGCTTCTAATTCACCAGCTTGAACCATGTCTGCGATAACTCCTTCGATGAATTTTTTCAAGTCTTCATCAGTCATGTTTTCCAAATCTAAAGTTTCAGCTTCCATGTCTTCATCAGACATTTCTTCTTCTTCAGATTCTTCTTCATCACCTTCAGCCTCGTTTAAGCTTTCTTCAGTTGATTCTTCCTCATCTAAACCTTCAAGTTCAGCTAGGAGTTCATCTAAATTAAGCTCTTCTTCATCAAGTTCTACTTCGTCAAGGTCTTTAGAGTCCATTTCTTCCTCCATGTTTTTCATGTCATAAGTCTCTTTCATGTTATCCATGTCGTAAGCTTCCTCCATATTGTCTTCATCTTCCATTTCCTGGATTTTGGCGGCAAACATAGATTTAAGCTGAGGGGTGAAAGCTTCTTCTAAAGCGGCCTTGGCGTTTGCGATAGCAGTTTCTTTAACCGCCTTTGCATCAGCAATAGCTTCTTTTAGTAGTTTTCTGTCCATAATTAAATTGTTTTTGGAAATACGTTTATTGGGAAACGTAATAAAATTATTACTTATTAAATGCTATATAATGGATAGCATATTGGTCTAGGATATGTATGTATGGAGAAATTCAAAGTCAAAAAAA
>B570J29032_109957569_pt1 | contig 10148 bp, 8 predicted proteins | sample LakMenEpi16Nov12_FD_29032 | JGI IMG/M metagenome (IMG submission 29032)
TTCAGTCATACTGATACTTATAAAATAGTCAGATCTTAACTTAATAACGTTTTATATAATTATCTTAGCATTTTGTGTATCTTTGTCCTTTTTTAAAAAACTCTTTACAAATAGTTTTCTTTTATTGTTAAGCTGTGCGAACACTTTTAAAAAGTATCTGTATCCTATATCAAATAGTGTTTTAAATAATTATATGAGCGAACAAAAAAACGATAGTTTAACCAAAATAAATTTTTTTAACAAATTTAAACGCTCTATAAATCATTCACGAGTGTTGGTAAGTGGAAATTCGAGTAATTATAGTGAGGGTGTTGTGTTGTTTTTTATTGACAATTACTATAATTTTAATTTACAAGTTACAAATATTTTTGTGATATTAAACTCTAATTTCAAAGTTTATTTTACTTCCCTTTTAGATATATTTAAAAGAACTTTTGGTGATGGTTTTTTATATCTCAGAGGTCTTTTTATTTTGTTTTTTATTGACGCTTGTCTAACCGATGATGAACCTATTTGGGAACCTGTTGAATGAAGTTTAGTTCAGTCTTGAATTATGTTTATTTTCGCCTTTGCTTGAATAGCTGAAAATTTAATTTCTAGTCGATATGGTAGTTATACGGGTCGTGATAAGAGAATTTGATTTGCTTGGTATAAATTCTTCTGAATTATAGAAGGTCTTTATATTATTTCTTTAGGAGCAACTTGTGTTTTTGTAATGGTTCCCTTTTACTACGAATTAACCTATACTACCTCATTTGTCGTTTCTTGATGAACGTGATATTCAAGAATATTTTTTTTTAAATTTGTTAGCATGTATACTATTATACTTTTGTTAGCTTATTTACTTCAAATTAATATTAGGTGATTTAATTGAAAAAAATCTATGTTTATAATTATTGTAATTAATTTATTTCTTGCGTATCTATTATATGTTCATTTTTTTATGAGCTTTTTTGGGTATTTTACAGACGTTAATTGATATCATAAGACGCGACTTGTTGATTATGTTCAATTGAGTCACGAACCTAATAAATGATCGTGGGGTAATTCAAAAAGAGATCATTTTTCTTATCATAAAACAAGTACAGTTTTTTGGTTTAAAAACGATGGTCCCTTTGCTGCTTCATTTTTTTTTATCCATTTATTTCTTTTTTTAACCCTTTTTTTAATTTTTATATATTGAGTCACTTTAATTAGAAAGGTATATGCTGTTCAAGAAGTAACATATACGTACACGACTTATTGTGTATCGGCTTTGAAGCAATTTTTCTATTTTTTCTTCTTTTTCTATTTTTTAGTCTTTTTGAGCTTTGTCTTTAATTATTGAAGAACTCCGATTGAGTATTTTTGAATTTTAAATTCTAAATCGTGATTTTCTAACTTTACTCTTATTATTTACGATTATTTAAATTTTTTAGTCGATATTATTTGATTTTTTTAATTTGTTTTGTTATTTATTAAAGCTGCTAAAGTCATCGCTTTCGGTATTACCTTTTTACCAATTGCAGGTTGCGCTATCGCCACCGGTTTAATTTTCGCCGCTTTAGTTAAAGGGATATCGTACTCCCCAGAACAAGAAGAAGTTTTATTCAATTATTCTACCTTAGGTTTTGCTTTCGTTGAAACCTTCGCCTTTATGTTATTTGCTGTAACAGCTTTAATTTATACTTTTTAATCTCGTTTAATCTTTGAGATTTTAGAAAAACGTTTATAGGGAACATGAGTAATCCGTGTATTAATAGATGAGGTATTAACACCTTTTGATATAAATTTTGATATTCTGATGTTCGATATTCAGAAAATTTAAAGCAAGATTCAGTCATACTAAAACTAATAAATATCTACATGTTTTATGGGGTTAATTGTCAGCATAACATATTTTTTACTAGTTATTGATATTTATCCAAAAACATTAGTTTAAACTTTCCAAGTTATTTTAGATTTTTCGATTATAAGAATAAAACACTAGGTTTAAAGTCTTCATACCGTTTAAGACAGAGAACGAATGATATTTATCCAATGAGAGTTTGATTACTCCGTTATGATAAATGAATTTTGATAAATTTTTATTGATTTCAACCGATGAAAAAAAAATACAACCCAACTAATAGTAAGTTTAAGACATCTACAGATGTTTTCAACTTGATTGGATCGTCTCAATTTACTACTAATTCTATTAAGAAAATAAAAACACTTTATAGTTTATCTTTTTTCAAAACATTTTTAAATCGAACTTATTATAATTTCTAGAGTTATCTTTATTTGTTATTTTTGAAATCTTTTTATAATTATTTATAAATTGGTCGTTGTTAGAGTCAGAAAATTCGTTAAAAATTTATTCGAATGTACAAAATAATTATATCGATTACAACTTATTCATAAACTTTAATAACACTGATCTAGTCGATAACCCTATAAATGTTAATGATAAGTTACTCTCAAATGGGGTTATATTTGATGACTTCAGAGAAATCGATGCCAATCTCCCTCAGGAGAATTTTATAGTTGAAAATTTTTTATTTCTTCGTCAATCTACAATTACTTCATTTTTCTCCGTTAACTTAGTCGATATGCCACTCTGTTTTAAAAAAAGTAAATCACTATATTCAAAGACATTTGAGTTACCTTTACTTAAATTTATTAACTTAATTATGCGAAGAGGTTTCAGGGAAAAAGTTTTAAAAAGTTTAACTTTAAGTTTTTCCACTTTTTTTAAAAAATATTTCAATAATTTCGACTTAAATTTAAATCGCTGATTATCTATTTTTACATTTCTAAGTACTACCTGCACTAGTATTGATTCAGTTGATTTTTGTTGATCAAATTCGTTACTTTGTAAACCCATCACATTAAACTCGCGGCACTCTTTATCAGAAGCAGGATATACTTTTAATAACTCATTTTCATTTAAAAACAACTTGTTCAGTAAACTTTCTGAGTATAACCCACTCTTTAGTTTTTATATTCGTAAGGTGGATAAAAGTATTCGTAAAAATTCGCGAGGAAAGTCGGGTAAGTATACTATTATTTGAAAATATGTCCCCCTTTATAAACGACTTTATGTTACTATGCGATGGTTTTTAAAAGATTTAAAGTTCCAGAAGTTAAAAACGTTTGATGAACGTTTATTTAAAACACTTGAAGTTTTTTTTCTATCACCTAATCTTAGTTTTATATCTAAGTTAAGAAAGTTCACTCATTTTTTTGTTTTTCAAAATCATAAAAAAACTCTTTTAAAGACGTTGAAATCGACTTCTTAATCTTTTGTTGTGGTATGGTAAGCATAAAATTTCAAACTTTAAAACTGTATATAAAAGACATAACTACAATTGTAATGTTTTTACCCGAACATTAGCTTTTTCCGTTTTACGTAACGGGAGTATTACTAAAAACACATCACCTTTATATATACCAAGTGGGTGAGATTTTTTAATATTAAAACCAATTAAAGGTTTTTTAGACCGGTTTTTAATTTATCTTTACAATGGTGTATATTTTTTTAAAATAACCTGACCGACTTTTTACTTAACTTGATTCTTTGACAATCAAACGAATGTTTTAACATTCTATAATAACTACCTTTCTAGTTTTTTTAAACTTTATTTTAAACTTTTGACTAATTTGTTTTATAGTTTTTCGAAATTATTTTTTACAAAATTAAAGTTTAAAGGTAAAGGTTATTACATTTATAAAAATTTTCGTAATACAATCACATCACAGTTTGGTCATTCTCACCGAATATACATATATTCTTTTTTTGTTTCAGTCAAATTTTTAACTAAAACGACCGTTTTCTTGTTTGGTTCTTCCAAGCAAGATATATTGAGTATTGGTTTTAAAGTAAAAAATTCAAAACCAATTAATATTTTTACAGGTCGTGGGGTTCGATTCTCACGTCAAGTAGTTTATAAAAAAACCGGTAAAGTTAGTTCTTATCGGTAATTGTGTATTAGAGGTGGTATTAGAATTTATAACACAACTTTTCAGACGTATTTTAAAAATAGTTTTATCCTACATCTCGTGACAAAGTCATGAGATGTTAGTAAACCCCTTACTCAATATTATTATAGTCATATTATCTTCTATATTTTTAATTAGTATTATACTATAAAATTTAAGTTTAATTTATTAAATCATCATTTACGATGTTTTAGGGGTGTGTGTTTATGCCCTCCCAATTTAACTAGTCCATAGTATTTGATATATTTTAGTTTACACTAGTAAACCTTTGTTTGGGAGATTTTGAAATATTTTTTGCAGCAACCTCTGTCACAATTTTAGGTTTTATAGTCTATAATGTTATAAATTGTTTTTCTTTCCGTGAGTTACTTAAACGATTCGGATTTTTAAAAATATCCAGACGAGATTTTTATGAATGTGGTTTTAAACCTGTTACCCAAAAACCAGTACGTTTACCAATACAATTTTTATTAATTTGCGTCTTCTTCTTACTTTATGATATCGAATTGATTTTTTTATTTCCCTTTGTCTCTGGAGTAACTTTTATAGGTTTTTACGATTCACTTATTATATTTCTATTCTTTACGGCATTATTTTTTAGTTTAATCTTCGACTTCAATCGTCACGCTATGGTATGACAATATTAGTATTAAGCGCTTAAGGTAAATACGTTTCAACGTATGTTAGAAGGTAGATATTTCCGCCGAGTACAATGAGGTTATCACCCAATTTTTCAAAATATTGATGCAGTAACTAACTGAGGTTGAAATTTAGTTTCTCTATCAGGTGTTATTTTCTCCTATCTAAATTTTTTTGTAAATAGGTTACTTATTCCATTTTCAAGTGTAACTTCAATTATTGGTTTCATGTTGTTAATGACTATTATGATGCAGTTGTTATCGGGTTTTTTTTTAGGTTGATATTACATTCCCGAACCTGGATTAGTAATTGAAATGCGTGAAGAAATGTTTAATGATACTCGATTTGGTGCCGAAGTATTTTACATGCATGTTAGGGGAGTTGATACTATTTTCGTATTATCTTACATGCATATTTTAAAAAAAATTTACTTAAAAAATTATGTAAGTTCTGAATCTGAAGGTTGATTATTAGGGGGTTATGCTTTTTTTTGATTTCACTATATCGTTGCTTTAGGTATTTCATTAAGTGCTACCCATCTAAGTGATTTAACTTTAACAATTATCGCCAATATTTTCTGATCTGTATTAAATTTTACATATAAAACATATTATATTATTTTTACCAATAAACATTTAAATACAGATCAATTAACTAGATTAATGGTTTTACATTATTTTACACCATGATACTACTTATACCTAGTCAAATTACATGTTTTATTTTGTCACGAATCTTGAGATTCTGATAGTGGTGAAAATGTTTATGAAGATAAATCAGGTACTTATGTTTCTTGATTCTATGACGCTTTCTTAAAGGAAATTCAAGATGCTTGATATTGAACCATGTTTGTATTTGTATATTTCTGATTACACCACTTTAATCCCAGTACTGTAAATTATTTTTTCTTCGAAAGATGAAATATCTCTGAATTAGATGAAATTAGATTTTACGGAGTTGCACCTCACTGATATTTTAGACCTTTAATGGGTTTATTAGTTGTTTCTCCATCTCATTATGAAGGTTTAATGTGAATGGGTTTATGATTCGTTTTATTAGCCGCTTTACCAATAATTTATAACTTTTATAACGTAAATAATAACTATTTACCAATAATTCCAATGCAAAGCTCTTTATTACAAACTTCATGTTTTATGTTGTTCATGTTATCAATGTATTGTACTGCAAGTATGTTACCTTGTGGTCGTTATTACTATGCTCCAGAAGGAGGTTATGTAGGTAACCCATGAGTAAAATTTTCTTACCAGTATGCTTATCTTTATATGGCTTGAATTCTACACCATTTAGATACCATTGAACATTATGGATTCCAATTTGCTCAAACTTTTGCTCGTAAATGTTTTGGTATTTATGATAAGACAAAACTAATTTTTAAATATAAATTCTATACCTTCACTAGTTTCAAAAATTTTGAAGATCCAGACATTACTTATAACCTAACATTTAAAAACAATAATTATAACATTGCTTTAATTAGCTCCGTTAAAAGAATGTCAAGATAGTAGTAGTTTATTTATAAAACGTAACTAATATACTTTATTAGTTTTGTTAGAGGAGTTTTAATTAACCAACCTCTCTACTATTTTATAATTTATAGAAATTTTTTATTCTCGATTGTTAATTTAAAGTTTTGAAGATCAAACTTATTAAATGATTTAATCTTACGTTTTTTAGAGAAAACTTTATTCCTTAAAAATTATTATATACTCAATGATTTAATTTGACAGGATGGTTTTTTAATTGATTTTTTGCAAAAAAAAGTTGTCGATAAGTGAATTAGAAAGTTTTTAGTATACTCAGCTTATCTATTCAACGAACGTTTAGTTTTTGACTACGTAGTACGGTTTTACATAGATTTAGTTATATGACCAGGTCATAAGTTTAACATTTTTGAATTTAGCAACGTCTCTTCAACTTTGTTAATCACCTTGTTTTTATTAATATCGATTTTTTTATTACTCACCTTAATGTATTTAAGTTTTTTAATATTTTAACTAGTCACTTGACTTTATCTACAACTTTATCTTAATTCTATAAGTCTCTCTGACATTTAAATATTTGTTTAAAATGAGTGAAAGTGGTTTAATTATAGCATTGTTTACTATCTTGTTTACATTATTCGTTGTTCTAACCGAACGTAAATTATTAGCGTACGCGATGCGGCGCATGGGACCTACTTTAATGGGTCGAAATGGATCTTTTCAAATTGTTTTAGATCTTGTAAAATTATTAACAAAAGAAACCTTTTTAATACCTCGACCTACGACGGCCTTAGCTCCAGTTTTTTTAGCTTTATTATATTCTTGTCAGTTAATGTTTTCTCAAAATTTTATTTGAGGACCTTCTATGTTTATTTTTGAAAATGTTGATTCAATGATTTTATATCACCTAATCTTAGTTCTTTTTGGTAATATTTTTTTCGTCATTTTAGGTCTTTTAAGTCAATCTCGTTACGCTATTATAGGGACCGCAAGAGCTTTAGTTCATGTCATTTCGTTAGATATTTTTGTAACTATCATATACTCATTATTAGTTTTTAGTTCACAATCGGCTAATTTCCATGACTTTGTTTTAGTTCAAAATATTTATTGATTTTTATTTTTATATAGTCCAGCTGCATCCGGTTTTTTAATACTCTTTTTATTAGAATCTAAACGTACACCTTTCGATCATGCTGAAACTGAAGCTGAAGTTATAGCAGGGTATGCTACCGAGTATAGTGGAGGTATGCTTTTGATGATTTATTTAGCAGAATATCTTCACTTAATAATAGCCTCTATTCATTTTGTATTATTCTTTTTCGGGGGTTGGTTTGCTTTAGAGTATCTTTGATTTTTACCACCCGTATTTGTATCAACACACGATACTTTTTATTGATTTGAGTTATTTAATAATATTACTAGAGTGTAATGATCTCCATTTTTACTTTGTAGATTCTTTTTTTGTTTTATATGATCACCTACTTATATGATATATATATCTACTACAATATTACTAATGAGTAAATAATATTTGTTTAATTCTATCTTTTAATTTATCTTGACTCAATTATACTATCATATTAGTAATTATTTATTTTGGGTTAAATATCTTTGAAAATATATTCACAGGTTATGGGTTATTTTTTGATTTAACAACTCGTTTAAATACTAATGATAGTTTGTTAAATTTATTTTGTTTTTTTTGAACCAGTTTTTTATACCTTCCTATGTTTTTTTTCTTAAATCTAACTTTAATTTTTAATTATTACAGAAATATAGGCACATTGTTTAGCATTATTCTATTTTCTTATAGTTTTGAAACTTCAGACTTTTTGGTATTAAATTTAAATAGTACTAACCTTGACTTAAACTTATCTGATATAAACATGTTACTGAATAATAATTTAAATAAATATCATCCTTATATTTTTTATTTTAGTGCTATTTTATTTTTTTTAGGCTTTACCAAACTTCAATACTTCATTACACCCAAAGTCAATTTATTTAGTTCAAGTTTTTTGATTTCAAACTTTAATAATACTATAATTCAAACACTTTTTATCAACTCGTTAGCTTTATTTTTAGGATCTTATTGAGCTTTACAAGAAGGTACGTGAGGCGGGTGATGAAATTGAGACCCGTCAGAAGTTTTCGGACTTCTTTTTTTTATTTTTTCAGCCCTTTTTATCCACTCTAAAGTTCGTTATAATAATATTTTTAAACTTTCTATTAGGTTTATATTATCTTCGTTAATAATTACTCTAAGCTATTTTTTAATTCAATTAAATTTTGATCTTGTATCGCATAATTTTGGTACTAAATTTTTTTATTTTTTTAATAATAATCTTTTCCTAATAGAATTTAGTTTATTCTGCACTCTTTTTGTTGTGTGAACCCTTTTAAATTTTTTTGGATTATTGAACGATACGTCTATAATCCTTCAACGTTTAAGTATTTCAAGATCAGCAGTTCCTTTAAATTTTACAGTAGTTATTATATATATATTTGTTTCGTTATTAGTCGTTTTTAGTTTTCTACCTCTTTTTACGTACTTCTTGTGATATGATGTAACGACGAATTATTATAGTTTGGTAACTTATTTTAATTATATTTTTTTAAGTTTTATTTTATTAATTACAGCAGTTTACAAAGTCTCGAATCTTAATAAGCTAGTGTTAGTAATACCCTTATATTTTTTCAACTCTGATTCATTTTTACCTTATTTAACTTTTTTTACCCAGTGATTTGGTCGTACATTGAATTATATACATATACTACTTTCTACGTTTTTATTGATAAATTTTTTATCGTTATCCACAGATATAATATATTTTAATACTCAGTCGGAGTTTACCAGCCACTTCTACCATAATCAATTACTTGATAATTTTAATAGTTATTTAAGCTGTAACAATTTTTTTATTGAATACGTTTCTATTTACTCAAATAACTCCCTGTCTTTTTATTTCGATTGAAATATTTTTTACATTTCAAACTCTTTAATAGGTAAACCTTCATTTTTATTATTTTCAAGTGTGGGACTTACTAATATTTATAGTATTAATTCTAATTGAATTTCAACCTATTCTATAATTGAAAACTGTTTATTAGCAAACTTATACGATAATTTTTTATTTCTTTCCCTTATAATAATATTTTTTTTTACCTACACAGTTTTTAAAAAAATCAAATACTAATTCAATAACCTGGTTTAATTTATTAAAAACACTAAACAGTATCAACTTGTTTAGAGTTCACGGTTTTACTCCCGTGGGTTATTGTTTGTTATTTAAACAACTATTTAATTGATTAAAGTATAAAACTCTCCCCTCGTCTGTTTTATTTAAAAACAGACTTTTTATTGAGCGTGATTCAAAACACCGGCGAATTATGAGTAGTTGAGGTTTGACGTTCAGAAACTCTAAATGAACCAATTATTCCTTATCCAATGTTAGCACTCATTCCATCACATCATTTTTTAAATTTTTAAAAAATTTAACTATAATAATCTTTTTCGGACTTGCAGTTCAATCACACTTTAATTTTTATGATATGGAGTTAAGTTTTAACTCATTTTCGTATTTTTTATGGGCAGTTAAAGCTCAGACGTCTCATATAATGTTTGCTTCATTTTGATGTGTTTATCAAATTACTAATAATCTCTTTAACGTACTCTTTTATAGATATTTAACTACACTATTTCAAGGACCTTTGACAACAAATTTAAAACAAGACCTAACTAATTTTGAGTTAAATAGTACTAACTCTAACTTAACGGACAATCATGTTAGTGTTATTATGAAGAATACTATACTCCATGCAGGTAATGATAAATCTTTAAACTCATTAACTGATTTATTTGATAATAAAAGTTCGAATACAGCTGACATTCTTATATTACTTAAACGATTATATTCTTTAACCAATTTAATAACTTTATATAGGAATGACGGTGTCGATTTTTCAATATTTACACATCAAAATACTGTAACACCTCTAAAAAAAAAAAATTTATATCTGGGCGATTTACATATGTTACAACCCCAA
>B570J29032_109957565_pt1 | contig 10139 bp, 8 predicted proteins | sample LakMenEpi16Nov12_FD_29032 | JGI IMG/M metagenome (IMG submission 29032)
CACGAAAACGCAACCAGCCGTCCTCCACCTGATGCAACGAGTGAAGAAACTAATCCACATTCGGCACACAGAGTTAAACCATAACTAGCATTTTCTACATTGCACCCTGTGACAATGCGCCCATCATCGACGAGAGCGGCAACACCCACCGGAAACTTTGAATAAGGAACGTAAGCTTTCTTCATTGCACCAAGTGCCTCGGTACGAAGGGCATCCCAATCAATATTCATGCGTGCTAACCGCCTCCACGTTTATAGGCAATTCCATCTGCTGCTGGCGCTCGAACTTTGCCAACAAAACCAGAGACAGCAATGATTGTTGCAACATAAGGAGCCATCAACATAAATTCTGATGGGATTGGTGTGCCAGTAATAGTAAGCAAGCCTTGCAAGTTATCTGCAAAGCCAAAGATGAGCGCAGCAGCTACAGCTCCGAGCGGGCTCCAGCGACCAAAGATGAGCGCAGCGAGTGCAATAAATCCCTTGCCTGCAGTCATCTCTTTGCTGAATGCACCCACTGCACCGAGTGTGAAGAATGCACCGCCTAAACCTGCAACAGCACCTGCGATTAGAACGTTACGGAAACGAATTTTATTAACGTCAATTCCCACCGATTCAGCAGCAGTTGGGTGTTCACCAACGGCGCGAGTACGTAATCCCCACTTAGATTTAAAGAGTGCAATATGAATGACGATGACTGCCACATACATCAAATAGACAATGATGCTCTGTGCAAAAAGAGTAGGCCCGATTACAGGAATCTTCGAGAGTATGGGAATCTCAATGGGAGCAAAAGTTCCACCCGAGTTCCATGTTGATTGATATGGAATCAGCAATTTCTTGTAGAGGAAGCCGGTGAGTCCGATCACGAGAACATTGAGGACGAAGCCCAGAACCACCTGATCGATTCCATACTTAATCGCAAAGACAGCAAGCAGCCAAGCAATTGCCATACCGGCAAAGGGAGCGATGATGAGCCCAGCAATCTTATTTTGGGCCAAGGATGCAACAACACCTGACATAAATGCACCCGCAAGTAGCTGTCCTTCGATTGCAATATTGATGACACCTGAACGCTCCGAGAGCACGCCTGCCATTGCACCGAAAATCAAAGGGACTGAAAGGAAAAGTGCCCCTTGCAAAAGTCCAGTAAATGGAATGAATTTTCCGGCAGCTGCCCAGCAGAGAAATGACATAAGAAAGGATGCGCCAAAGAGTGCGCTTGCGGCGCGATTAGTCTTTCGCGCACGAAACTGCATCACTGCAATACCAACAGCTAGCAACGCAATCACTGCAAAGAAGAGTCCACCAGTCTTTGAATTTACAATAATTTCTTTTGTGATTACCCATTCATTACCTAGAACAAAACTATAAGTAACAGGCTGCCCTGTCTTTGGAAGTAACCCAAAAATGGCGAGTGCAAAGGCTCCAAGGCTTGCCATGGTGATAATTCCACGTCTCTGACGGCGTTCTGGCGCAGAGAGTGCGCGTACTTCAACAGTGCTCATCAGCCATTCCATCCCTTCGAAGCAACGGTTTGGCCCGCATCTACGTTCTTAAGGCGGAAGAGAGCTTTAATGAGTGCAGGTGCTGCGATAAAGAGAACAACGAGAGCCTGAATAACTAGGACTAAGTCGAGTGGCGTATCTGTACTTGCCTGCATTGTTAATCCACCTGCACGGAGTGCACCGAAAAGCAGCGCAGCAAAGACAGTGCCAATTGCAGTAGCACGACCGAGTAGTGCAACAGTGATTGCATCAAAACCAAAAGTTCCACCCACACCTGAAGTCATTGCAAATTCTGAACCAAGAATCTGAACTGCTCCTCCAAGGCCAGCGAGAGCGCCTGCAATGAACATGACTGAAGTTGTTACGCGAGCTACTGAAATACCTGCAGTGCGCGATGCGGCAGCGCTTGCACCCACTGCGCGGAATCTAAAGCCCCAGGTGCTGCGGGCCAAGAGCCACCAGATTGCACCTGCTGCAAGTAAGGCGATGATGAAACCAAAATTGGCGCGTAGTTCTGGACCAAAGAGATGTGGCAAGCGCGCGTTCTCGCTTACTTCTGGCGCTAGTGGATCTTGTCTGCCTGGACGTAAGAAAGCAGTTGTACTGAGCAACCAGAGTAAGAAATATCCTGCAACATAGTTGAGCATGATTGTCACGATAACTTCATGAGCTCCAGTACGAGCCTTAAGGAATCCAACAAAGCCGCCGTACAAGCCCGCAAAGAGCATCGCTACAAGAATTGCAACAATGGCGTGAAGAACAATGGGAAGTTCGAATGTAAACCCAATCCAACTCGCACCGATTGCACCTGCGATAAATTGTCCTTGGGCACCAATGTTGAAGAGTCCTGCACGGAAAGCAAGTGCAACAGATAAACCTGTAAGGATTAACGGAGATGCGGCAACAAGGGTTTCAGAGAGTGGATAGAAACCTTGAAAGAAATTTCCTTCTGCAAGTTGTGGATCATAGATAGATCCACGAAAGAGCGCCCAATATGCACCAGCTGCTGTGGAGAAACCTTTACTTATCATCGATAAAGGTTGGTTCTTTAATTCCAATACTTTTGAATCAGAGAGCGCAACAAGTAATCCGCTGGCAAAGAGCGCCATTGCAAATGAGAGAGCAGGGAGAATCAGTTTCTTTAACTTCATGGATGTACTCCCGCCATCAGAAGGCCTAAATCCTCGCGTGATGTAGTTGCGGGAACAATCGCAATAAATTCGCCTCGATACATCACAGCGATTCTATCTGCGAGAGCAGAAACTTCATCAAGTTCAGTACTAAAGAGAAGAACTGCTCTACCTCCATCGCGCTCGGCGATGATGCGCTCATGTACAAATTCAATAGAACCTACATCAAGTCCACGTGTTGGTTGTGAGGCAACTACCAGCTTTACAGGGCGCGATAGCTCTCGCGCAAGTACCACTTTCTGTTTGTTGCCACCAGATAACGATGACGCACTGTCCTTAGCTGACTGAGTACGAATATCAAATTCTGCAACGCGTTTTTTAGCTTCTTCTGAAACAACGCTCTTAGAAATGACTGGGCCTTTTGCATAAGGAGGTAAGTCGTGAAGATCAAGGATGAGGTTCTCTTCAATACTAAAGGATCCAATAAGGCCATCTTCTTCGCGTGATTCTGGGACAAAGGCTATTCCTGAATGTAACGCCTCGCGGACAGATGATTTGGTGATATCAACGCCATCAAGTGAGATAGAGCCACGCACGTGCTCTTGCAATCCCACAATGGCCTCCGCTAATTCGGATTGGCCATTTCCTTGCACTCCTGCGACTGCGAGTATTTCTCCGGTACGTAGTTCAAAAGAGACATCTTTAACAAGTGCGCGTCCTGTGTGATCTGAAATGCTGAGATTCTTGACATCGAGCATCACTTTGCCTAATTGCGGAGGATTCTTATCTACATCGAGTGAGACCGGACGACCAACCATGAGAGAGGCAAGTTCTTCCTGTGAAGCAGTTGGTGATGCTGTTCCGACAACTTTGCCACGACGAATAATGGTTATCTTGTCAGCTGCTTCTTTTACCTCGCGAAGTTTGTGGGTGATAAAGACAATCGAGGTTCCGGTTGCCTTCAACTTCTTCATATTGCGCAGTAGCTCATCTGTTTCTTGGGGAGTCAGCACTGCAGTGGGTTCATCGAGAATCAGAACCTTTGCGTCATAAATCAGAGCGCGGATGATTTCAACTCGCTGTTGAAGTCCAACTGGAAGATTTTCTACCAGTGCGTCGGGATCGATATCAAAATTAAACTCTGCAGAGACTCGCAAAATCTCTTTTCGGGCTGCTTCCAGGTCGAGCAGGCCAGGACCCTTTGTTTTTTCATGGCCTAAGACAATGTTTTCTGCCACAGTAAATACTGGGATCAACATGAAGTGCTGATGAACCATGCCAATGCCAGCGGCGAGAGCGTCTAGCGGTGAATCAATGGTGACAACTTTTCCATCGACGCTAATTGTTCCTTCGTCGGGTGCGAGTAATCCGTAGACAATATTCATCAGCGTTGATTTACCAGCACCATTTTCACCAAGGATTGCATGAATCTCGCCATCACCTACTGCAAGATTGATGGAATCATTTGCGGTGAGTGACCCAAAGCGCTTAGTGATACCGCGCAATTCGAGAGACATGTATGTAAATCTACTAGTTTTCGCGCACTTTAGAAAGTTTATTCAAAATAAAACTGGGCTAGCACCGAAGTGCTAGCCCAGTTTTTAACTGATTGGTCAGCTAATTAATTAACTGAAACCTTTCCTTTGCGGATTTCGGCACCGAGCTTTGTAACTTCGGTACGTAGCGCTGTAGGAACCATACGGATCAAGTCATGGTAAGGAGCAAGGAAAGTTCCACCATTCTTGAGGTTACCGTTGTAGCCTGTTGAAGAGAACTTTCCAGCAGCTTGATCAGCGATAACAGCCTGTACAGATGTACCAACACCCTTAACTACAGATGTGAGAAGTACTTTTCTGTACTGAGGAGCTGCAACGAATCCATCTGTATCAACCCAAATAACAACTGACTTCTTTGAAGTCAATGAGTTACCTGCTGTTGCTCCACCAAGTCCACCAGCAACTGGGAAGATTACATCTGCACCCTGCTGCTCGAAGTTCTTAGAAATCTGAAGTGCCTTAGCTGAATCTGAGAAGCCACCGACGAATGTTCCGTCCTTCTTAGCTGTATCCCAACCAAGAACTGTGACTTTCTTGCCTTTAGCCTTGTTGTAGTGCGCAACGCCCTTTGCAAATCCATCCATGAAGATGGTAACTGGTGGAATGTTAAGTCCGCCGTATGTTGCAACCTTGCCGGTCTTTGAAACACCAGCTGCTACATAACCAGCTTGGAACGCTGATTCATTTGTCGAGAACTGAAGTGGCTTCAAGTTTGCAAACTTTGTTCCAGGGTAAACATCTCCCTTTGGACCGTGGTCTTCTCCGTCTTGATCAACGATTGCGAAGTTCACTGTTGGGTTTGCTTTAGCTCCTTCAACGATTGCACCGTTGATGAGGAATCCAACACCAATAATGATTGTGCACTTTTCGTCTACAAGCTTCTTGATATTTGGTGCGTAATCAGCATCTGTTGCTGCAGAAAGATACTTAACTGTTACGTTCTTATTTGCCTTTGCTGCTGCCTGTGCGCCTGCCCAAGCTGATGCGTTAAATGACTTGTCATCAACGCCGCCAGTATCAAGTGCTAAACATGCCTTTGTTGCTGTTGCTGCGTTTGCTGTAGGTGCAGCGACGCCGAATGCGAGTGCTGAAGCAGCGAAAACTGCTACGAGCTTTAGTGTCTTCTTCAAGGTTCCTCCAAGGAATAATTGAGTAGTTCTGTGAGGTGAGCCTAGTTGTTTGCCATGAAAATCTTCAAAAAAGATGAGTTTTTTTAGCGGTGTGGCATGTAACGGTTTGGAAAACTCTCAAGTACTAGTTGAGCGCTATGCGGGGATTTTCTCGGCGGAAGCTGCCGCGATGTTTATTGCCTCACTCATTCGCTGCAGCTCCGTGGATCGAATCGTGAATTCAATTCCCCCACCAGTAATGCCATAGCGTTTGCCGAATAGCCCTGCATCTAAATCAAGATAATCCAAAAATTGGTCACCTGCAATTGATTTAGAGATGATGTCAATGATTGCTTTATCAACTCTCTTGACCACCGTAGCTACCAAGAATCTCTTTGTCTGATTTGTAACAGCCAAATATTGATCCGGCTCGACGGTAATTAGACCTACCTTCTTGCTGTTCTTCTTTGAATTGTTTGCGACAATTACTTTGAAAACTTCAGCATTGGAGCCTTGCGTACTGAGATAAACAACATCAGCACCAGCTGAAATTACTTGACTTGCTGCCAGCGAATATGAACCTGAAACGTATTTCACAATTGGAATAACCTTCTTTTTGCTTGAAATAACTCCAGCTGCAAAACCATCCTTAAACAAATCCGCCTGATTTGTATTAGCAATCATGGCTACCTTGCCTGTCCTCGAAATCTGAGCAGCACTAAATCCGGCTAGATAAGCACCTTGGGTTTCGGCGAAGATTACTGAGCTGACATTTACTGCAGTCACGCTGGCATCATTAATTATTGCAAATTGAGTATCAGGAAATTCAAAGGCAAGTGCTTGAAGAGTTGGACCGTACCCGCCACCAACTGCAATGATCAGAGCGCAATTCTTGGCTATCAGACTACGGATTCTCTTCTCGCGATCAGCGGACGTTCCATCTGTTACTACTGCTTCAACGTTGAAGTCCAAAGTCTTACTTGCTTTCTCAAGCCCCGCTGCAGAGGCATCGTTAAAAGATTTATCTCCCCGGCCGCCGATGTCGTAGGCAATCCCAATCGTGACTGAATCCGCAGAACTTGTAGCTGGGGCAAGTACGCCCAGAACAAGCGCAACGGCAAGAACGAGGCGGAGTTTCACTAGAGAACGACTCCCAGATTCTTATATGTGGTTTCAAGAGTCTTACTAGCAACTGTGCGTGCTTTTTCAGAACCTTGATGCAAAATATCCAATAGGTGTTTTTCATCTTCAAGTAGTTCAAGTGCTCGTGCCCGAATTGGCCGCAGGTACTCGACGACAACTTCTGCTACTGCACCTTTGAAGTCGCCGTAGCCTTTGCCTTCAAAATCTTTTTCAAGCGAATCAATACTTTGGCCAGAAAGCGCTGAATGTATTGTCAGAAGGTTGCTTATGCCCGGTTTCTCGGCGAGATCGAATGTAACTTCTTTGCCCGCATCCGTAACTGCGCTCTTTATCTTCTTCAGATTCGCCTCTGGTGAGTCCATGATCTCAATAACGCCAGCGACAGCACCAGAAGATTTACTCATCTTGGCTGTCGGCTCTTGGATGTCATTAATCTTGGCAGCAGTTTTTAAAATGTAGGCCTCAGGTAGTTGAAAAGTTTGGCCATAGCGAGAGTTAAAGCGTCCGGCTAAGTCTCGAGTGAGTTCGATATGTTGACGTTGATCTTCACCAACTGGCACATAGTGCGCTTGATATAACAAGATGTCCGCAGCTTGCAGCATGGGGTATGTAAACAATCCAACGCGTGAAGAATCAGCACCAATTTTAGAAGATTTATCTTTGAACTGAATCATACGGCTCGCCTCACCAAAGCCGGTAAGGCATTCCATAATCCAACCAAGTTGGTTGTGCTGTGGAACTTGAGATTGCACAAAGAGCGTTGATTTATCAGGTGAAATACCGAGTGCAATAAGTTGTGCAGCTGAAGCTAGCGTCCTTTTACGCAAAAGCGCTGGATCAGTTTCAATTGTGAGGGCGTGCAAATCAACTATGCAATAGAAGGCATCATGGCCATCTTGGAGTTCGACCCATTGCTTTACCGCGCCAAGGTAATTACCAAGGTGAAATGAATCGCTCGTAGGTTGAATTCCAGATAAGACGCGCTTCATGGGTGCAATTCTTGCATGCCTCAGTAGTTGCGCGAGATTAATAGACGGCCAGCGCGTTTACCTTCCATATTGATGACTGTAATACGAACCCCATTGACTCCAACAATGTCGTTCACGACTGGGATGCGGCCCAAATAGTGCATAACAAAGCCACTTGCGGTCTCATAAGGACCTTCGGGTAAGTCAATCCCAGTCTCTTCGCTTAAATCTTCAAGTGAAATAAGGCCATCGACCTCAAAATCACCCGTATGTGATTCTTGTGAGACTTCTGATTCATCATTGTCATACTCATCGCGAATATCTCCGACCAGAGTTTCAACAAGGTCTTCGAGCGTCACGATTCCATCAGTTCCACCGTACTCGTCAAGGACAATAGCTAAATGCTGACGTTGCTTTCTCATCTCAGTAAGAGCAGGCAAAATTCCTTTTGTGCCAGGCAAGTACATAATGTTTCTGGCAAGTTCTTGAATCTTTGCATTTGAAGTCGCAAGACTTGAGTCAAGTAAATCGCGTACATGGATAAATCCAATTACTTCATCGGAGGATCCGCGTACAACCGGGTAACGAGAGTGAGCCTTTTCAATTGCAAGTGCGATTGCTTTACCGACGGTAAGAGAAGCATCCATGAAATCAACTTCTGTGCGAGGCACCATAACTTCATGAACCTGTCGCTCAGAAGCGTTGAAAACTTCCTCAACAATGTCGCGCTCTTCATCCGTCAATGCAGCATGACCAGCAACTAGGTCAAGCAGCTCTTCTTCAGAAATCTGCGCACGCTTTTCCTTAGGGTCAATCCCAATGAGCCTTAAAATTAAGTTTGTAGAGTGCGAAAGTATCCAGATAAAGGGACGGAAAAGATGTGTGAGGATTCCAATAATGCCGGCAGATGCGAGCGCAATCTGTTCGTTTCGATATAACGCAAGTCGCTTTGGAACAAGTTCGCCAAAGACTAACGAGAAGTAAGCGATAATCAGAGTTACGCCCACTAGAGATGCATTTGATGCACTCTGACGTGCAAGACCTAAATCTTCAAGCCATGGAATTACATAGTCGCCAAGTTTTTCGGCACCGAGCGCAGCAGAGAGAAATCCAGTAACCGTTACACCAACCTGTAACGCTGCAAGAAGTCGATTCGGGTTGCCTACAAGTGCCGCAACGCGTTGACCTGCTTTTCCTCTCGTTGCGAGTTGCTTGATCTGGCTCTCGCGAAGTGAAATGAGGGCAATCTCGGCAGCAACAAAGAGGCCGCCAATAACTATGAGGGAAACAACAAGGGCAATCGCCGAGAAGAGGGACCCGCTGGGGTTACTTTCCATGATGGGAGAAGTCTACCGAGTACCGCTTCACTTTCGCCTCTTCATAACATAGCCTTGGCCCCGCTGGCCAACCGGCCAGCACCTTAATCCTCGGATCGTCGGGCACGTACCTGCCCGGATAAGGAAAGTGAAAAAATGGCATCAGTCGTATTCGAAAATGCATCACGCATTTATCCAGGAACAACAGTTCCTGCGGTAGATAAACTCAATCTCACTGTCGCAGATGGTGAATTTCTTGTTCTCGTTGGACCATCAGGGTGTGGAAAGTCAACATCGCTTCGCATGCTTGCTGGTCTAGAAGAAATCGACGGTGGTCGAATTCTTATTGGAGATCGCGACGTAACAAATGTCGCCCCTAAAGATCGCGACATCGCGATGGTCTTCCAGTCTTACGCGCTCTATCCACACATGTCAGTTGCAGAGAATATGGGCTTCGCACTAAAAATTGCAGGAGTCGATAAAGCTGAACGTGACAAGCGAGTTCGCGAAGCTGCAAAGCTTCTTGATCTAGAACCATATTTGGAACGTAAGCCAAAAGCACTATCTGGTGGACAACGTCAGCGCGTAGCAATGGGTCGCGCAATTGTTCGTGAACCTCAAGTGTTCTTAATGGATGAACCACTTTCAAACCTTGATGCGAAGTTGCGTGTAGCAACTCGTACACAGATTGCTGCTCTGCAGCGTCGTCTTGGAATCACTACCGTTTATGTGACACACGACCAAGTTGAAGCTATGACTATGGGAGATCGCGTAGCGGTACTTAAAGATGGTCTCCTTCAGCAAGTTGATACTCCTCGTAATCTTTATGACAAGCCAAACAATGCATTCGTTGCAGGGTTCATTGGTTCGCCTGCTATGAACTTGTTAGTAGCACCTGTTTCTGGCGGAAAAGCACACCTTGGTGATCTTGATATTGATGTTCCGGCTTCCGCTGGATCTTCAGTAACTGTTGGAATTCGCCCAGAAGGCTGGATTCCTGCAGAAAAGGGCTTCCACGTAAATGTTGAAGTTGTTGAAGAACTTGGTTCCGATGCATTTGTCTATGGTCGCCCTGCAGATACAAACATTAAGTTTGCAAATGTGGTCGATGAGGGCGCTCAGGTTATTGTTCGCTGGGATCCAAAGAACCCACCTAAATCTGGACAAACAATCACTGTTGCAAATCTTCCGGGCACAGTGCACCTATTCGACTCTTCAACTGGGGTTCGACTTAACTAATTCACATAAGAAAACACCCGTCACAGTTATCTGTGGCGGGTGTTTTTTATGAAGGAACTATTGCTCGAAATCAAATGAGCCGCGAAGTACGTGAATCTTTCCTACTCCGAACTTTCTCCATTGATCGGTATGCACTGCCGCAGTATTCTCATCGATTCCAAGCAGGGTTGA